>SPKZ01012895.1_pt1 | contig 53210 bp, 51 predicted proteins | sample 2456571 | NCBI WGS metagenome assembly SPKZ01 (sample SAMN11192286, study PRJNA482655) | marine metagenome | biome: ENVO:00000447; feature: ENVO:00000244|ENVO:00000211|ENVO:00000569|ENVO:00002023; material: ENVO:00002151; isolation source: ocean water from marine abyssalpelagic zone ...
CCCCAAAAGAAATACTTCCTTGTTTTTTCTTTAATTCTTCAAAAGTACATGTTGAATGAATCTTGGTTCCTAATCCTTTTTTTACAAAATCTACTTCCATTCATTCTCTTTTTTCTAATGAAATTTAATATTTTAATTGCTTTACAACTAAAATTACCCTAAATTCTTATATTTCAAAATCTGATCAATTTTGATGACATCAAAAGAAAATTTAACTAAAGTTTGGGACAAATATTATGAAAAATCAAAGAAAAATTATATTCTAAAAGATGATAATTTTTTTAAATTAGAAATACAAGCAATTTCTGATCAAATTTCATTTTACATTAAGAAAAATAAAAGACCACTAAAAATTCTTGAATTAGGATCTGGTTCAGGATATTTAGCTTCTATAATATGTACAAAAATTTTTAAAAAATCCCAATATCATTATTTAGGAGTAGATTTTTCTCAACAAGGAATCAATAAAGCTAATAAACGCAAAATTAAGAATTGTAGTTTTATTCAAAGTGATTTTTTAGATTTTTTTTCTAGAACCAAAGAAAATTTTGATATAATTATAACCCAACGTTCTATTATGGCTATTATGAATAATACTGATGAAAAAAAATTATTAAATTTAATTAGAGATCACATGAAACAAAATTCAGTAGGTATTTTTTCAGAAGTAACTATACAAGCTTTTAAAAAACTCCAAACACTTCACAAAAAACTTGGTTTAGAACCTATTGAAAAAGTTTGGCACAGTCATCATTTAGATGAATCATTTATTAAAAAAATATTTAGCCATTCTGAAATGATTGATTATTCCTCAACATATTGGTTAATTACAAGAGTAATTTATCCTTATTTTGAAGAACCAAAACATAATTCATTAATTCATTCTTTTGCATCAAAATTATTACAATCTGGTGATTATGGAATGGTTAAACTATTCCTTGTGAAAAAGTGATAGTATTGAATATTTTAATAACTGGTTCTTCAGGATTTTGTGGATCTTTTTTAAAAGATTATTTTCTTAAAAATGGAACTCATAATATTTACACACTTTCTAGATCACAAGAAAATGGTAATCATGTAGTTTTTGATCTCAAAAATCCTATTCCTAATTCTCTCTTTCCTGAAAAGATTGACTGTATAATTCATTGTGCGTCAATAGTTGATGAAAAAAGTTCAAACTATTCAATTTTTGAGGATAATCTCAAAATAGCTTACAATATTCAAAATTTTGTTCAAGAAAAATCCCCCAGTTGTATGATAAACTTGTCAAGTATTTCGATATATGGAACTCCTAACTCTGAAAATATTGATGAATTATTTACGAATAAACCCAAATCAACTTATGGTATTTCAAAACTTCTCATTGAGCATCTTTTTAATGCAATGATTCCTGATTCAACAAATCTTGTTAATTTAAGATTAGGTTATGTAATCGGACTCAACATTCCACAACATTCTGTTCTTTCACGTTTTCATCATATGTTAAAAAATAATGAAGAAATATCTTTAATCAATCCAGATACTACAAAATTCTCGTTTATTGATCTATTTGATATTGCAAAAACTTGTGAACTGATAATTAATAAAAAATTAAATGGAACTTTTAATCTTGTTGGTGACAAATCATATACTTTACGAAAATTTTTTAACATGATCAAAAGTTTTTCTCCAAACTACAATCAAAATATTCAAGAAAGTGAAAATTCTAACATTAAATTTTCTACAACATTCTCAAACAAAAAAATAAAACAATTTGGAATTTCTTTTAAAACTTGTGAGGATTCATTTAAAGAAATTTTTTCTAGTGGTAAAATTTGACTAAAAATAATTTATTAATTGTAGGTGGAGGTGGTTCAATAGGAAATTATTTACTTGAATCGTTGAACATTGATAATGTATATGTCTTAGATAAACAAATTTTAAAAAATAATCACAAAAATATTACATTTTTTGAATGTGATTTGTTAAATTTTAATTTGCTTGAAAAAATAATTTCTCAATTACCTTCAAATTTAATGGTAGTTTATTTAGCAGGTAATTTATCCATCGAATTTAATCCTCATCAAATCCGTGAAAGTTTTAATGATAATGTAATTGCTTTATCAAATTTTTTAAATCTCATAAAATCAAAATTATCACATTTTGTTTTTGCTAGTAGTATCTCTGTTTATGGAATACCTATGAGTAATCCTATTGATGAAAATCATCCTATTCAACCATTATCACTATATGGTTGTAGTAAGGCAGCAGCAGAAATAATGTGTAATGCATTATGTAATAATAACAAAATTCCTTTAACTATATTGCGTTTAACTCAACTTTATGGGTTAGATTCGGCTCATAATGCATTCCCTCATGTATTATTAGATGCCTCAAATCAAAAAATTTTTCTAAACTCAAAATTAATCCAAACATCGAAAGAGATTATTTGCATATTTCTGATTTTATTCAATTTTTACTGAAATTGATTAATCAACCAAAACAAGGTATTTTCAATATTGGATTTGGAAAGGGTGTTAACTTGTTTAGTTTAATACAATCTATATCATTCTTACATAAAATTCCTATAGATGAAAAAGAATTACTTGTTAGGACTTCTTCATTTTCCTTAATAATGAATATTTCAAATGCTAAAAATTTATTTAATTTTGAACCAACAAAAAAAATTGATACATGGTTAAATGATGAATTAAAACTTTAATTTAATTAACGATTAATTATATTCCATTCAATTATTTTATTTAATCCTTCTTCAATTGATATTCTTGGTTTGTAACCTAAAATTTTCTTAGCATTAGAAATATCTGCTAAATGTCTTTTCACATCCCCTGACCTAGATTTTATATATCTAAATTTATTACTAATGTTTTCTCCAGTACTTTCATTATATTTTTTTGTCATTAACTGTGCTATTTTATTAATTGAAGTTTCTTTTCCTTGTGCAATATTGAACGTATTTCCAATTGCTTGTTTAGTTTGATCTGCTAACATAATTCCTTCACATGTATCATCTACATATGTAAAATCTCTTGTTTGCTTTCCAGTTCCAGTAATGATACAAACTTTCTTTTGATCAAGACGATCAAAAAATTTTGGAAATACTGCACCATATACATCCTCTCTCATAAATTCTCCATAACTATTGAATGGTCGTAGAATAACCATTTTCAACCCGTCTGTTTTTTCAAATCCTCTTACATACAATTCTGATGCTGCTTTTGAGGATGCATAAATTGTTGATGGAAGTAATGGATGTTTTTCTTTCATTGGTAGTGAAATTGCTGAACCATAAGCTTCACTAGATGAAACATGGATTAATTTTGTTTTAGTATTTACACATGATTTCCCAACAAGATATGTTCCAAAATCATTTACCCTTACGACTTCATCAGGATCATAAAATGACATTACAAGAGGTTTTACTGCTAAATTAAAAACAACATTTACTTTTTTACAAAGATCTCTTACTTTTTTAACATTCAATATACTACCTTTGACAAATTTTACGTCTTTTGATATATTTTTTCTTCCACTCCCATTTGAAAGATCATCATATGCAATTACATCATAATTATTTTTAAGTAATTTATTACATAAATGTGAACCAATAAAACCCGCGCCACCTGTAACTAGAGCTTTCCGTTTTACCATTATCAAACTCCGATTATAAAATTATAATATTGTATTTTAAACAAATTCATTTTAATTATACATTTTTAATTAATGAGTAAATATAACCTTGATCTTTTTCTGATAATTCTACATGAAGGGGTAATGAAATAGAATTTTTATATAAAAATTCTGAATTTTCAAGCTTTCCAATTTTAGGTATTTTCTTAAATGCAGGTAGAGAATGTAATGCATAAGTTCCTATTTGAGATTCAATATTTTTTTGGGATAATTTTTTAATTATTTTATCTCGTAAACCTTGCTTAGATATTGTGCAAACATATGATTGATATGTGTGACGAGATTTTTGAGTTTGTTTTTGTGGTTCTATAAAATCAATTTTTGATAATAATTCATTATAGATTTTAGCTTGTTTGATTCTCTTTTTAATTATTTTTTCAATTTTTCTCATTTGAGCAAGACCTATTGCACTTTGAATATCTGAAAGCTTGTAATTTGTTCCAATATTGACAAACTTTGAATTTACTTTTCCAAATGCTTTAAAGGAACGAATTTTTTCTATCAACTTTTTATTATTTGTTGTAATCATTCCTCCTTCCCCAGTTGTAATAATTTTCCTAGGATGAAAACTAAAGCATGTAGCATCTGCTAATGAACCTACAAATCTGTTATTCACTTTTGTACCTAAGTTTGTGGCCCCATCTTCAATAATTTTTACTCCTTGTTTTCTTAAACCATAAAAATCAATATTTAATGGATTTCCAAAGAGTGAAACTGGTGCTATAAATTTTATTGATGAGTTTAATGCATCTTCAATTATTTCTCTTGTTACATTCATACTGAATTTATCTACATCAACTAGAATTGGTTTTCCTCCAGCTTGAATAATTGCTAAAATGGTTGCTGGAAATGTAAAATCTGAAACTAATACCTTTTTTCCTTTTACTCCTATACAATGAAACATTGTATGTAATGCAGTTGTTGCTGAGGTAGTAGCAACAGCATATTTAGTACAAGTATATTTTGCTATTGTTTTTTCAAATTGCTGTGTAACTTTCCCTTCGGTAAGAAACTTTGAATGAATTACTTTTTGAATTTCTTTGACTTCTTGAGAATCGACATTAGGCCTCATTAGATAGATTCGTTTTTGCATAATTTTTTCACTGTATTTTATATTGAATATTTGACATAATAAAGAATGTTATAGACATCTAAAAGCAAAAACTAATAATTCCTTGATTAATTCTTCTCTTGTAATACATGAAAAATGAAAAAGACATTGTTGCTGGATTAGGCGAAATTGGATTACCCATTCTCAAGGTTTTATCAAAAACTCGTACTGTTGTTGGATACGATATTAATTCTAAAATAATGAACACAAAAAAATTTAATGCTCATAAAGATCTAAATACTTCTTTTCTTCATATATGTATTCCATTTTCTAATAGATTTTAATTACATGTAAAGGATCTTTACAAACATTTTCTTCCAAAATATATTGTAGTACATAGTACAGTTAGTCCTCATATTACAGAAAAACTTCAACTAGTTTTAAAAATTCCTGTAATTTACAGTGCTACACGTGGTGTTCATAAAAGAATGCATTCTGATATAAAAAAATATACAAAATTTTATGCGCTTGAAAAAAATGCACCCGAAAAACAATGGGCGTCAAAAACTTATTCAAGCATTTTAAAAAAATGTGGAATTAAAACAAAACAAATGTCTGATCCTATTACATTAGAATTGGCAAAAATTGTGGTAGATACAACTTACTATGGTTGGCTGATAAATTATACTCAATTAAGCAATATGATTGCCAAAAAACATGGTGTAGATTATGATGAAATGTGGGAATTCTCTGATGAAATTCATAAATTTATTGGCAACAGACCAAAACTATTCCCAGGATTCATTGGTGGTCATTGTGTAATTCCAAATTTATCATTAATTGATGAAGATTCATTTTGGCAAATTGATAAAATTAACAATATGTATGCTAAAAAAGTCAAAAATGCAAAATCAATTGCAAAAAAATATGTCAAAGGCAAACAGTCCTTTGACAATAAATAATTGATTTATTTTAAATAGATCTTTAGAATTTTCTGATATAACATGGAAAATGTAACTGATTTGAGAACAGTAGAATGGAAAGATAACAAAGTTGTAATGATTGAACAAACCAAATTACCTAATGAACTAATATTTGTAGAATACGATGATTTTAACCAAGTTGCAAATGCAATTAAAACTCTGATAGTTAGAGGCGCTCCAGCAATTGGGGTTTCTGGTGCATTTGGATTAGCATTAGCTGTATTACAAAGCAAAGCAACCACAAAAGATGATTTAATATCTGATTTAGAAGATGCAAGAAAAATTCTTTTTGCAACTAGACCTACAGCAGTAAATTTAGGCTGGGGATTAGAAAAAATCATGAATGTTGCAAAGTCTGGTGATACAGTTGAACAAATTAGAGATTTGGTTATTTCAAAAGCTAAAAAAATGGCTGATGAAGATATTGAAATTAATAAAACTATGGGAAAAAATGGGTCTGTTCTTTTTGATGATAATGATACTATAATGACTCATTGTAACGCTGGTGCATTAGCTACAGTTGCTTATGGAACAGCTTTAGGTGTAATTAGAGCAACAAGAGAAAGTGGAAAAAATATCAAAGTAATAGCAACTGAGACTAGACCAATCCAACAAGGCTCACGATTAACTGCATTTGAATTAAAACATGATGGTTTTGATGTTAGTTTGATTCCAGATACTGCTGTAGGTTATACTATGGCAAATGGATTAGTCAATAAAGTAATAGTAGGAGCTGATAGAATTGTAAAGACTGGTCATGTCTTTAACAAAATTGGAACTTATCAAGTGGCAATTATGGCTAAACAACATGGAATTCCATTTTATGTAGCAGCACCATTATCTACAATTGATTTGAAAACAAAAGCTGAAGATGTTATAATTGAGATGCGAAAGGGAAGTGAAGTGACAGGAATTGGTGATAAAAAGACTGCTCCTGATGATATCAACGTGATAAACCCTGCATTTGATATGACTCCGCCTGAACTAATTTCAGGAATTATTACCGAAAAAGGTGTGGCTACAGCTCCATACGATAAATCTATCCCAAAATTATTTGAATCTGACAATTCATAACTCCAGTGTTAACCTCTACTTTTTAGTAAGATTTGTTGATTCTGTTAATTTGTGTCAGAATCAAACCTTGAAAATCTAATTTCAGACTATCTTGATTCAGTTTATGTCATATCTCATAGTCAAGGTTCAGTTGATAGTTACAGATTTGTAATCGTATATGAGATTACAAAAAACTGAAAAACAATATGTAACTAAATTCAAAAAAATTATTTGAAATAGTCAATTTGATAGTTAACCTCATATACTTTAATCATAGAATTCTTGAATATGGTCGAATATCGTAACAGTACTCAGATTGTAGCAGATCTTTTGTCTTTTACACAAGAATCAGGACAACAAGGAATCAGAGTAACTCCATTAATTGTAAAATCAAATCTATCGTATTCAAGAATGTCTAGCTTCCTGAAAAACCTGACGGGATCTGAATTGATTAACAAAATAGAGTATGATGGCAAAAATGTCTTTGTAATTACAGAAAAAGGCAGAACATATCTTGAAGAATATAAAAAATTCACTAGTATTGCAAGTTCGTTTGGCTTGGAATTATAAAAAATAAAAAAGATAGTAAATTATAATTTTTCCTAGTATCAAAGCTACTCAAGTTTTAAGTACAATGAGTCAAAAGTTGAGATCCATGGGGAAAATTCCTATAGTTTTGAGCCTAATTGTAATTCTTTTGATGCCTGTATATGCCTCAGCACAGAGTCCTGATAGAATTACTATTCTTGAAAATTTTGGAGATTATGAAAATGGCGCACCCCTATTCATCTATGGTCAAGTAGCAAGTATCTTTGATGACTCTTTTCTAATAATGCAAATAATCAACCCTCAGGGGGATTTATGTCAGATTCAACAACTAATACCATTATCAAATGGTGTTTTCATAACTGATGTAATCCCACTAAAAGGTAGAATATGTGGAATTGCTGGTGAGTATGAAATTAAATTATTTTATGGTGATTATGCAAAATCAACTACATTTAGTGTGACTTCTTTTCCTTATGCTGAATTAAATGATGTTGAAAAAATATCTGTTGCCCAAGATTTGGTATCTAGCCAAGCATCATTGATAAGTGATCTGTTTGATATTTCATCTCCAATATCTGATCAAATTCCAAATAACTTGTCTGAACTAGAATCTGTTTATGTTGATTTGTGGGATGAATTTTTTGTAAATGATTTAATTTTTGAAATAGATCCATTAATCAGACCTGCTATATCCTCTTTATTGGATTCTGTACAACAATTATCAAATGATGGTGAAATATCTTTTGATATTGCAAAGTCTATTGATAGAATAATTTTTTCAGCCATATTTTATTATGAAATTGGTGATAAAACAAAAGCAATTGATTTGTTAACTGATGCATTTGTAGATATTAGAAATGTAAATCCTGAAAAAACTACAAGTAAGAGAACACCAACTTTTGATGAATTAGAAGAGACGTTACTGAACTTGATGAAAAAGTCTGATACCGTAATGAGTAAATCTGTGAAAAATGAGATTGGATTTATTTTTGCTAGGGGAACTGCACCAATTTACTCTGATGAAATAACAGAATTAATAGACATTCTTTCAAAATCTAGATATCTTGACATTGTATCAAGAAAACAAAGTGACTTGTATCGTCTTGTTCAAAATGATTGGGATAGAGTAAAACCTTCACTAATGGGAAAAGAATCTATTGAAGAACTACTTGAATCAAAAACACGTGTTTCTGAATTACATAAAGCTGCTATACTCTTACGAGAATTAGCTAACGTTGAGCGATTCATTTCATCTGATTCTGATGAGAATGATGATCTTATAGTCTTAATTCTTCCTGATTGGAAGAAATTAGAATCTAGTTTGGTACTTGCGACATCAGTTGATGATATTTTGGATTCAGATTCCAAAATTTATCAAATGACTCAGATAATTGACATTTCATCAAGAATTAGTAAAAGTGTTGAAATTTCCCAATCTAGTGGTGCTGATTCTAGTCTTGTTGATGACTGGAAATTACTTTTGGAGCTAGTCAAAAATGCTAATTCAGTAGATGAAATTTTGGAAATTGTTTCAGAATTTGATCAGTCCATGACTGAACTTCGAGAAAAACGAAACCCACTAGTTGTTTTAGAATTTCAATATAATACAATGAAAGAAAAAGCTGAACTTCAAGCAGACTATGAAAATATATTTTTAATTGATAATGCTTTGAAAATTTTAAAAACTGCAAAACAGATGGAATCTGGAAATCCATCAATTATGCGAATTGATAGAATTGAGGTTTTACTAACTTGGGTTAGTGAAAAAGCTCCTCAAATTAAAACTGATTTGGATTCTTATACCAAAGATGCCTTCAAAGTTCGTGCTAGTGATATTTTACAGCGAGCAAAATCTATTGAAAATTTAGTTGAGTTGAGTCTAACTAAAAATAGATTCCTACCAAACTATATTGAATTTACAGAAAAATTTAATGAAAAAATTGACACTGTACGAGATTTAGTGATTAAAAATGATCTTGATCAGGCTGATGTACTTGTCCGTGAATTATTTAATGAATGGACTATGGTTTCTCAAGCATACACTGATGATCCACATGGTTCTGATGTTGGGTATTCTATAGATGAAATCAAACGTATTGAGTTCCGTAAAAAATTAGACACTTTCTCAAATATGGTATCTACTTTCTATAACAGTGAGTTTTCTGCACATGTTAATGATTATAATCAAATGATTGATGATGCTTATGATTTAATTGAAATTGCAAACTTTGTTGACGCTGAATCAAAAATTCTAGAAATTGGTGACTATTTGAGTGAACATTTAACACTCAATAACAGTAGTATCATTTATGATATTTCCTTTGATGCTGAAAAGGACATCTGGATAATTAAAGGTGCAACTGACAAATCTGTTTTTGATAGACGAGAAAATCTCTATGTCACAATTTTCAAAATGGATGGTTCTGTTCACAGTAGTTTAGAATTTACTGATACCACACAAGGTAATTTTTATACACAGTGGATTGCACCAACAGAACCTGGTCTTTATGTTGTAATGTTACAGTACAAGGATTCCAAGGCTACTCAGATTATCCATATTGAAGAAGAATTTGATTACAAATACAGCACTTCAAATTTGAATATGGTAGATCTTGCCCGTGAATTTGAAGAACTTCAATCATTTGCAAAAGAATTTGGAGGTGAAAATTTTGAAAATAATCCTAGATTTGCATCAGTGATTAATCAAGTTAAATTTAGTTTTACTGACAGTAATGCTAAAAGTGTAGATGACAATCTAGATGAACTAAAAACTATCATTGAAAGATATCTTCCTGTCCGTTCACGTGTTGCAGTAATTGAAGCACACTATGACCATGACAAATTAATAATCTCTGGTGCCGTTCAAAAGACTATTGCATTTAGAGAAGATCTTTTTGTTGATGTTTTTGATCAAAGAGGAAATCTGGTTGAAGAAATTTCTCTAAAAGATAATTCATCTGGATTATTCACAGAAGTTCTATCACAACCATTTGATCCTGGTGTATATGTTGTTCAGTTACAGTATCATGATTTGATAGTAACTGATTTTTTCAATGTACGATGATTAGTTTTTGTATTTGAATTATTTTCAGTCAATTTCAAGGCTAAATTTTTGGTTATTTGCTATAAATCAGATGGTTAAATGTAGTTAATTTTTTAAACACCATACTAAATCACTGAATCATGTTATCAAAAATAACTATTATTGGGTTTATTGTTGGATCTGCAATAATTGCACTTGGTGGTTATTCTTTGATTATACACATGGTACCTGCTATTGACGTGGAAGAACATTTCTTTATTCAAGTAGGTGAATTAACCACACTTACAATTCCTGCACCTGCCCATTCACCACAATCACTGACAATTATTGGTAGCACTTTCAATCTAGAACTTCAAAGTCCTGGCGATGGATTGCAAATTCCAGAAACTTCTTACAAAGACAAATTCACTCAAGATTGGGTTCATTTAGTTAATGGTGATACAAAAATTAAAATCCAAAATACAGGTGATGATGAATTAGAAATTACAGCAATAACTACACAAACTCCTAATCCACTTGGACTCACATTTGATCTCATGGTTGTTATATCTGGGATGGTAGTTATTGGATTTAGTATGGGTTTTACTATTAGAAAACCAAAAGGCTTTTAGCTTAATTTTGCTGAAGGATATGAGCCTAAAACTTTCATGAATAGTGTTTCTTGTTGTATTTTTTTCAATATTTCTAAAATTTTAGGATTATTTTTATGTCCCTCAAAATCTACATAGAAATTATATTCCCATGTGTTTGATTTAGTTGGTCTTGATTCTATTTTTGTAAGATTGATATTTTCCTTGTAAAAATTTTCTATAATTCTGTGTAGTGAACCGGGTTCATGTTTTATTGAAAAAATAATTGAAGTTTTATCATTTCCTGTTTCAGGTGATTCTTTTTTAGATAATATCAAAAATCTAGTGTGATTGCTTAGATTATTTGCAATATTTTCAGTAATTATGGGCATATCATAAATGATAGATGCTGCTTTGCTTGCAATGCAGGCACAATTTTCCTTGTTTAATTCTTTAACAATTTTTACACTACCTGCAGTATCATATGCAGGAATTGTTTTCATATTATGTTGTTCAATAAATTTTCTACATTGTCCTAAAGCTTGTGGGTGTGAATAAACAGTATCTATTTTTTCTAATTTTCCAATTCCAATTAAACAGTGTTCAATTTTGTGATATATTTCACCTGTTGCATTTAGTGATGTTGAATATAACAAATCATAGCTTTCACCTACACTCCCTTCCAACGAATTTTCTACAGGTAAAATTGCATATTCTGTTTTATCCGTAGATGTATTTTCTAAAACATCTGCAAATGTTGTAAAAGGAATTGTTTTAATTTCTTCATTAAAAAATAATCTTGCAGCATCTTCACCATATGCCCCTCGTTCACCTTGGAACGAAACATTAATCATTTTAATCTCTCAAATTAAAAAAATCACTTTTGCCAAAGTTTGATGAAAGTTTTCTTTCATCAATCCATGAACAATCTGTACATTTTATAGCGTCACGCATTGTAACAACTTTACCGCCACATTTTCTACATTTTGTAAATAATACTCCTAATTCTGGTTCGCTAATCCCTGCATGAATTGTACCGTTAAGATGACTGAGAATTTTTAGTGTTACTATATCATTAACTAGTGCAACATTTCTTATTCTAAGATTTCGTGTTCCACATATACATTCTACTTTTGATGTTGTAGGTTTTCCATTAATGTAATCAATTGAAACTGCAATCATTGATGACATTACTGCTACAACTGTCCCGATAATTATATCTCCATCTTTTGGAATTGATAGCATTTTTGGATGATTAATGCTTACGGTTCGTGTTGTCTTGTTGATGTCTTTTTGTCCTACAGTTGCTGCTCTAACCATATCTCCATCATCAAAAGTGTTGTATCCAGCCTCATATTCCTCAATTGATGCTATTTTGTCTCCTGGAAATATTGCATTATCTGACATGCTGTGATTTTTGATGTTGCGATTATAATTGTTTGTGGTATGAGAATTCTTGGCAAATCATATATCTTCAAAAACCTGAAAAAAATCATGAAAGCTCTAGTATATGATGAATATTCTACTGATGATGATTTTTCTAAAATATTAAAAATTAAAGATATCCATCTCCCTACACCAAAATCTAATGAAGTAGTTTTCAAAGTAGAATCTGCGGCTCTCAATTATGATGATATTTGGGCCATGAGAGGTAAACCTTTGGCAATTCCGTTACCTCATATTTCTGGAACTGATGCAGCTGGTGAAGTCACTGCAATTGGTAGCGATGTAAAAAATATCAAAGTTGGAGATAGAGTTGTTTCTCATGGGAATATGTCTTGCAGAGTTTGTAAAGCATGTACTGATGGTAGAGAATTTGATTGCAGAAAACGAACAATTTGGGGTTTTGAAACTGGTCCACTTTGGGGTGGGTATTGTGAATTTACCCATCTTCCAGAAGTTAATGTTGTAAAAATTCCTGAAGGTGTTTCATATGATGATGTAGCTGCTGCATCCATGACATTAGTTACATCATGGCATATGCTTGTTGGAAGAGCCAAAATTCGTCCTGGACAATTAGTTTTGATAATGGGTGGAAGTTCAGGTGTTGGAAATTATGGAATTCAAATTGCAAAACTTTTTGGATGTACTGTAATTGCTACTGCTAGTCCTGATAAACTAGATAAATTATTAGAATTGGGGGCAGATTTTGCAGTTGATCATAGAAAAGATGATTGGCACAAAGAAGTTCGAGCAATTGCAAAAAAAATTTCAAAACCTTATGGGGATGTATCTGGAGTTGATGTAATTTTTGAACATATTGGTGGTACTCATTGGAATAAAGAACTAACTTTGCTAAACTATGGGGGAACAATTGTGACTACTGGAGCTACAACAGGTTATGATGCAAAGACTGACCTGCGTCATATCTTCTTTAAAGGAATTAACATTTTAGGTTCGTCACAAGGAACAAGAGCTGAATTAGAACAAGGACTCTATTGGATGTCTCAGGGTAAAATTAAATCAATTATTGATTCAGTATATCCTCTTGAACGTGCAGCAGAAGCTCATACAAGAATGCTAAAAGGTAAAGGACTTTTTGGAAAAATCTTAATGAAACCTAATTGATATGACAGATCCCAAAATTAATTCTATTTTAGATGAATGAAATAGATTATTTTTACAAGGAAAACTAAAAGATGCAATTACATATTATGATAAAATTCTAAGTGATAATCCTCAACATCTTAGCTCTCTTAACAACAAAGGATATGCACTAAGTAAACTCAAAGATTTTGATAGTGCTATAACATGTTATGATATTGCATTACAGAAATTTCCAGACGATCTTTCTGTATTAGTTAATAAAATCTCGTCTCTTCTAAAAAAAGGAAATTTTGTTGAAGCATTATCAATTTGCAATAAAATTCTTAATGATAATCCAAAATATAATATCGCATTATACCATAAAGAACGGGTTTTATTTTCCATGGAAAAATTTGAGGATTCTATTTTATGTTGTAATAGTATATTGAAAGATTATCCTGATAATGGTGATGTTTTATTTGATAAATCCTGTAATTTTGTAATGCTTTTAAAGATTGATGATGCATTGGATATATTTGAGCATTCAATTTCTCAAGGAATTCAATATAAAATTAAAGCAAAAAAATCTAAATCATTTGAAAAATTATCAAATAATATTAGATTCCAAAAATTAGTATTGTAATTACAACCAATGTGGTAATTCTAAATACTCATCAATACTCTCATATCGTAAAATTTTGAGTAGTGCATTTGCTTGTGGAGTTGATAAGACTGGTTTGGAAAATTGATTATCAGTAGAAATTCTTGGGCATGCAACTTGAATAAAAGCATCAATTCCTTTGAGATTTTGTAATCTATCATTTGTAATGTCTGTTAATGCAAATAACTGAACTTCTTTTCCTTCTTTTTCTAATTCTTTTTTAATTTTTAAAGCAAATACTTTGGATAATTGTCCTTCTTTTAGTCCCACAATTACTCCAAATGATTTTGCTTCAGCTGCTTTGTATATTGCAAGAGTTGCTTTCTTTTTTAATTTCTGTGCAAATTCTGTAACTTCTCTCACTTCATTAAAGTACGGATCTAAAACATAAGTTGGTAAATTTGTTGATAGTGCAATTCCTGCTGCATGAAAATTACTTTGTCCTAAAAATACATAGGCATCTACTTCTTTTTTTAGCAATGATGCAGGATAAAATTCACAACCAAACACTTGACCATCATTTAATTGTCCTTTCCCTTTTCCAACTTTCACTATAATTCCACTATCTGTTAAAATTTTTTCAACTTTATCCATCTGATGTAAATGTTGACTATCTGTAACTAATGAAATTGTTTTCCCCTTTAACATCTCTGTACATTTTTTTGCAACACTGTCAAATTCGACATCATCAAAAGCATCAATTAAAACTAGATTTTTTTCTGGTGATTCCATGTTTATTGTATGTCCAACATTGAATTGAATTCCTGCTCCTAGAACTTTTGAGCCCAATGAATTTAGATCACATGTTCCCCATGTTGTATCTGCTAAAACATATGCTGGTATTCCAAATTTTTTTGATATTTTTACAGCAGTTTCTTGAACTTGAGGTAAAATACCATCAGGACCATTTATTGAAATTGACGCTGGTTTTTTCTCTTCAATTTCCCTAAAAATTCTCTCTTCATCTATAATGATCAATTTAGCTTGGGATGTGACTTTATTAATTTAAATCAACTGAACCAGACAACAAGTAAAAATGTCTGAATCACCCAAGTGACTTATGTCAAATGAGACTGTTCTTAATATCGGATTTGATGATACTGATTCTCCTAAAGGAATGTGTACTACATTTTTAGCTTACAAAATTGTTGACTTACTTCATAAACAGAAAACTGAATTTCTTGATTTTCCAAGACTAATTAGATTTAATCCTAACATTCCTTGGAAGACTAGAGGCAATGGTGCAGTTTCAATCAAAATAAAGACTAGAAATCCTTCTAAAGTAAAAAATCAAATCAAAAATCTTGTTACAAAATATTCTGATATTAAAAATGGTGCAAATCCTGGTCTAGTATTTTTTGAAAATGATTCTATTCCCTCTGAATTCATTGATTTTAGTAATTTAGCTTTATGGCAATTAATTAATAGAAATAATGCAAAAAAATTCGCTAAAAAAAATAATCTTGAATTCTATTATCAAGGTAATGGACAAGGATTAGTTGGTGCTATTGGTGCAATAGGATATGATTTTCAAGATCACACATTAGAACTTTTGAGTTATCGCAAAAAACCAAAATTTGGAAAAGAACGAAAACTTTCTGTAAAAAGTGTAAAAACTATGCAAGAGAAAACTTTTCCAAATACGTTTAACAGTTTTGACACAAAAAAAGGACGAGTTTTAATTACTCCCCATGGCCCTGATCCAGTTTTTTATGGTGTAAGGGGAGAAAATGTGGCTTCATTACTTTATGCTACAAAAATTCTAAAAACTGATGAAAAATTAGATGGTTACATGATCTTCAAATCTAATCAAGGAACTGGTGATCATTTGAAAAATGAATTAAATTTTGAAACAATGAAACCTTATGCTTCTGGAAAAATTACTGGAATTATATCAAGCACGCCAAAAATTGTAAAAGGGGGACATATTTTTTTCAAAATTATTTCTAAAAATCACGAGTTTTGGTGTGCTGTTTACAAACCAACAGGCATCACATCTATTGCTTCACACTTGATTAAAGGTGATAAAATATGTGTAGGCGGCGGGGTTAGAAATGCTTCAAAAAATTTTCCTAGAATCATTAATCTTGAATTTATTGAAATTATTAATTTAGAAAAAAATCTTTCAACATCTAATCCTTTTTGTAAAAAATGTAACAAAAAAATGAAATCAAAAGGTCAAACTCAAGGATTTCAATGTGTTCGTTGTGGAAAAAAAGCCTCTAAAAAAACTATAATTGAAATCAAAAGAAAAATCAAAAAACAATTGTATATTCCAAAAATATCTGCGCACAGACACCTTACAAGACCTTTGCAACGAATAGGAATTACTAACAAAACCTCAAAATTTGATAAATCTCTTTTGTGGTTTTGTGTTTATAGCAACTAAGTAGCGGGGAGTAGATTTGAACCACTGATTTGCGGGTTATGAGCCCGCCGGGATGACCTGACTTCCCCACCCCGCTGATCGATAAAATATGATATACCGTATATACGCTTTATCAAATTTTTGAAAGTAATTAATAGGATTTGTAAAGATTGTCTTTTTGTGGATAAGAGAATTCAAATTATTGTAGTTGTTGTTGCTGTGGTGTTTTCAGTATTAGTTTTAACATCTCCTAATGATCCCATTCCATTACCAAAACCCACAACAAATTCTGAGAATGAATTTGTAACTATTATAGCTGAAAATCTTGACAAACCTCGTTCCATTGCAGTTTCTGGTGATAGGATATTTGTTACAGAAAAAGATGGATTAATTCGAGTTATTGTAAACAATACTTTGCTTGATTCCCCATTAGCCACATTTAGAACAGTTAATGCATTTGATGGTGGACTATTAGGAATTACACTTCATCCTGATTTTTCAAATAATCATTTACTTTATGTATTTTTGACATATCAAGAAGATGGAAATTTGTGGAATAAAATTTTACGAATAACTGAATCAAACAATAAATTACAAGATGCTCAAACTATCTTTGATAAAATTCCTGGCTCCTCATTTACTAATGGTGGATTTTTAAAATTTGGACCTGATGGAAAATTGTATGTAGGAACTGGTGCAGTTTATGATGCATCTCATCTTCCACAAAATCTTGATTCCTTATCTGGAAAGATTTTAAGACTAAATGATGATGGGACCATTCCTGAAGATAACCCATTTTCTGATTCCCCAGTATATTCACTAGGACATAGAAATCCACAAGGAATGACGTGGGATAATGATGGTAACTTGTATGTTGCAGAAGTAGGTCCTGAGAAAAATGATGAAATCAATCTTATTTTGGCTGGAAAAAATTATGGTTGGCCTGAAGTACAATGTTCAGGAGATACAAAATTTGAGGATGCCATCATTTGTTATGATCCAAGTATAGAACCTGGTGGTATCTTGTTTTATTCTGGAGATAAACTTGACTTTGAATTCCCATTCATACTATCCTCCATGAATACTGCTAATCTTTACCAAGTAGATTTTGCTGAGGGACTAAGTTCCCAAAAATCTATTCTTAGTGGTATTGGTCGTGTTCGTGATGTAGTGGAAGGTCCTGATGGGAGTCTCTATGTAATTACCTCAAACACTGATGGAAAAGGTTTTCCAGATAGAACTGATGATAAACTAATAAGGATACTAAAATAAAATGCCTGATTCATCAATTTCAAAATTCTTTGAGAAATCCAAAAAAGAGCGACTAGACATTGTTGCAAATTTTTCTAATTTATCAAAAGATGATTTGGAAATTTTACAAAATGAGAATGGTGGAATCTCATATGACCAAGCAGACAAAATGGTAGAAAATGCAATTGGCACATTTTCACTTCCATTAGGTGTTGCAACTAATTTCAAAATTAATGGTAAAGACTATGTTGTTCCAATGGTAATTGAGGAACCATCAGTGATTGCTGCAGCGTCAAAGGGGGCCAAAGTTGCACGAATCAAAGGTGGATTTACAGTTACTGCTGATGAATCATACAGCATTGGTCAAATTCAAATTTTAAATGTAGATATTGAATTAGCCATACAAAAAATTGATTCATCAACAGATGAAATTCTTAAACTAGCAAATTCCAAAAGCAATTCATTACCTAAAATGAACAAAGGTGCCAAAGAGATTACTTGTAAAGTAATTGATACACCCTCAGGTAAGATGCTAATTGCAGAACTACTAATTGATGTAGGCGATGCAATGGGTGCAAATATTACAAATACAATGTGTGAGGCAGTATCTCCACTAATTGAGGAAATTACTGGTGGAAAAACACTATTACGAATACTATCCAATTACTCCACTAGACGAATGGTAAAAGCTCGAGCAGTTTTTGAAAAAGAAGCAGTTGGAGGTGAACAAGTAGTTGATAATATTATACTGGCATACGAGTTTGCAGACAATGATGTGTATAGAGCAGTAACTCACAACAAGGGAATAATGAATGGAATGATATCAGTAGCTAACGCAACAGGACAGGATAGTAGAGCAATTGAGGCAGCAGCTAACGCATATGCTGCAAAGTCTGGAAAATATCGTTCTCTTAGTAAGTGGAATAAAGATGAAGAGGGTAATCTAGTTGGAATTTTGGAAATCCCACTTTCAGTTGGAATTGTGGGAGGAATTGTGACTGTTCATCCTATAGCAAAGGTGTGTACAAAGATTCTTGGAGTAACATCTGCTCAAGAACTTGCATGTGTTATTACTGCTACTGGTTTGGCTCAAAATTTTAGTGCAATTCGTGCTCTCTCTACTGAAGGAATTCAAAAGGGGCACATGCGATTACATGCAAGAAATCTTGCATCTGCTGCTGGAGCTAAATCTGAACAGATAGATGAACTTGTTCAAAAAATGATTGAAGAAAAGAAAATTTCACTTGATGGAGCTAAAGAATTACTAGAGCAAATTTAAACATGCTATTATATTACTAAAAAGTGGAAAAAACTGAAAATGTCTGAGATAAAATTTGCAATCCCTAAAGGAAGTTTAGAGGATGCCACTTTCAAATTATTAGAAAAATCTTGGACTAAAGTTAATCGTAAAAGTAGAACCTATCGTGTATATCTTGATGATCCAAGTATTATGGTTAAGATGCTACGTCCACAAGAGATTCCAACTTTGGTAGCAGAAGGACTGTATGATGTAGGTATCACTGGTAAAGATTGGGTAGGTGAAACAAATTCTGATGTTGAATCTATTTTAGATTTGGAATATGGTAAAATTAGACTAGTGATTGCGTTTCCAGATAAGTATAGTTACAAAAATCTTGATGAAATGATTGCAGATTATGGCAAAAAGAAAAAAACACTTCGAATATCTTCAGAATATTTAACCACTGCTTCAAAATTTATCAAACAATGTAAATCTTACAAAAAATATTATGGCTCAAAAGATCCACTTATTGTAACTCCTTGGGTTAGATTGGGAACTAACAAAAGCGTTCAAATTCATCTATCCTTTGGCGCAACTGAAGCAAAACCTCCTGAGGATGTAGATGCAATTATGGATGTTACTGAAACTGGTACCACACTAAAACAAAATAAATTAAAAATTGTAGATGAGGTGTTAACTTCCACTGCACATTTGATTGTAAACAAGAAATCTCTAAAGGATCCAAAAAAACGTGAAAAAATATTTGATATCATTACTCTTATGAGAGGTGCAGTAAATGGTAGAAAATACTTACACATTTACCTAAATGTTGAAGAGAAGAATCTAAAGAAATTACTATCACAGATGCCGTCACTCAAAAGACCTACTATTAGCCCGTTAAGTGAAGATGGTTGGTTTGGAGTAAATACAGTCATCAAAAAAGAAGAATTCTACAAACTTATCCCTAAACTAAGGAAGATTGCTCAAGGTCTTGTAGTTCATGAACCACGACAAATATTGGAACTTGAGGAGATTAAACGTGACGAAGAAAATTGATGAGAATAATCAAAGTAACTAATATTGAAAAATTTGCAACCAAAATTCTTCCAAAACAGCCTCAAAAAAACAAAAAAATCGTTGAATCAATTCTAAAAAATGTTAAAAAAAATGGAGATGACGCAATTAAAAAATATGAGAAAAAATTTAGCGGTGCAAATATTTCTTCCTTACGTTTATCTCAAATAGAAATAAAAAATGCATACTCTAAAGTTTCAAAATCTGAACTTAGCGCATTACGGTTAGCCAAAACTCGACTTGAAAAAACAGAATCTGAAATTAAATCTCTGTTAAAAAATAAAACTATCAATAACAATGGAATTAAAATTTCTAAAAAATTTATTCCAATACAAAGTGTTGGTTGTTATGTTCCTGGTGGGCTAGCAAAATATTCAAGCTCTGCAATTATGTCTGTAGTTCCAGCTAAAGTTGCAGGTGTTAAAAGAATTGTAGTAGTATCGCCTCCAAATTCTGATGGAAAAATTGATCCACTTACAATAGTTGCTGCAAATCTTTGTGGTGCTAATGAAATTTACAAAACAGGTGGTGCACAATCAATTGCTGCATTATCTTATGGAACAAAATCAATTACTCCTGTTGATAAGATTGTGGGCCCTGGTGGTGCATTTGTTATGATGGCAAAATCTTTGATTAATAATCAAACTGGAATTGATATGCTTGCAGGTCCTACTGAACTAGGAATAATTGCAGATGATTCAGCCAACCCAAAGTTTATCGCATTAGATCTTATTTCTCAAGCAGAACATAGTAATGATACTTTATGTTATTTGATTACAACCTCCCAAAAACTTGCAAAATCTGTTAATATGATAATTTCTGAATTAATACCAAAAATTCAAAGAGCAAATTTTGTAAAATATAGTTTAAAAAATAATGGATTTATTGCAATATGTAAAACAAAATCAGATATGATAACACTTGCAAATACTTTATCTCCTGAACATCTACAAATCATGACCAGGAACCCTGAATCATTTTCATCAAAAATCACTTCATCTGGTCTAGTTCTACTTGGAAATGACTCTCCATCATCTGCAAGTGACTATGTTTTAGGCTCAAATCACATACTTCCTACTAGTGGATTTGGGAAAATTCGTGGTTCATTATCTGTTTTAGATTTTATCAAAGTAAACACTCAGGTAACTTGTTCCAAATCATCATTATCCAATCTTTCAAAATATCTAGAAGTTTTAACAAAATCTGAAGGACTTCCTAATCACTATGAAGCAGTTAGAGGTAGATTAGAATGAAAAAAAATTGGTTTGATGAAAAAATAGATAAGTTTTCCTTTATTGGAGGATATCAAAAACCTGAACTCATTTCGGATGCAGTAAAACTTGATTCAAATGAAAATTATGGTATTTCAAAACAATTTCAAAATGATATTTTAACCTCTGCAAGAAAAAATTCTGATGTACGAGAATATCCACTTGGTGGAGTAGAACGCTTAATTTCTGTAATATCAAAATTTGTTAAAATCCCTTCTTCAATGATAGGTGTAGGTAATGGCTCTGATCAAATTTTAGATTTGATACTAGCTAATTTTGCATCAAAACAAACTAAAGTTTTGACATCCAATCCCACTTTTGGGTTCTTTGAAGAGCGATGTAAACTATATTCCATTCCATTAATTGCAATTCCATTTTCAAATGATATGAAATTAGACATTAAAGATTTTATAAAACAATCAAAAAATGCAGATATATTATATCTTGATTCTCCAAACAATCCTACTGGATTTCAATTTTCAAAAAGTGAATTACAAAAACTAATCAAATCATTCAACGGTCTTGTAATAATTGATGAGGCATATGGTGAATTTGGTAGTTACTCTCTTGCAAGTATGGTGAAAACCCAAGAGAATCTAATTGTTGTACAAACTGTTTCAAAATCGTTTGGATTGGCTGGGCTTCGATTAGGATATTTTATTGCAAATAAAAAATTCACTAATACTTTTATGACTATACTACAATATCCATATCCTCTTAGTACTATTACTATTGAATCTGGGATTTTAGCTTTAGAAAAATCAAATCTGATGAGAGATGCTGTAACTAATATCGAAATTGAAAGAAAAAGAATAATTGAAACTTTGCAAAAATATGATGCCTTTGAAGTCTTTGATTCTCAGGCTAATTTTGTGTTATTTGATGCTCATGGAGTCTACAAACGAGTCTATTCAGCACTTGCAGAACAAGGAATATCGATTAGAAAACTAGGAAAAATAGGAAATCATGATGGTTGTCTTAGGGTAACAATTGGAACAAAAGAGATGAATTCAAAATTTTTACTAGCAATTAGAGACTTGTTGGGATGACTATACAAAAAAAGTCTGAAGGAATCTACACTGATGATTCACTTGATTTATCTAAAATTGATTGTATAGTATTTGATTGTGATGGTGTTTTAATTGATATTACAAAATCGTATGATCAAACCATTATTAAGACAACAAGATATGTCCTGGAAGAATATGCTGGAATCTTAGATAGTATTGATGTAGATTACAAAATAATTGATGGATTCAAATCAACTGGTGGCTTTAATGATGAGGTTGATTTAGCATATGCTGCAATAATTTCTCTAGTTACTGCAAAAAAATTACAAAAAGATCCCACTGATTTTATTTTTAATGTGATTAATAATGCTGATTCCACTGGTATTGTATCTGTTGAAACATATCTAGAGAAACAAACTGATATTTCTGAAATCCAAAAACAGTTATCATACCCTGGCACCCATAATGAAAATTCACTATACCAAATATTTGATCAATTATTTTATGGACCTGAGTTGTATAAAAAATTATTTAAAAATAAATCTAAATTTTCTGAACCTGGTTTAATAGAACAAGATGATGTGATTTTAAATGATTCTTTACTTGAATTACTGTACAAAAAATTTAATTCAAAAATTGCAATGGTAACTGGTAGAGGTAAAGATTCTGTCAGTTATTCTTTAAAGGAATTGTTGAAAAAGTTTGATCTAAATAATTCTGTATTTTTAGAAGATGAATCACGTGAACTTGCAAAACCTAATCCTCAACCATTATTTGATTCTATTAAAGGGATGAATGGCAATTCTACTTTGTACATCGGGGATTCGATGGAGGACTTTATCATGGCAAAAAGAGTGACTGATATGGGTTGCAAAACAATTTTTTGTGGAATTATTGGTACTAGTAAAAATCCTCAGGAAAAGCTTGAATTATTTGAGAAAAATGAGGCTGTACTGGTATTGGATTCAATTCATTTACTCCCAAAGGTATTAAATTTAGAATAAAACAGACTACATACCTGTGAGAGATATGTCGTCAAGAAAAGCATCAATTAAACGAAGTACCAAAGAAACAACCATTCAAGTTTCAGTTAATCTAGATGGAATGGGAAAAACAAGTATCAAAACTGGTATTAATTTTCTTGATCACCTGATTGTATCTTTTGGTAAACACAGTATGATGGATCTTAAAGTTGATGCAAAATCAAATGATGGAATTGAACATCACTTAATTGAAGACACTGCAATTACACTTGGTCAAACAATTGACAAAGCATTAAGCTCAAGACGTGGAATTACAAGATTCAGTTATGCATCAGTACCAATGGATGAATCCCTTGCTGAGGCTTCAATTGATTTAGTGAAACGACCATTTTGGAAATTAACTTTATCAATTAAACGAAATAAAATTGAAGATATCTCCAAAGAAGATTTGGAGCACTTTTTTCAATCCTTATTGCAAAATCTGAATTGTTGTATTCACCTTACTGTAAAGTATGGGGAAAATGATCACCACAAAGTAGAATCTGCTATAAAGTCATTAGCTGTTGCATTTAGATATGCATCTGCATTTGATAAGAAACAAAAAGGAATTCCAAGTACAAAAGGTTCAATGTAATGGTTAAAGTTGCAATCTTTGATTATGGTGCTGGAAATATTTTCAGTTTGAAAAACTCTCTTGAAAAAGTAGATGCTACAGTAGATGTGATTACCCATTTTGATAAACTAAATGAGTATTCCGGAATATTACTTCCAGGTGTGGGTAACTTTGATCCTGCTATTCATAGTATTAGGGATTCTTCTAAAATTCAGTTTTTAGATTATGTTGGTAACATTCCTGTTCTTGGAATTTGTCTTGGCATGGAAATGTTTTTTGAGAAAAGTGAAGAAGGAAAAGAGAAAGGATTAGGCGTAATGGACGGTGAAGTAGTTATTCTTCCTAATTCAATGAAAGTGCCTCACATGGGATGGAATAATTTAGAAATAAAAAAACCAGGAAAAATATTGGAAGGAGTTGAGAATAATTCTTGGGTTTATTTTGTCCATTCGTATAGGGTCAAACCTAATTCCAATGATATAATCACTGCAGAATCTGATTATGGAATTAAAGTTCCAGCAGTAGTGGAACATGAAAACTTTTTTGGAACACAATTTCATCCCGAGAAATCTAGTACTGTTGGAAAAATAATGCTAAAAAATTTTCTTGATGTGTGTAAACGATGAAAGTTATTCCTGCTATTGATTTGATGAACGGACAAGTAGTTCGCCTTTACAAAGGTGATCCAAAACAAAAAACCGTGTATAGCGATAATCCTATTGAGATTGCAAAAAAATGGGAAGCAAATGGCGCTGATATGTTACATGTTGTAGACTTGGACGCAACTTTAGGAATTGGTTCTAATCTTGAAATAATTAAAAACATGTTGAATGAGATCTTAATTCCAGTTGAGGTTGCAGGGGGATTGCGTGATGAATCTTTAATTTTAGATGTCGCAAAAATTTCTCACAGAGTTGTAATTGGGACTTTAGCCTTTAAAGACAAAGAATTGCTAAAAAAATTACTGACATTACTAGGACCTGAAAAAATTGTAATCTCAACTGATCATAAAGACGGTGAAATTGTCATTCATGGTTGGCAAGATAGAACTGGAATCAAATTAATTAATTCTATTAATGAATTCCTTGGGATGGGCTTTACTGAATTTCTGTTAACAAATGTAAACCGTGATGGTACCTTGGAAGGACCTGATTTAGAATATTTAGAACAAGCCTGTAACTTGGAGAATGCCAATGTTATTGCAAGTGGAGGTATCTCAAATGTTAATGATGTTAGTAATGTTAAAGAAAAAAATGCCTTTGGAGTAATTTTAGGAAAGGCACTTTATGAAAATAAAATATCCATTGAGGGTGCAAAAAAGATAGCATGACTCTAACAAAACGAATTATTCCTTGTCTTGATGTAAAAAATGGCAGAGTTGTAAAGGGGTTGCATTTTGAATCCATTAAAGATGCAGGTGATCCTGTAGAACTTGCTAAAAAATATAGTGATGAAGGAGCTGATGAATTAGTATTTTTAGATATTACTGCATCTGATGAACAAAGAAAAACTATCAAAGATTTAGTTAGGAAAGTTGCATCAGTAATTGATATTCCATTTACTGTTGGAGGTGGAGTGAAATCATTAGAGGATGCACGAAATATTTTGCTTAATGGTGCAGATAAAGTTGGAATTAATACTGGTGCAATAAAGAATCCTGCAATACTTACAGAACTAATGGAATTATTTGGTAGACAATGTATTGTAGTTGCAATTGATACTAAAAGAAACTATGAGATTAAAGATAATGTAACTGTATTTTCAGAAGATGGTAAGAATTTTTGGTTTGAGGTTTTTATTTTTGGTGGAAAACAAGAAACTGGAATTGATGCTATTTTATGGGCAAAAAAGGCTGAAAAATTAGGTGCAGGTGAAATCCTTCTTACTAGTATTGATAAAGACGGCACAAAAGACGGATATGATATTCTACTAACAAAATCCATTGTTGATTCTGTATCAATTCCAGTAATTGCATCTGGTGGATGTGGGAAACCAGATGATATGGTAGAAATATTTGAAAAATCTAATGTTGATGCTGCACTTGCAGCATCTATTTTTCACTATGAAACTCATGGGGTAATTAGCGTCAAGGAATTTCTTAAAGAAAAAAAAATTCATGTAAGATTATAATAGCTAATTCTCAAATTATAGTCATGCAGAAATCCATTGATGATATTGATTTTGAAAAAAGCGGAGGACTAATTCCAATTATCGTTCAGGATAGTATTACAAAAGATGTTCTTACCCTTGCATATTCCAATAAAGAATCCCTTGAATTAACTAAAAAGACTGGAAATTCTTGGTTTTGGAGTCGTTCAAGAAAGAAACTTTGGATGAAAGGAGAAGAATCAGGTAATGTACAAAAAGTGAAAGAGATTTTAGTTGATTGTGATTCTGATGCAATTATTTATCTTGTTGAACCATCAGGTCCGGCATGTCATACTGGTGAGAAAGTTTGTTTTCACAATAGTTTGGAACAATAATTTAACAAACTGTTTCAATATTTGTTCCAGGTACAATTCTTTCTGTAATTTCAAAATTTATGTTAGAATAATTTGTTCCTCTAAAAACTAATGTCCATTTACCAATTAGGTCATCTATAGAACATATTCCTTTTAATTTTGAAATTTGAGGAGTAAAATAAGTATTAGCTGATTCTTTATCCGTTCCGTCAAATGGAATGGTGAAATAAACTTTGTAATGAGTTACATTAAGCGGTCTCATTATTGCAATTTGTCCTTTTTCATCTGTACTTAATCCTCCAATTCTAATAAACACATTTTCACCTATTGCATACTCACTTCGATCAATCTGAAATGCACCAGATGTAATCCATTCTCTTTCTAATGGTTTGTATTTACTGTTGTTTGCAATTTTTTCAATCGCATCTAATTTTTCTTGAATTTCTGGAATTTCAATTGGTTGAATCTCTTTGCCAAATGTATCTTCAACTTCTGCAACATCTGATTCAGAATTAATTGTAAAAACAATTACTAAAATCACAACAAATACTCCAATTCCCCCTGCTATACCAATAATTCCAACATTCTTCATGTGAGTAATTTTTATCAAAATCTCTAAAAACCTTACTCATTATTGAAAAATCAATAAAGTTAGAATTTTTTTTGATATTTTTAAAAATTATGCTTCATTTTTACTTATTTTACTATATTTGGGTAAAAATTATTACTATATTTTTTATGCAATAAAATTAAGTATTACTTAACTTGATATTAGGATTTTTTATGTATTGTGTGAAGGAAAAAATTGATCTTGGCTAGAACATCATTACAATGCAGAGAATGCAAAAAAGACTATGACACTGCTTTCAAGTATGTGTGTGATGAGTGTTTTGGACCACTAGATGTAAAATATAATTTTCCTACAATTACAAAAGATACATTTTCTAATCGTGAACAAACGTATTGGCGATATTTTGAATTACTTCCAATAGAGAACAAATCAAATATTGTATCTATTGGTGCAGGGATGACACCATTAATCAAAGCTGATAATCTTGGAAAAAAATTAGGACTAAACAATCTTTACATCAAAAACGATTCTGTAAATCCTACATTTTCATTTAAAGACAGACCTGCAGGTGTTGCCATTTCTAAAGCAAAAGAATTTGGACTCTCAGCTGTTGGTTGTGCATCTACTGGTAATTTAGCATCAGCAACAGCTGCACATGCAGCAAAAGCTGGATTACCTTGTCATGTATTTGCACCAAGTAATATTGAAATGGCAAAAATTACACAGGCATTATCGTATGGAGCAAATTACATTGCAGTTGATGGAACATATGATGATGCAAACAGAATTGCAGCACAAATAGGTGATAGTAAGGGAATTGGAATTGTAAATATTAACATGCGTTCTCACTATGTTGAAGGCTCTAAAACATTTTCATTTGAAGTTGCAGAACAACTTGACTGGACTGTACCTGATCAATTGATAGTTCCAGTTGGTAGTGGTGCAATGCTTAATGCAATTTGTAAAGGATTTGAAGAGTTGCAAGAAGTTTCATTGTTAAATGATGTATCTAACATGCACATGATTGCAGCACAACCACATGGATGTGCACCAATCGTTGATGCATTTAAGAAAAACTCCAAAGAAGTAATTCCAGTTGAAAATCCTGATACTGTAGCTAAAAGTTTGGCAATAGGTGATCCTGGAGATGGGAGATATGTGCTAAAACGATTACAACAGTATAATGGATTTGCAGAGGAATGTAACAATAAAGAAATTCTAGATGCCATTATTTTACTGGCTCAAACTGAGGGAATATTTACAGAGCCTGCAGGAGGCGTATCTATCTCTGTATTGCAAAAGATGGTTGAGCAGGGTAAAATTGACAAAAACGACAAGGTCGTATGTTATGTCACTGGAAATGGCCTTAAAGCAACTGAATCAATAATGTCTGTTCTAAAAAAGCCACAAACAATGAAAGCAGACATTGCAGAGATTTCGGCGGTAGTAAACTAGTGGCTAATATCACATTTACAATTCCATCTGTGCTAAATTCAGGAGGTGGTGAGAAAAAAACTGAGATATTGTGTGACTCTCTACAAGATGCATTTGCAAAAATCTCTGATATCATGGGTGATGATTTTAAGCGTAAAGTATTGGAAGGTGATGGAACTCCTCGTTCATTAATTAATATTTACATTAATGGAAAGAATGCAAAATTTTCTAGCGGCATGGAGACTGCTCTAAAAGATGGAGATGAGGTGTATATTTTACCTGCAGTTGCAGGTGGCTCTGAAGAACTATCAAAAAAAGAACTAGATAGATTTTCACGACAAGTAATGCTTGAAGAAATTGGATATAATGGTCAACTGAAACTCAAAAATTCCAAAGTTTGTGTTGTTGGTGTTGGTGGATTGGGTAATCCAATAACTACAAGACTTGCAGCAATGGGTGTTGGAACTTTGAGAATAGTTGACAGAGATGTAATTGAATTATCCAACTTACATAGACAGACAATGTTTGATGAGGACGATGTTGGACAAGTCAAAGTTGAAGTGGCAGCAAAGAAATTACAAAAATTAAATCCTGATTGTAAAATTGAAGCACTAGCTATATCTGTTAATGATTATACTGCACTTGAAGTGGTACAGGGATGTGATGTTGTAGTTGATGCACTGGATTCAGTTAATGCACGATATGCGTTGAATAAAGCATGTGTAAAGTTTGGAATCCCCTTTGTAACTGGTGCTGCAGTTGGAGTATCAGGCCAGATATTTACCATACTTCCTGGGAATAGTGCATGTTACTACTGTATGTTTCCATCACTTGATGAGGATTCAATGCCGACATGTAGTATTGAGGGAGTACATCCATCCATACTATCTATTGTTGGTGGGATAGAAGTTTCTGAAGCAGTCAAGGTAATAATGGGAAAAAAGCCTAGTTTGTCTGATAAAATATTACATGTAGATATTGAAAATTTGGATTTTACTAGTACTAGAACATTTAGAGCAGAAGAATGTCCTGTTTGCGGATCTGGAAAACTAGAAGAAGTAGTAAAAGAAGAATTACTCTTAGAGGAACTGTGTGGGAGGAATCAAGGAAAAAGAACATTCTCTATCACACCTACCACTACATTTGATCTTGATGTGAGTACAGTAACTGGTATTGCAAAAGAAAAAGGATTCCTAATAGATAATCAAGGTGAATTTGGATTGTCTTTGAGAACAAATGAAATGTCAGTTAGTTTCATGAAGAAAGGTTCTGCAGTAATAGTTGGATCAAAAGATGAAGCAGATGCAATATCACTATACAAGGAATTACTAGGACAAACCATCAAAACAGTAAATTAATTATCTACTATTCCTGAATTGATTTTGTGAATAGAATTATTTTATTTTCATTTGTTTTACTTTTAATTCCATTTAGTAATTCCTTTGGTGCAACTCAAACAGAACTTGGAGATGATATTTTTATTTTCGTTCAAAGCACTATACGCAACTCTGATGGAGTACTAGTGGCATATTTAGAGTCATCAAAATTCACTGATCTAAACTTTTCTGGTTTGAAAACTTTTTTGAACTTTGAGGCAACACGAGGAAATGATCCAATCATTACTATTGACGGTGATAATTATCAGGTGATAAGACGAGTCCAATCACAGTCATTTGATTCTGAAGGATTGGTTGCAAGTACCATACTATCTGATAGTGTGGATGGTAAAAATACAATTCTTGCTAGATTTGCACACGATGGATATTCTGTAGTATCCGGGGATACTTTGGAGTCCATGTGGACTTTTGTTAGGATTATCTCTTAGAGACAAAATAGAATGCCTTTCATTTAGATACTGAAATAGACTACAATCCGTAAGATTTTGAGAGTTTATTGGAAAATTGTTATAATGAAAGTGTATTGAGAAAATGTTATGAAAAAAATTGTAATTGTTTCTGTCATTTTAATTATTTTTGGTATTATTTTTGCATCAAGTTCAATGTTGGAATCAGATAACTCGGATTCATCAGAACTTGAAAAACAAGCAATAGAAATTCTCAAAGCATACAAAGGAATAGATGGGAAAGGCGAAAGTATGCTAGGTGCAATAATTACTGCAATTGATGAAGTTTATCCGGGACAGAATATTTTTCTTAATCCTGGAACAAATATTTCTTGGAGTGCAGTTAGAGATTCCCCATTTTCAAATACATACCAAGTGCATTTAGAAATTAAGACATCTCAGGAAAATTCCTTGTTTATTTGGAAAGTTGATGTGGATAGTAAGAAAGTGTGGTCAAATCAAGCAGGTGCACGTGGAATGTTGAATCTGTTAGATCAAACATAAACAGAAAACAATATGACACTACGATGAAAGAAAAATCATTACAATAACATTTCTGCCTAAAGGATGGGTATTTTATTTCTCTCTCTTTGAGAGTAATACTCCTACACCTATTGCAAAAAACACCACTAGTGGAACGAATCTGTATGGCTGGTTTGTCTGATTTGTAAATCCTGTTAGTATTGGTGCAATTAGTAGCATTCCTGAGATAAATACCATCATTGACTCTCCATGCTTTATTCCACTCCTTGATACGATGAATAGTCCAACCATTAATGGTATCATGAATAGCATTACTACTCCATCTCCCCTTAATTGATACGCAAATGATGTGAATCCCATCTGGAACTCTTTTGCATCAAATGGTTCCTCTGTTCCTTGTGTTGCGTTAATTTGTGTGGATGCAATACCACCAGCAAGAATAATTCCTACAGTGAATCCTGAAATTATTAATTTTTTCTTTCTTGTAATATTACTTCGTAAAATAAAGTAAATTGACATTGGCAGAAATGCCGCAGTTAATGACTTTGCTGGAATGGATAATAGATACATTACAGGAGATAATGGCCAAAATCTATACGCCGTGTATAGTGATGTTAAATAAAATAAAATCCAGAAATTAGTATAAGATACTGTAGTGTCATATGTTAGAAACACTGAACTCTGTAGTAAAATTATAGTAGCGACAATTCCTGCAAATCTTTTACGAGTAATTGTAGTTGTAATTAGATACGTTACAACTAGTAGTGTGATGCTCGCAAGAAATGGAATTACCTTGTAATTATTGAAGATATCCATTGATATTGATAACAGGAAATATCTTACATGTGGTTCAAAGGATGTTATACTATCTAATGACCATGATTCCAGTCTATTTTTGACTCCTACATAGTCTTCTAGATTTTCTTGAACTGTTAACTCACCTGCAGAAATAGAGATGTAAATTACTAGAATAATTCCCATAATTATTAATGATATTTTTTTTTGATATCTCAAATGAGAATATCCTTTCAAACAGTTTGGATAGTGTAGGTATCTTTTTTTATAATGGAGTAGTAACAGACTAAAAATTATTCCACTAGTAATAATGACACCACCAGACCAAACTCCTGTTTCAAATGGATCAGGTGTTACTGGCTCTACTCTGGAATGATTACGGTATCTGATGCTAGTAATAATGCTGGAAAAATTACAGTGATAAAGCTAATCAAAACTATACTAATTGAAAACAAAAAGACAATCCATGGAATAGTAGAATTTGTGCCTGATTCTATGTTTCTAATATTTTTGTGCTCTTTCAATATTATTTTATTTTAGAATCTGTTTGTTATATCCTTAGCATTTCCCAAATATTATATTGATTCAAAATATTCTAGATTTCATTGCTTGATATTGCTACTATGGATAAAATTGATACACAAGGAATGTACAAAGTATATGACAAATGGCCTGAAATTGCAAAAAAATCTTATGAGTCTGATTTAAAATCTGTTGATTTTTCAAATATTGATCATATTGTTCTTGCTGGAATGGGTGGTTCCGGAGCAATAGGTGATTTGTTTGAATCCATATTGTCAAAAACTGACATTCATGTTAATGTTGTAAAGGGATATTTATTACCAAAGACGGTTGATAAAAACACTTTAGTTGTATGTATTAGTGTTTCAGGAAACACTATAGAGACGTTGACAATTTTAGAGTCTGCACAGAAGCTTGACTGTAAAATTATTGCATTTTCATCTGGTGGAAAAATGGAATCATTATGTAAAAAAAGTACTGAATTCAGAAAAATCGATATGATTCATTCACCACGTGCATCATTTGTAAAATTCATTTATTCAATACTCTATGTTTTAAATTCTGTTTTACCAATTAAAAAAGAACATGTGATAGAATCTATTACAGAATTAGAAAAAATGTCATCCAAAATTTCTTCATTAAATCTGATAGATTCTAATCCTTCTTTACATTTAGCTAAATCTATTCAAGGATCACCTTGTATTTATTATCCTTATGGACTTTATGCTGCAGCAATTAGATTTAAGAGTTCATTACAAGAAAATGTCAAAGTTCATGCATTTGTAGAAGATGTAATTGAAATGTGTCATAATGGAATTATGTCTTGGGAAAAACCTTCTAACTTTAAACCCATTTTAATTAGAGGTACAGATGATTATGAAAAAACTCAGGAAAGATGGGATATAGTGAAGGAATATTTTAAAAAAAATAATATATTTTTTCAGGAAGTTCTATCTATCGATGGAAACATTTTGTCCAAACTTGTATGTTTGATATATTTACTTGATTTTTCTTCAATTTATAGAGCAATTTTATCAGAAATGAACCCATCAACAGTAAAATCAATTGATTTTATTAAAGAAAAACTAGAATTATGTGATTGACATAGAATTGAAATGGAAAATAATGAAAAAGTTTAAATTATAATTCCAGTATATAATTCTAAAAAATTTTTAAACGATTCTATTAATTCCATTTTAAATCAGACTTACAAAAATTTAGAGATTATTGTCGTTAATGATGGTTCTGTTGACAACTCGGTTAAAATCTTAGAATATTTTTCTGATAATATTACTATTATTTCTCAAAAAAATCAAGGATATGGTGCAGCAATTTCTACACTATTTGAGTATGCACGAAAGAATAATGCTAAGATAATGATAACTATTGATGGAGATGGACAACATAATCCTGAACAAATACCATTACTAATTGATGCAATTACTGCTCATAGTGTTGATGTAGCAATTGGTTCTAGATTTCTTGATGATTCGACAAAAGCATCAGGGTATAGAAAAACTGGAATCAAAATTATTACATCAGCTTCCAATTATGGAACAAACTTCAAAGTAACTGATTCTCAATCTGGATTCAGAGCATATTCTAAAGATGCAATTGATGCCATACATCCAACAGAGCAGGGAATGTCAGTATCTACTGAGATTTTATTAAAAATATCAAACAAGGGATTATCCCTAGCTGAGGTACCAATCACCATATCCTATGATGGTGATACATCTGAGCAAAATTCCATATCTCATGGAATGTCTGTTTTGGCAAATACAATAAAATATGTCTCAATTAAACACCCTCTAAAATTTTATGGCATTACCGGAATTATTTTTGTTCTTGCAGGTCTAGTTACAAGTGGAATATTTCTTGATGCATATCTGAATCAACAAGTTGTATTTTTTGGTTCATTATTGGCATCAGTTTTACTATTTTTATTAGGTGCAATATTGTGTGTAACTGCAATAATTTTATTTTCTATGGCCAATCTTATTCGTGACAGATACTAGAGTTCTTGTAATTCATCCCTTAATGTTTTTTTTGCAGTAAAACTTAACTCGTTTTTAGCCAAAGAAACATCTGTAATACTATTTTGTATGTCACCTTTTTGTTTTTCTAAATACTTTACATCAACTTTTCCAAATATATTAAACATCAATTCTGATAATTCATTAACTGAAATAGATTTTCCACTTGCAATGTTGTATGTTCCAGTTTTATTTAATTTTATTGCCATACTAAATGCATCTACAACATCATGAATTGAAATATAGTCCTTAGTTTGTTTACCATCACCATAAATTGTAATTGATTTTTTCTCTGTAATGTTTTCTAAAAACTTTGTAATCACACCTACATATTGTTTGTTTTGTCCTTTACCATATACATTAAACATTCTAAAAATAATATAGTCTAATTCATTCTTCTGAGAAACTTTTTTGATAATATTTTCTGCATCTAGTTTACTACTCCCGTATGGTGATAATGGATTTGTTAGAGTTTTTTCTGTAATGGTATCATTACAATCACCATACACAGAAGCTGATGATGCAAAAATTATTTTTCTAATTTTATTTTGTATACAACACTGTACTACATTTACAGTTCCATCAACGTTTACCTTTTTTGTAATCTCTGGATGAATTACAGAGTCTGACACATCTGACTTTGCTGCCAGGTGAATCACAACATCAAACTCTTTACAAGATTCAACCAAAGCATCATAATCTAAAATGTCACCTTTTACAAAGTCTACACCTTTCTCAATTAGTGAAGTAATATTTTGCTCTGAGCTGTTTGATAAATTGTCATAGATTGTAATTTCATGTTTTTTCAAAAAAGAATCAACTACATTTCTTCCAATGAATCCTGCACCGCCAGTAACTAGAATCTTCAATGAAATTTACTAATTATTCGTAATTATCATACTTTCTATGAGATCAATTATTTTAAAATATGATAAAATATTAAAATATTTACCATATTATCTCAAAAAGTTAATAAAATTAGATTGTAATGGTACGAAATAGGCATAAAAGTGTAAGAATTACATCAAGCGATCAAAAAATTACATGAATTCCACTCTAGGCATGAAAAATATACAAGAATCACTTTATTTGTGGACAATTCGTCCATTAGGCTTAAATACAAATTTTATTGAAAAAAGACAATAACATGAATAACGAAATAGGACGTAAAATAACTAGTCTTACATTAATGACAATTATGTTAGCAGGCGGTATGGTTATCGCTGCACCAGGAATGGTGCCAGCAGCTCATGCAGCCAATGCTAACCTATTTGTCTCCGCAGAAAACTCACAGTTTGACAACTACATGTCAGGACCTCAAGTAATTGAGGTCGTTGTGATTGATTCAGATATTAATGATACAGGTGAGGCAAAAGGTGAACCAGACGTTACAGTTAACGGTAAAATACTTAGAATGGTACAAGCCGTCGACGGTAACTGGTATGGTTACTTTGCAGATCGAAACATGGCAGTAACTGCAGATTCAACTGCAGTTGTTGCCGGTACAACCACTGGTCTTGGATTAGACTTCGGCTCTTTTTGTGTAGCATCAAGCGGCAAAACAGCAGTCGGAATTGATCTTGGTAATACAGTAGGTTTTGCTATTGATGATGCCGATGAAGGTGGAGCTGATGGTCTAGAAGCAGGTGCTAGCGGAGACGCTATTACAGCTTCTTGTACCGCCGTTGACGCTAAGGACGGTAATCAAAATGTTTTAAGAGAAGCAAAGGAGATTAACGGTAACGTACCAGCTGTGAGTACAAACCCAGTTGGCGTTATCGAAATCGCATGGCCTTTCATTCAACTCTATTCTCTAAACCCAACTGGTAACGTTATCATACAGTACAACAAAGGTGGTGGTGCTCAATCAGTAACACTAACTTTTGATACTGTTGATAATTTTGTCAGTTTAAGTTTGGATAGATCTGTATACCCACAAGGTTCAGAAGTACACATTACCGTCACTGATTTATGGTTAAACATTGACCCAACCGACGAAGACTCTTGGACATTTGGTACAAGTGGAACAATTTCTACAAACTACCAAGTATTCGATGAGAACGGCGCCGCTGTTGGTAATGCAACCTCAAATACAGATGCTAACTTACTAACTGCTGCCTTAGGTGATTTAATGTGTGAAGATAATTGTATTATGGAATTCAACCCAGATGTTCAAAGTAAAGGTGATGTCGCTACCATACAGGATAACGATGACACTGTAATTTTTATAACTGATGCAAGTGATGGTCAAGATCCAGCCTCTTGGGCTGTATCTTCTGGTGCTTTCCCAAGTACCACACCATTATTGGATACCACAATACCAATTACAATTACAGAACAGGGTCCAAACTCAGGTGTATTTGGTACATATGATGAATCAGATACATCCGTAATCATTATCACTGATGATGCAAAGAGGGGAACCTCAGCATCTTTCACATATAATGAGGACGCTTATACTATTCTTGTAGGTCACGACTTTGGTAGTGTTGACATTCAACCACTTGATGACGAATGGAACTCTGGTGAAGAGATTCCAGTCGAAATCATAGATAGTGATGCCAACCTAAACAGCAGAGCAGACGAAGATCTTGACTTGTTTAACCCATCTGTAAAATTGATCCCATCATTAAGTACTGGTGATCCATTTACACTTGGTGAAGCAGGTACAGAATCAAGTTCTGTTTTACAAGCTGTTTGGTTTGATAACTCATCTGCTGGTATTGTGAATGGTACATTAGTTACCACTCCACTTACCAGTTCTCTAATTGTAAATGCCACTGTACAAAAATTCAGTGACAGAGCATTATTGAATACTACGAGTATCACTACCACTGTTGATTCTATCGCATTCGATTATAAGACAACCGCAGCAGACTTGCAAAACACTGTACTAGACCGAGATGTACTAAGAGGATTTAGTCTATTTAACTTAGATGTTAGAAGCCTAGATTTTACTGGTCCATTTGATGCTTACTTGTTAAACAACACAGCAGGTGTCATTATCGGTACTAATGGAACATTGAGTTCCTCTACCTATGCATATCAAATTGCAGCAGGTATTGATGCTCAATCCCTAACTCTGTTAAGTAATGATACCATTGACTACATTCAATCACTTCCAGCAGATGATGCTGTAGGTCTTGCTATTGTAGCAACAACTGGTGGATTTGCTAATGCAGAGGATGCAGTAGTTGCAGACTTCTTCTCATTTGGTTTCATTAACGATGGTTTAATTGCATCTGAAAGGATTGCTAACCAAATCATTAGAATTGAAGCCGAAGAATCAGGTGATAACACAAGTGCCTTCATTGGCTCTTTGGAATACATCATGATTAATCAGCTAAACATACTTGATCCAAGTACATACACAGGCCTATCTCCAATTGCAGATGATCCAAGTTTCATCGTAATTGAAGATTTGACAGATGAAGACTCTCCAAGAGTTAATTATCTGGACTTAGGTTCTGATGGTGTATCTACTCAAGTAGCTGATCAAGAAGAAGCTCCAAGTCACTCTGGTGTTGTATCATTCGATAGCAATTCATACAAGGAAGCTGACACAGTTACAATTACACTCGAAGACTTAGATCTTAACGTAGATTCTGATTTGATTGATATCTATACAACAGTCACAACAGCTCTTGATGCCAACGCAGATGTAGTAGGAAATTCCGTCACAAGCGGATTATCCTTCTCATTTGATAACGGCGAGCAGTTGGGTAGACTCTTAGATGTCACCTTTGATGACGGACTTTGGACAAGCGAACACGCCGGCTGTATAGTTGGTGCAGGTATCGATGATGGACTTGGTTCAACTGGATTTACTCTAGTTGAAACTGGTACTGAAACTGGTATCTTTGTTGGTGACTTCCAAATTCCAGCCGCATTCTGTAGAGCTGATGGAACCACAACTGATTCCGAAAGCGTTACAGGTCTCGATATTGAAGTTAACTATGTTGACTTTAGAGATGCATCTGGTGAAATCATTGAAGTAGGAGACAGTGCAGGCATTCGCGCAAACACTGGTTCCATAAGTCTTGACAGAACCGTCTACCCAGTACCATTTGGTGTACCAGCCGACTTTGGCGGTGCAGGATTAACATCAACTCCAGCCGATGGTACTACTGAACGTTCAGTATTCCCAATACACCAATCTGGTATGAATGGTGCTGGAATCAGCACTCAAACATCTGGTTTGGATACTGGTGAATACTTGGCCTCAGGAGATCTAACAATTCATGTCAGAATTAACGACCCAGACTTCGATATTTCCGCATCAGGTGAAGATAGCATTGCAGCTGACACCGCCGCAGATGACGTAGGACCTGTCAAAATCTCTGTTATCAGAGGCTCTGACACAGTCGTACTAACATATGCAGGTGGTCCAGCATCTGAAGATGGTTTGATTGACGTTGGTGATAATACACCACTCGATGCACCAGAATTCGGTCCAATTGCTGAAATCGCACCAGACGCAGGAATCTTTGAAGCTGATATCATTATAAGATACACTGATGGTCCCGCAAGTCCAACATGTCCAGATACAAGTGATTTCACATCACTTAATGGAACTGCTGGTACTGGCGAAGACTTCAGATTTAACGTACCAAGTGCAGGAAGCAGTAATTATTGTATTCTACAAGGAGATATTCTCCAAGTACAATACACTGATCCAGCCGATGCATCAGGTGACGTTAATACTGTAACTGATTCAGCTACATTTGATCTTAGAAATGGTGTCTTACAATCTGACAAATCTGTGTACATTATTGGATCCGATATGATCTTGACCCTCATTGAACCAGACTTAGATTTGGACAATGATCAGGCTGAGACTTATGACTTAGACTTAATCGAATGGGACTCTGACGCTGCCACGCTCACCATGGGTGATGCTGACGGTGAAGGATTATCCTTTGACCCTGAACCACTCAACTTTAGAGAAACAGGTGACAGCACTGGTATCTTCCAGATTGTCATCGAGATTCCTCAAGAATTAGATAATGATTCCCTTGAAAGAGGCGAAGAAATTATCTTAGAGTACACTGATTGGGGTCCATCCGGTTCTGACTATGTAGGTGACGAAGATGAAGATGTCAACGTGACAATCTTTACTTCTAACTTCGGAGCAACTGTAGAGCTCGACCAAAAAGTATACTCATGGACTGATAAAGTCTACATTACCATTGTCGCTCCAGATCACAACTTTGACGGTGATTTAATTGACGAAATTGGAAACACTGAGACAGACCCAATAAAGGTCTCTACCAGAGGATTCGATATTGATCAATACAAACTCGTTGAAACTGGAACTGACACAGGCATCTTTACTGGTGAGGTTATCCTTACTGGATTCTTACATGATGCTGATGGTGAAGCAGGTGACGATACTAATCCACGTACAAGTGGATCAGGTCCAACTGATGGATTCCTACAAACTGATGATGATGACGGACTTACTGTCTCCTTTGAATTTTCAGAGGATGAAACTGTAGTCGGTTCATCACTAATTAGATGGAATATCGGTGAGGTACAATGGTTAGAAGCAAGCTATCCAGCTAGCGGAACAGGTGTTGTAAGAATAATTGATCCAGATATGAACTTAGATCCAGAAGCAGTCGATAATTTCGACGCTGATATATGGTCTGACTCCGACGCCGGAGGTATTGATCTTACTGTAACTGAGACTAATGAGGCAACCGGAATATTCGAAGGTACTGTGTTCTTCACAACTACTGATGAATCTTCTGGTCACAGACTCAGAGTCGCAGAAGGTGACACTGTCACTGCAGAATATGAAGACAATACACTTCCAGATCCGTACACAACTGCAGATGAACTTGATATTACTGCCACTACACTAATCGGTACTGTTGTACCACCTCTCGAGAGAGCACCAGCTGCTAACTTGAGAACAGTTGATGCATTCGGTAACAGTTTAGATACTGTCTCCGTTGATCAACAGGTGCAAATCAGTGCTGACTTAGCAAATGGTCAGGATAGAGAGCAAGCATTCGCATACTTGGTACAGATTCAGGATGGTAACGGTGTTACAGTCTCACTAGCATGGATTACAGGTTCACTATCAAGTGGTCAATCATTCAGCCCAGCATTATCATGGATTCCAACTGAAGCAGGAACATACACTGCTACTGCATTCGTTTGGGAATCAATTGATAATCCAACGGCATTATCACCACCAGTTAGTACAACCGTAACTGTACAATAAGTAAGAAACTAGTTCACATTACCCTTTTTTTCTTTTTTTTGAATACAACTTAACGATAGTTCTGGATAATTTTTCCAGAAGTAATATTTATGAGAACTATATCCATTAATTAAAATGAAGTTTCATATTTTATTTTCTGTTTTGATAATTATTTTATTTGCAAATATTCCTGACTCATTTTCAGAATTAGAGTTATTTACAAACAGTAAAGTCTATTCGCCTGAACATAATTTACAAGTTTATGGTAATGGATTACCTGAAGAAAATTTGATTATACGACTTTTTGCACCTGATGAATCCATTGCAAAATTTGATCAAATAACTACTAATTCTGATGGCTCTTTTAATTATGATTTGATAACTTGGCCTGAACCATTGACAACTTTTCCTTATGGGACATATACAGTTGAGGTAATTAGTACTGCACAAAATGGCATTTCTAAAAAAATTGATGTAAAATTTACATCAACAACAGATTTGGTTGATGTACCTGTTGAGAGACATGTTAACACACTAGTTTTTGCTCCGGAATCTGCTGCAATAAATCAACCATTTCGAGTTTTTGTACAAACTACTAGTGATGGTCTTTTAATTGGAAATAACCCTGCTGAATTATTGGGAACCACACATGTCCATTTACCCTCTGGATTATCTATTTCTTTGTCTAATTCATTTAAGACATTACATCAAGGATTGTATTTTGTTGATTATACTCCAAAAGAAGAAGGAACACATGTTTTTCATGTTGTAGCATTTAGTCAGGGAACTACATCTCATGGATCTGCTGCAACAAATGTTCTTAGTCAAGATCTTGGTGGAATTTCTGAACAAATAATTAAATTAAATTCAATTTTAGATGAGACCTCCAAGGAACTTGATATTCTAAAGTCTGAAATTTCAGGATTTGATGATACTTTAGATCATGCAAGTGATATAATTGATGAAAATATTGGAGATATTTCTGATTCTGTAAAATTCATTAGTGAAGCTTCATCTCAACTTAATGCATTAATGTTGCCAATTATTGCATCTATTGGATTTATTGTAGCCTTACAAATTGCAATACTTGCACGAAGAAGATAATTATAATAATGCTGGAAAATTAAATTAACTAATGCCCAAAGCGGCTATTTTATTTTCTGTTTTACTACTATCTGTTGTTATAGGTAATTCATATGCATTAACTTCTGGTGATTTAATTTCGATAGATGTACAAAACCCGATAATTTTTGATTCAGATATTATCGAAATTGATTCCAATTTTTTTACTGAAAATAATTTCAAAAGATATTTAATTTTTGGAACTGATTCACAGAAAATTAATTCCTTATCTGATAATTCAATATATGGGATCCGATCTGATAGTGGATTTTTTTCTGTATCTATTCTCTCTGAAAAATCAGCTTCCTTTTTAGCTTCACAAGGTTATCATATAATTGAAGATTCTAAATTAGATTTTCATTCATCTGATGATGTAATTCAAGATGCTTCAAGAATTGGTGAAATTACTGGTTCAACTGTAGCTAAAAAACAATATGATTCATCAGGAAATGGTACTGTAATTGCAATTGTAGATACTGGAGTTGATTTTTCTAATCCTGATATTCAGTATTCATTGGCACGAGATAAACTCAATCATCCTATCATGCTTGATGCTGATGGACAAGGAATTATTTTAACCAATGCAACTTTTTTTGCATATATTGATAAAAATGAAATTATTAGAAATTATAGTAAACCAATCCCATCTCAATTTACTTCATCAGTATATGTTACTTCAGATGGTGTGTTTCTTGATATATCTCAAGGAGGTAAAGGTACTGAAATTCCAATTTACAATTCATTTTTTCCACAACTTGGCTCTTCAATAATTTTCAATGGAACTTTATCTGATGATATGAAAATTGGTCAAGATAACAGAAATTACATAAAATCAAAAAGTGGTGTATATCATCTTGGAGTAATTTATCAAGGATCACTTTCTAGAATTCAAGTTGTACCTGTACTTGTAGTTGATTCTTTCATTCCTGGAGTTTATGATACTATCATCCCTGATCTAAGTACTTCATGGGAAGATTATACTAGATTTGATTTAGAGTCAGGTGAGAAACCAAACTATGACTTTGATTTTACTGATGAAAAACCAATTGTATTGGGTAGTGGAAAAGAATTCCTTGTTTATGATTCAAATGATGATGGAAAAAATGATTATAGTGCAGGAACATTTGGTGCACAAGTACTAGATGTTTATGGGGTAATTAGAAACAACTCTACTGAAATTATTGATTCAATAAATGCAATTAATGGAACACTATTACCTGCATTAGATCCTGATGGTGAATTTTTTGGGTTAATGACTGATTTTATGGGTCATGGTACTTCTAGTGCTGCATCAATTGTTTCACGTGGTCAAGAGACCTATAATATTTACAATAATTCAAAAAGTTATTCTATTATTGGTGTAGCACCTGATGCAAAAATTATACCTGTAAAGGCATTGTGGTTTGGTGATACTGTTTATGGATGGTTGTGGGCTGCAGGATTTGATAATGCAAAACATGATTGGAAATTTTCAGGAAAACCTAGAGTTGATATAATTTCAAATAGCTGGGGAGTATCAACTTTTCCATCATTTAATGCATCTCCTGGCATGGATATTCTTTCTTTGATTCTTAGTGTACTTGTAACACCTCATTCCTTAGATGATGATTATCCTGGAGTTACAATAGTTTCCAGTGCTGGAAATTCCGGACATGGATATGGGACAATTGGATTACCTAACGCATCACCTTTTGGAATTTCAGTTGGTGCAACCACTAACAATGTTTTTGTTGGATATGGACCATTTGAAGATCAACCCAGATTTGGAAATACCACATCGCACTACAATAACGTAGTTGATTTTTCGAGTAGAGGTCCTAGTTCAATTGGTGATCCAAAACCTGATTTGATGAGTATTGGTGCACACGGATTCACTCCATCAAATGTTATAAAATCTGAAAAAGATTCAAAGGATGAATCATTTTCTTTGTTTGGGGGAACAAGCATGGCTGCACCTATTGTATCTGGTAGTGCTGCAATTTTGATAGAAGAGATGAAAAAACAATCCCAAGATTATGATCCATTTACAATTAAAAATATTCTAATGTCTACTGCAACTGATCTCAAAAATGATCCATTTACTCAAGGTGCAGGATTGGTTAATGTTTCTTCAGCATTAGATTATGTAAATGGTAAAAATGGAACATTTATTGTCCATAATGATGCATCCTATCAAAACATCAAAAAAATATTAGATCCTGCAATAAGTAAAGTAAATTCTACTGAAATTAGATTAGAACGATTTCAATTACCTTCTACTTCTTTTCCTATGACTAGTTGGTTTGCAGGACAATTATTCCCTGGAGAGCGAAGTTCTGTTACTTTTACTATCGTTAATCCTTCTGAAAATGAAATAACACTTGATGTAACTCCAAAAAAATTATCTTTAATTTCAAAAAATGAGATTAATAGAATAACTATTGTGCAACAACAGGACTCAATACTAAATAAATCTGGAACTTATATTCCAAATTATATCAAACTTTCAGATGTAAATAATCCATCTACACTAGATGAATTTTTTGATGAAAAAAACCCAATACCTAATGATTCATCATTGATGATACTAAATGTAAATTTTCCATTTCATACATTCATGAATGAAACTTCAGATGTTTATGCTGATGATATCCAAATTTCTTCATTGTACATTTATGATTGGCTTGATAACAATAATGATACAAAAATTTCAAGTGATGAATTATCTCTAGTAAATAGAGCTGGTTCTTGGGGCACTGTACAAGAACTTAGAGTAACTGATCCAAATGAAAAATTTGAAGGAATCCCTTTAGTTGGAGTATACCCTGTTCCAACAAAATTTTCTTATTGGTTAGGTGACACAAAAATGAATTCAACATCAATGGATTATACATTATCTGCAAGTTATTATCAAAAAGAAAAGTGGTCTGTTATTTGGCCTGAATCTCAAACGATTACAATACCTCCTAACGATGTTGTAATTGTTGATGTAACATTAGTTGTACCAACTGATTTTCAAACAGGAGTTTATCAAGGATTTTTAACTTTTGAGGGAGAACAACATTTGGTAAATGCTCCTGTATCATTTGTTGTTAAACAACTAATTGATCAAAATGATTCTCTTGTAATCATTGAAGGGAAACAAAGTGATGATGTTATTTACGGCAATGGATATACTAAAGGTGCATTTGATATGGTTAATCGTTACATGGCAGGAGATTGGAGACAATATTATTTTGATATTCAAAATGAATCAATAAATTCTGCAGCAATTGAAATTTCATGGATTTCTGATGATACTAATTTAGCAGTATTTGTGATTAATCCATTTGGAGAAATTATACAAACTAATGTTCCATCAGGTGTGTTTGGCCACTTTCTTGGATGGCCTTCTCTTGATTGGTTAGGCAATTCTATTTTTAGTCAAGGTGGTGGATTTTTTCCTGTAAAAAATAAAGATAATACATCAACTGTTCTTTATGTTCCAATAAATCAAACAGGCACCTACACCCTTTTGACACATTCTACATTATTTGGAGGAAATTCTACAACTGAACCAATTACTCTTATAGCAAAATTTTCAAATATTTCATCTGATGTTATTTTACAAAATGATTTAGAAACAGAATATGGTGATTCTGTTTTAAAAAATATTCCTTCTATAATTCCTGAAACAGAAATTACTCCTAATGATTCTACAAATATTTCATCTGATAATTCTGTCTCTTCTCTTGGTCTTGGAATTGTAATTGGAATAATCATTGGAATTACGATCGGAGTAGTTTGTATATTCATCATTAGACAAAAACCTTCAAAATAATTGAATAAGATTTATAAGCAATTTGGCGAGTTAGTCAGCTGAATGTCAGAGCTAGGGACAAAAAAGTCTGGCGGATTATCCAGAAGAGACTTTCTAAAGTTGATGGGTGCTGCAGGCACAGGATTAGCATTTGCTCCATTTGTTCCGTTTGGTAATTTCATGCCAAACCCAAATCAGGCATCTCTTGAAAAAGTTCCAGTAATTTTACCTGATGGCACTCATGCTAATATCAACACATATCCAATTAATCACGCAGAAGTTATCACATATCCTTCAACAGGTGATCCTGCACTTGATGCAGAAGCATTTCGTAAATGGCAATTTATTAGATTACCTGAAGAGTTTGGTGGAGCAAAAAAAGATCTAAAGGCTATTCGTGCATACAGTATGATATGCCTTCATCTTTGGTGTTTGTGGAAATATTGGCCAGATGAGGGGAGAAAAAGAGGTGAATGTCCTTGTCATGGTAGTATGTATGATCCAACAACTGGAACAGCTTTTCTAGGCCCTGCATCAGTACAAGCTGCACCATCAAATACGTTACCTGAATTATATTTTGAAATTGATTCTGATGGATTTGTATTTATCTTACCACCAAAATTTGATGTAAACCAAAATGGAGTAATTGGATATGGCCGTTTCGCTTGAGAGAAGAACTGGAGTAGTTGCACTTCTTTACTGGATTTGGGATGGTGTAGATAGAACAATCTTTGCTGGAATAAAGTTTTCATTTCCTGCAAGATTTGTAAGTCCATTTGGTTTCTTGGGAATGTTAACATTCATTGTGTTTATTATTTTGGGAGTTTCTGGTGCGTTACTCATGTTTTACTATCAACCCATATTGGATAGAGCATGGGATAGTGTTCAGTTCATTAATGATGATGTTCCATTTGGTTTTCATATAAGAAATATTCATTATCATGGTTCTAATGCAATGGTACTCTTAGCTATTCTTCACATGTATTATCAATTCTTTAGTGGACGATACAAAATTAGAAATGAAATTTTATGGATGACTGGTGTAATTCTTGGTGTTGTTACTATTCTTGAAGCATTTACTGGATATGATGTTATATTTAGTGAAAGAGCGGAGCTGGCAATTAGTATTGCGGCGTCTCTGACTACATCAATTCCTGTTGTAGGACCGACGATTCGTGATGCGGCGTTGGGTAGTGGATTTTCGGATTTCGTATTACGATTCTATGCACAACATGTATTCTTGTTACCAATAGTGATGATTGGATTAATGGCAGTTCATTTCCCAAGATTTTTGGTATTTGATGTACCCATGGTTATGGCCATTAGTGGTGCTATTCTGATTACAGGTGGTGTATTTCCAATTGATATGGGATTCAAGTTTGAACCTACTGTACCGCCAGGAGTAACTGTTCCTGAATGGTATCTTACAGGAATCTATGCATTCATGAGGACACAGTATGATAAGTTTGTAACTGGATTATTGTGGCCGTTGATATTCATAGCGTCATTTGTATTAATTCCGTTTATTGATAGATACAAGAAATTCTCTTGGAGAGATAGACCAATAGTTACGGCATTTGGAATTACTAGTCTTGCTCAAATTATGGTTACAACTTATTGGGGATTCTATATTTCACCTGATGTCTCAATTCCATTAGTAGAACGTTTGGTAATTGATCCAATATTCTTCTACTCTGTAATGATCTTGATGGTTCCATTAGGATTTGGATTTACATACATGATGATTAAACTTGCAAATGAAGCTGAAAGAAAATCAAAACTAGCAAAAAGTACTGGACCACAAAAAGTTGCTACAATCAATCTTTCTGAAAAATGGATTAACTGGTTACTAATTGCCCTCTTGGCATTCCAAGTATTCTTAAACATTGCAGCATACAATGCTTCTTTGACAGGAATGAAGAACGTTTCATTATTCTTCATTGGAGTAATCTTGTTGGTGTTTGCAGCATTTTTCCATGTTTACAGATATGCCATGAGTCAGCAAAAGAATGCACCTCCACCACCTCCACCTGTTTTAGTGCAAGAAGAAATTCCAAAGCTAGTTGAATCTGATGTACCTAAACCAAGTGAAATCTCAGAAGATGATTCTACTAAAGAAAAATCTGAACCAAAAGAATTACCCTCTGAAATTCCTACACCAAAAACTCAAGCAGATTTGGGAGTTGATACAAATGACAATACAAATCTAGGTTCTAATGATCTCAACAAACCATGATTTCAAAAATTCTAAACAAACTTTATAAGAACTTGGGGGAATTAAAAAAATTATGAGTATGCCTACCTCTAGTCACGCATATGGTATAGGTGTAATTGCAGTAATAATTGGCATGTCCGCTTTTGTAGTATTTTACACATCATTTTATCTTCCAGAATCTTTGTTAAAGCCCTCAGTATCTGAACATATCTTAAATCCTGAAGAAGATCTAATTATTGAAATTGTTCCAGGTGCAGTAATTGAAGGAAATGAAAGTTATGTTCCAAATTCGCCAACAGCATACTTGGGTATCAATAATAAAGTAATTTGGCAAAATAATGATGATACTGCTCATACAGTAACTCCTGATCATAGACACTCTGATGCATATAGTGGAGACTTTGGTACTCATGGTGTTCTAAAACCTGGTGATGTGTATGAATTTCTATTCACAGAATCTCAAGAGGTTCTTTATCACTGTGACCCTCATCCATGGATGAAAGGATCATTATCTGTAGAGAAGAGCAGATTCTAAATAGAATATTTTGCAAAAATTGTTTGACTTTCAATTTCCTTATGTTGTTCAATAATTGAAACTCTAAATTTTATTTCATGCTCTTGTTTTGGTTCAAATTTAATTAATGCTGTAAACTCTGCTTTATTTTCAGGCATTACGTCTTTGTTGATAAATAATCTTGCAACATTTTGAGAAATGTTCTTTCCATTGAATGATTTGTATAGTATATGCTCATTTGAATCTAGAATTTGTGTATTTATTACAACTCCATCATACCTTCCTGGATATGCAACAGAAATCATTCCTTTGATTTCAGAATTTGGATGAATATCTGTTGAATTTAATTCGAATTCGATATCTTTCATGAAAATATTTCCTTTAAATAAGAATAAATAATTTTGTTAAGCGGGCCCAAAGGGTCCCATAACATTTTATTCACTAATATAGACCCAATATTATACATTAATATTGAAATTAAAGATCTCTGATATTCAAGAAAACGCATATCAAAATTTCATAGATTCTATCAGGGATAAGGAAACTTTTAGAAAATACAATAGTTATCTGAATCTCTTTTTGGAATTAATTCCAAATGAAATATATAGACAATATCTGGATTATGAACCAAAAATCAGAAATTTATCAAGAAAAGATATTAAAAATCAGTCAAGATGTGTAAAAAATGGTTAGAAAATACTGTCAAAACTTGTAAGAAAATCTGTCAAGTAATCATCAAGAACTGTCATGAAAAATTAAAATCTGTCAAGAAACACTTGACAATTATTTTCTAACACTTGACAGATTAAAACGATTTTTACGCGTCAAGAAATGAAAACTTGACGTACAAAATCTGTCAAGTAACGCGTCTTGACAGTACTTGACGCGTCAAGTGGGTGTTAGAAACTTTTGTCAAGAAACCATCAAGTAATCATAGATTCTGTCAAGTGATTTGTCAAGTAGATGTTAAGATGATTTTACTTGATTGATACCATATCCCATCAAGATACCGTGCCATGATCATCAAATGAGTGGACTTTGGCTTTTTCTCTTTGAGATATGACAATTCTTGAATTATTCCTCAAGTCCATCTTGTATCTGGTGTTATGTTTCAATTTCAGGTGAATATTGAGATCCTTGAATTTTTTGAACCTTTTAATTTTTGGCAGGCATTCAGGACAGCATATCAGTCTGGTGTCAATGATTCCAACCATTAATCATCATCATCTCCGACATACAACTGATTCTGAGAATCCTCATCTCCTCTGTACAGAAATGAGTACTTTGGCAGTACGTCACAATCATAGTCCAGATGGATGGTCTTTTTTGGATTCCTCAAATCACTAGCAATTAGAATCTCTGCATCATTTCCAAAGTAATTTTTTTCAAGCCATTCTATTTGGGAATGTAATTTCATTTTAAATGCAAAGATATGCTGGCATGATTGCAAAATGTAGTTGTTCACCAAATTGGCAGATGGTGAGAGATACATTCCACAGATTCCCCTATTTCTGCCAGATTGTATCAAAGTGTTAAAGTTACTAGGCATCTTTTGTTTACTACAAAATTCATGAACATCGTCCACTAGTAGAACCATATCAGAACATCTAGCCATCAAAGTACTACAAATTCTCTCAAAGGTACCTTGAGAAAAATCCCCAGTCCAAATCATTGCACCGCTTTGGATGTCAGAAATTTTATCAATTGGTGTACCATACCCACCATAGTTTTCTAGTGGTTTTTGTGGAGATATGATTAGTCTTGGAACACCTGGAATTGTATCAAGAATTTTTTTGGCAAGAGTTATTTTACCTGAACCCTGCATTCCCAAAAATGAGATATTCTGTTGGTATACTATCCAGTTAAAATCAATCATGATTATTCTGATTCCTTTATCACATGTGGTGTAACATCATCAAGGTTTAGTCCTGCAATTCTTTTATTCACTAATTTCTCAATTTCTGCTTGCGGATAGTCAACTTCTGGCATTTTATCTGTAAATCCTAGAGTGTGGTCTAGGGATTGTTTTAGGAAAATAAGATATGGTGTTGATTGCTCTCTAGTTTTTGAGCATTGAATAGATAGATCATACAAGAACTTTGGAATCATTTCTGACATGTCTGCATCAAAGATTAATCGAAATGCGGCTTGATGCTCTTTTGAATAAATTGGTAAAATGTCTGAAAATAATATCAAACACTTTGTTAATCTATTTGCAAATTCTTTATCTGAAATGTTGTTATCAAATTCGTAATTAGTCAATTGGTTCACCTGCAAAGTTTCCATATTCTATTTCATCTTCTAATAGTTTTAGCATTTCAGCAGTCTTTGGCATTTCACCCATCATTCTTTTTCGTGCATTGTACTCTATCATCTTGTTTGTTAGTGATACCATATCACGCCAAACAAATTTTAGAATTTCATCTGGTGTCCATTCAATACCTTGTTTGAATGCCGCAATTCCCATGAGGTATAATTTATTTTTGAATCCACCTTTACGCCATCTTTTTTGAACTACCTCTACAATTCTAATGATATCTTTTTTCTCTAGTTGTAGTTCATCTGGGTCAAACTCTGTACTCATTTCTTAACCTCAGGGTCCCTGTTTGGTTCTAGTGTAGTACCTCTTTCTTTGGATTCTTTTTCCTTTCTGAGTTTGCGATTCTCTTTTGCCTTTTTGGTTTTACGTGCCATGATTTCAAAGGTTCCACCAACAGCTAGTGCCGCTTGACCTCTATCAGAATTTCCTAATTTTTGCTGGGCTACTGGTTGCCATAGGTCGCCCAAGTCTGCTGATTCAGATTCTGTCAAATCCTCTAAATCTTCAGAAAACACCTGGAATAGTGAATAAAACGAATTGCTAAATGCTGAGAGTTGCGATGATTTTATCTCATACTTGTACTGGACTGGCTGACCAATTCCACCAATTACAGGTTTACCGTCACCGTCTTTGTTTACAATTCCAGGATTTTTAATTCCTACAGTTTTGACTCCAGATTTTTTCTCAGTTGCGTTTACATTGATTTCATTATTCTTGGAATATTTTTTTGCAGGAGTCTTTTTTACATCATCAAGATTTACACCGTATGACTTTGCAATCTTTGGAATTTCTCTTGAAAATATCGGGTCAATAGTACTTTGTTTTTCTTTTGGATATGCTTCCTTGAATTGTTTTATCATCTCTTTTCTGTTTGATGGAACAGAGAGATCTATCTTATTGTCAAATGCTTGTTGGATAAAAGAACGGACACTCTCAGATAGAGAAAATTCCTGAGACTCACCATCTTCAGGCATTACTATTCATCCTCGTCTGATTTTACAACAGGCTTTGCATACATTGATACTTTGTATGTATTACCGCATCCGCCTTGTAACTCGTCACACTCTATCTTATCACCTAACTTTTGTGCTTCCTCAAATGTTGCACCGCAAAAAAGACAATTCTCAAGGACAGCATTACCGTTTTCAAATCTTTGTGTCATGAAAAATAATTATGGAATTTGGTATTTAGATCCGACTAGGTATTTAACTCAAAAAATCATTTTGTTGAAGGACAGCTAAGATCTGTTTTGCAGTTTTTTATTTAATATTAAATATCTAGAAATTCTGATGTTCATCTGCCATTTTGGGCATGAACATGGACGCATAATTAAGATTGAAAAACAATGATTCTGTCCTGATTAATAACAACCACGACCTTGAAGTGTACCATTTATTAATTCAGGATTACAATTCTTGAAATAATAATCTGAACATACGCCAACATCTGCAAAACAAGAATTATTTGTTGGAAAGGCAAGACCACATCGATAATCAGATGTAGAATGATCTCTGTCATAAATTATTGGCTTGCAATGCCCATCACATTGTAATGAATCAGTACATTGTGTACCTCCATCTGTAGTGGGAATGGTTACATGCTTGATGATTGGAATCTGTTTAAAAATTTCTTCAAATGGTTTTGCATCATTGTTTGACCAGATACCAGATATTTGTACTTCATAAGTGGGAAGATCATTTATGCCATGAGTTCGTGGGCCTGCTTCCCAAAATGTTTCTTGAGAAACATTTCTATTAATTTTCAAATATTTTTTTGCTTCATCAAATCTAGAATCTAATTTGTTTATTCCAGATACAATGGTATTTTTTATGATTACATCTTCACTTCTAGTGATTCTAGCTTCACCATATTTTTGATATTCATGGAATCCTAAATACCATTTTGTACTATCCGATTTTAAATCTAGACTTCCTTTTTCATAAATGTACTTTGATTCATCATAATGATTCTCATTTGGTGGAACAAGTTTTGCAAATCCACGTTGAATCAAATCTTGAACAGATTCTATCTTTACACAAATTGGAGGGCCATAATGTAGTCTCGCCATAGACTCAAATCCTAATTGACATGCAGGCATTTCATTAGTTACCCATAGAGAATTACTGATGTACGGTTGTTGTGTTTTTAATTGAGGTATTTCTTTAATATCGCCTGGATAAATATCTGGAATGAAATCATCTTCATTCCAACCCCAAATAGTACCTTGTAATGAAATTACTTTGTATACATCATTCATCTGACATGTAGTACCAAATGTTTTATCACTTGGATTATGTAGATACAATAAAACTTCATCATCGATTTCTGGATCAAACCAATATCCATTGAAAGATTGAACAGGGAATCCATCTATTCCATAAATATCAATTATTTGTTTAGTTACATTTCCTTTGAAGACTTGCTCAACTTGTAATTGTACCTTAAAAGGTGCCTTGTGTACACTGTTTTCCAAAAATACACCATGACTTGTTAGGGTGGTTTTGAATTGAGATCTATCTTCAAAAGGTAAACTAAAATCATACACTGTACGATTTTGATGAGTATTCATTACACGACATGGATTTTCTAATTCTGTTAAATCAAAACCATCCAGAGCAATAATCCCATATGTTTTATCAACAATGGTTTCCTGCCATTCCGAAAAGTAACCCACTAGAGGAATCAATTAAAGATGCAGAGAAAAGAGCATACATTCTCAGATTAAGAAACAAGACATTCTTTGATCTGGAATTATCGCAGTGTGAGACACTAGAGCAAGTGCTGCAGCTGACTCAAAAACGTCAACTAGGCATAAAATTGCATGAAAATGGCCTGAAATGGCATGAATCTAAAAAGTTGGCCAGATTCAAGTTTTACTCTGATTCAGATGATTATGCAGGAATTCCAATCTCTGTAACGTTAAATCATAAAATTGCTGCATCCATTATAGAACAACAAAAAAGAAATTC
>SPKZ01011105.1_pt1 | contig 53173 bp, 49 predicted proteins | sample 2456571 | NCBI WGS metagenome assembly SPKZ01 (sample SAMN11192286, study PRJNA482655) | marine metagenome | biome: ENVO:00000447; feature: ENVO:00000244|ENVO:00000211|ENVO:00000569|ENVO:00002023; material: ENVO:00002151; isolation source: ocean water from marine abyssalpelagic zone ...
GGCGGTACAGCGGATGCGCTAGAGAAGGCTGGCCTGGCCGTGCGGCGCGTGAACAAGGTGAGTCAGGGCAGGCCGCACATTGTGGACATGATCAAGAACGATGAAGCAGACTTGATTATCAACACCACCGAAGGCCGACGGGCAATTACAGATTCAGCCCCGATTCGGGCAAGCGCCGAGCAGCATCGGGTGTTTTATACCACCACCCTGGCGGCGGCAGAGGCCGTTACCATGTCCCTGAAATTGAAGGATGATAAAGCGGTGCGCAGGCTGCAGGACCTGCACGGGAGTATTGCCTCATGAACAAAGTTCCGATGACGGTCAGTGGCGAAGCGTCCCTGCGGGAAGAACTGGAGCGTTTGAAGAAAGTGGACCGCCCCCGTATCACCGAGGCGATCGCAGAGGCGCGCGAACACGGCGACTTGAAAGAGAATGCGGAGTATCACGCCGCCCGCGAACAGCAAAGCTTCAATGAGGGCCGCATCATGGAGATCGAGGGCAAGTTGTCCAATGCCCAGGTGATCGACGTGACCACGCTCCCCAAGACCGGCAAAGTCATTTTTGGTACTACCATCGACTTGTTGAACGTCGAGTCAGACGAGACGGTGACTTACCGTATCGTTGGCGAGGACGAGGCCGATGTGAAGGCCAACCTTATCTCGGTAGGATCCCCCATTGCCCGCGCCCTGATCGGCAAGGAAGAGGGCGATGTTGTGATGGTTCGTGCCCCTGGCGGTGACATCGAGTACGAGATCGATCAGGTACACCATCTCTGAGTTTTTCCTGGCTGGCGTCTATGGCGCCAGCGTGGCTATACACCCCTTAACAACACCCCTCCCATTACGTTGCCAGGCCCGAACTGTTTTGAGGTTGTTGTGCGCCACGTTCCGTACTTTTTCTTGCTGGTCACCCGCAATATAAATGAGTATTATTCCCATTTAAGAGAATCATGGGGACGGCGCTATGCGTGTTTGGAACTCATCCCGGGGTTTAGCCCTGGTAATTACTGCCTGGCTACTGGCATCGGTGGCAAATGCAAACGGGCCTATCGGCGAGCACGTCAACAATCTGGATCAGCATCTGGCGACGTACGCCAAGGAAGTGGATTGGCTAATTGTCCAGGTAGACGGTCTGGTAGACAGCTACGCGGATGAAGGTGCAGACGGCGTTGAGACAGACAAAGTTGTGGACTATTGGGAGGCGGTTGATTTTCACTCGGCCATTGAGACCAACTTTATCCCCCTGTATGCCGAGATTTGGCAGGGCCTGTTCTCGGTAAAGATGGCCATTGATGAGGGCGCGCCGGTGTCGGTGGTTCGGCAGAAAAAGGCCGCACTGGATAGCGTGCTTTGGCAGTCACTGGGTGCGGTGAAGGTCGCGGCCCAGTATCAGCAGCGTGGGCTGCTGGAACCCGTGAGCAACACAGAGGCGGAGAGCCCGGTTCAGGCCCTGGACATTATTTTGCGCGAACTTGACCGCGTTGCCGCAAAGTACGCCGAGCAACTGCCTGATGAGGCCAACCAGATTTTGCAAAGCGTCTACGCTAATCAGTTTGAGGCCATCGAGGATACCCTCAAGGGAATCGATGAGGACGCGGTAGAAGCGATAGAGCTGGGCTTCAACGTGACGCTACCCATGCAGTTTAAAGAGGGTGTGGATTTTGCGGTCGTTAAATCCACCATTGTTGATCTCAAGCGCCAGCTCGAGCCATTCAGGGCACCGCTGGCCGCTTGACCTTGTTGCCGGATTTTCTTGCCAGGCTCGGTGTGTCTAGTCCGGCCTCTGGTGCTGGAACAGCTTGACCTCTGCCAGCACCAGCTGGGCAATCAGCCTGAGCATTAGCGCATGATTGGCCTTGGCGACACCGCCAAGGCCCTCGTTGATTTGCGTCGCCAACGCATCCTTTGCTTCCTGGGACAGAGTCTCGGGTAGCTCTACGCTGAAGCTGTATTGCTCGGACTCGCTTAACTGGGCGTAGATTTGTGTCAGCTCTGAACTGGCGAAGTCGATCAGAGGTTGATCGGCACCGCGGGCGGCGAGCATTTCGCGCAACTGGCGTTCCAGATAAGCCAGGCCCTGGGCCTGTTGCGAGGGGAATTCCAGAATGTCGCCCATGTCTTAGCCGCTACTACCGATAACAGCGCCATGGTAGCCAAGCTAAACAGCTGCGTGAAGCCAGCCGCTGCGCGCCCTGGTAAGAGAGCGGTTTACAGCGGGCGTAGGAGGTTTGATTTCCTGGGGTCTGGCTGGGCCGTGCGGCGCAACACCAGGATCACGTTTCCTATGCTTTGCACAACCTCTGCACCGGCGCGCTCACACAACTCCTCGGCAACGGCCTGCTTGGCCTCGCGTGAACCCACCGCGAGCTTGATCTTGATGAGCTCGTGATCGGTGAGGGCGCGATCAACTTCGGTGATAACGCCGTCGCTGAGGCCGTTGCCCGCAACGGTCACCACGGGCTTAAGTTTGTGCCCGATGGCGCGGAGCTGTTTGATATCAAGACTGCCTTTCTTGCTCATGGTGGTTCCACGTTACAATGGCTGTTTCAGGGGGCGCGCATTCTACACCAGCCCCGGCCCTCCCGTAACTGGTATCCAACATGGCGAAAAAGCGTTCATCCAGCAAGGCCTGGCTCAAGGAGCACCGCGACGACCCGTATGTGCAACAAGCGCAACGTGAGGGTTATCGCTCCCGGGCCTGTTACAAGTTGCTGGAGCTGCAGGAGAGAGACCGCCTGATACGCCCGGGTATGACACTGGTAGATTTGGGTAGCGCACCGGGCGGGTGGTCCCAGGTGGCGGCAGATCTGGTGGGTCACAAGGGGCGTGTGATTGCCTCGGATATTCTGCCCATGGATGCGCTCGCGGGGGTCGAGTTCATCCAGGGCGACTTTACCGAGGACATTGTCTTTGAAGAGATTCTGGCAGTGATTGGCGAATCACCGGTGGATATCGTGGTCTCAGACATGGCACCAAATATGAGCGGTATGACCGCTGTGGATCAGCCCCGCTCCATGTACCTGGTTGAACTGGCCGTTGATATGGCGCGCAAGGTGTTAGCCCCTGGTGGGTCATTTGTGGCCAAAGTGTTCCAGGGAGAAGGATTTGAGGCCCTGATGCGCGATTGTCGTGACAGTTTCGGCAAGGTGCTCACCCGTAAGCCTGCGGCTTCCAGGCCGCGCTCCCGTGAAGTGTACTTGGTGGCACGGGACTTTCGTGGGCTCTGAGCCGGGGCTTGAAAATTGCCAGTTTGGCCCCATGTGATATAGAGTGCGCCGGTCTGAGACCCCCTTCCCTGCGTATTCTATACTGGCGACATAGGCTTCGCCGGGACACCGGGTTGCCCACGGTGCCTGACTTGTCCGGTTATAATTGAGGGTCGAAGCTGGCTTGGCCGCATACGGCGGTTTCGCCCAAATGGAGCAGCATTAAGCGTTATGGCAAAGAATTTACTGTTGTGGCTGGTAATCGCCGCAGTGTTGTTGTCGGTCTTCAACAACTTCAATATGCAAAGCCCAACCGAAGAGGTGGGCTACTCGGATTTCATCGCCGAGGTTCAGCGTGACCAGGTGAAGAAGGTGGTTGTGGACGGACTCACTATCGCCGGTGAGCGCTACGACGGCTCGAACTTCGAAACGATTCGGCCCATGGTCGATGACCCCAAACTGATGGACGACCTGCTCGAGCACAGTGTGGTGGTCGAGGGGCGTAAGCCGGAACAGCAGAGTGTGTGGACGCAACTGCTGGTTGCCAGCTTCCCCATACTGATCATCATCGCTGTCTTTATGTTCTTTATGCGCCAGATGCAGGGCGGTGGTGGTGGCCGCGGCGGTCCCATGAGCTTCGGCAAGAGCAAGGCGCGCCTGTTGGGCGAAGACCAGATTACAACCACTTTTGCTGATGTTGCCGGCGTTGATGAAGCCAAGGAAGACGTTCAGGAACTGGTGGAATTCCTGCGCGACCCCAGCCGTTTCCAGAAACTGGGCGGCCGCATCCCTCGCGGTGTGCTCATGGTTGGGCAGCCAGGCACGGGTAAAACATTGTTGGCCAAGGCGATTGCCGGCGAGGCCAAGGTGCCTTTCTTCTCCATCTCCGGTTCGGACTTTGTTGAGATGTTTGTGGGCGTGGGTGCATCCCGTGTGCGCGACATGTTCGAACAAGCCAAGAAGCAATCACCCTGCATCATTTTCATTGATGAGATTGATGCGGTAGGTCGCCACCGCGGTGCCGGTCTTGGGGGTGGTCACGACGAACGTGAACAGACCCTGAACCAGTTGCTGGTGGAAATGGATGGCTTTGAAATGAACGATGGCGTGATCGTTATTGCAGCCACCAACCGCCCCGATGTTCTCGATCCGGCCCTGCTCCGCCCCGGCCGCTTTGACCGGCAGGTAGTGGTTGGGCTGCCCGATATTCGCGGTCGCGAGCAAATCCTCAAGGTACACATGCGCAAGGTGCCTTTGGCCGAAGACGTGATTCCGTCACAGATTGCCCGCGGTACCCCCGGGTTTTCTGGTGCCGATCTGGCCAACCTCGTGAATGAAGCTGCGTTGTTTGCGGCGCGTGCGGGTGTGCGCACGGTAGGCATGACCCAGTTTGAGCTTGCCAAAGACAAGATCATGATGGGTGCTGAACGCAAGTCCATGGTGATGTCTGAAGACGAGAAGCGGAACACGGCTTACCACGAAGCGGGTCACGCGATCGTTGGCCGACTGATGCCTGAACACGATCCCGTGTACAAAGTGAGCATTATTCCTCGCGGGCGCGCCCTTGGCGTCACCATGTTCCTGCCCGAGGAAGATCGCTACAGTCACAGCCGCAGGCACATCATCAGCCAGATCTGCAGTTTGTTCGGTGGCCGTATTGCCGAGGAAATGACCCTGGGCAAAGACGGAGTGACCACCGGTGCGTCCAATGACATTGAGCGTGCCACACAGATTGCCCGCCAGATGGTCACCAAGTGGGGCTTGTCTGAGCGTATGGGGCCGTTGATGTATGACGAGGGCGGCGAAGAGGTCTTCCTGGGCCGCAGTGCGGCGCAACAACACCAGGCCTTGTCTGACGAGACAGCGAAGCAGATCGACGAAGAAGTACGTCGAATCATTGATGAGTGTTACACCAAGGCCACAGACATCCTCAGTGAAAACGTGGATAAGCTGCACGTGATGGCCGACTGCCTGATGCAGTATGAGACCATCGATTCTGCCCAGATCGACGACATCATGGCAGGTCGTACGCCCCGTGAGCCAGGCGATTGGGGCGGTTCCGGGGACAGCGGTGACGGCAATGTTGCCGCATCGTCTGACGAAGAGCCCAAGCCCTCCAGTCCCATAGGTGGCCCCGCCGGCGAGCACTGACGGGACCACAATTGTCACACTCAGCAAACACTGCCTGGCCGCCGCTTAATTGCGGCGGTCGCGTTATAGACCTGTCATTACCCCGGGTAATGGGGGTGATTAACACCACGCCAGATTCCTTTTCTGACGGTGGGGCCCTCTACCGCGGCGCCAGCCTTAACCTCGATGCTGCCCTTGCCCAGGCCCAGGCTATGGTTGAAGCAGGTGCCACTATCTTAGATGTGGGCGGTGAATCTACCCGGCCTGGTGCTTTGCCAGTATCCGAGCAAGAGGAGCTGGACAGGGTTGTGCCGCTGGTCGAGCGGATTCGACATTCGCTGGATGTCGTTATCTCCGTGGATACCAGCACACCGGCCGTTATACGTGAGTCTGCCGCGGCAGGGTGTGGGCTAATCAACGATGTACGTGCATTGCAGCGCGAGGGAGCGTTGGAGGCGGCTGCGCGCACCCAGCTCCCGGTCTGTCTGATGCATATGCAGGGCGAGCCGGGCACCATGCAGGCGAATCCGGAATACCAGGATGTGGTGGCCGACGTTTCCAGCTTCCTGACGCAACGGCTGAAAGCTTGTGAGGCAGCGGGTATCAGTCGAAACCGTGTACTTCTCGATCCCGGCTTCGGTTTTGGTAAGACCGTAGAGCACAATCTGCAGCTATTGGCGGCGTTACCACGGTTGGCTGAACTTGGCCTGCCGATACTGGTGGGCTTGTCGCGCAAGTCGCTGATTGGGAAGTTGATTGGCCGCGATGTGGATCAGCGGCTGCCCGCCAGTTTGGCGCTGGCCGTGCTCGCGGTAGAGCGCGGTGCGAGTATAGTGCGCGTACATGATGTGGCCGAAACGGTGGACGCCTTGGCCATGATTACAGCGTTACGAGAAGTGGGAGAATCATGAGCCGACGTTTTTTTGGCACTGATGGCATACGTGGTTCTGTGGGCGAGGCGCCGATCACGCCCGATTTTATGCTCAAACTGGGATGGGCCTGTGGTCGGGTATTTGCGCGCCGCGATCAGGGCGCCGGTCGAGGAACGGTGATTATCGGTAAGGACACCCGCGTGTCCGGCTACATGTTCGAGTCTGCCCTGGAGGCGGGTTTGGTTGCCGCTGGGGTCAATGTGAAGCTGCTGGGGCCAATGCCGACACCGGCGGTTGCCCTGATGACGCGAACACAGGCTGCGTCCGCCGGTATTGTCATTAGCGCATCTCACAACCCTTTCTACGACAATGGCATTAAGTTCTTTGGGCCAGATGGCGCAAAGTTGCCAGATGAGCTGGAGCTGGAGATTGAGGCTGAGCTTGAGCTGCCGTTTACGACAGTGCAGTCCCGCGATATTGGCAAGGTCACGCGTGTATCGGATGCCGCTGGTCGCTACGTTGAGTTTTGTAAATCCACTGTGCCCGAGGGCTTCAATCTCAGAGGCCTGCGTATAGCCGTGGATTGTGCGCATGGCGCTACCTACCACATTGCGCCCAGCGTGCTTGGCGAGCTGGGTGCCGAAGTTATCAGTCTTGGTGTCACTCCTGACGGCTTCAATATCAATGAAGGTGTGGGCTCTACAGCGCCAGAGGCTCTATCGCGAGCGGTGGTCGAGCACAGGGCGGACTTTGGCATTGCCTACGACGGGGACGGCGACCGCGTTTTGTTCGTGGATGCCGATGGCGCTGTCGTTGATGGGGATGAACTGCTGTACATCATCGCCATGCACAGGCTGGCCATCGGCCGCAGTGATGCCGGTGTTGTGGGCACTCTGATGTCAAATCTCGGGTTAGAGCTGGCCCTGCGTGAGCAGGGTCTGCAGCTAGAGCGTGCCAACGTCGGCGATCGCTATGTGAAGGCGTTGATGGAAGCCCACGGCTGGCAGCTGGGTGGTGAGTCCTCCGGACACATTATTTGCGCCGATGTAACTACCACTGGTGATGGCATCGTAGCCTCATTGCAAATATTACTGGCACTACGCTCAGCCGACAAAAGCCTGTCAGAGATGCGCAGCGGTATGGCGCGCTTTCCGCAGACCATGATTAATGTGCGCGCCACTGGCACCATAAACCTGAACGACAAACCGGCAATCGCCAGCGCGGTGGCAGCAACCGAAGCAGCGCTGGGTGACCGTGGCAGGGTCTTGTTGCGCCCCTCCGGCACAGAACCTGTTGTTCGTGTCATGGTTGAAGGTGAGGATGCCCAGGAGGTGCGACGCCACTGTGAGTCTTTGGCGGAAGCGGTTGAGCAAGCCCTGAGCTGAGCCTCTTCTTGTCTGTGCGGGCCTTCTTGGGTAAGATTGCCGCCGCTTTTTCGCTGGGAGTCGAGCATGCGCCGTCCTTTGGTTGCCGGTAATTGGAAAATGAACGGCTCAAGAGCCAGCGTCGACAGCCTCCTTGCAGGTTTGTCACAGTTAGAAATGGCGAAAATAGTGGACGTGGCAGTGTGTCCATCGTTCGTGTTTTTGCAGCAAGCCACTGCGGCGCTGACGGGCTCAGGTATCAGAGTCGGCGCGCAGGACTGCAGCTCCGTTAGTGATGGTGCTTATACCGGCGATATCTCGGCCAGCATGTTGGCTGACCAGGGGTGTACGCTGGTATTGATAGGGCACTCCGAGAGGCGTGAGTATCACCGGGAAGGCGATGCCCTGCTGGCTGATAAGCTCGCAATCGCGGTGACTAAGGGCCTGGTGCCAGTGTTGTGTGTTGGGGAGACCCGCGAACAACGCGAGGCGGGCGATGCTGAGCAGGTGGTTGGTGAGCAGTTACGCGGTGCCCTGATGAATCAGGCGTCACTGGAAGGTCTGGTGATTGCTTACGAGCCAGTATGGGCCATAGGCACAGGATTGACCGCGACGCCCGAACAGGCGCAGGCGATGCACGCCTACATTCGCAACGAGTTAGCATCGGTTGCGGGTGTTAGCGCGAATGAAACCAGACTGCTGTACGGCGGCAGTGTGAAGGCCGCCAATGCGGTCGAGCTATTTGCTCAGCCCGACATCGATGGTGCATTGGTCGGGGGCGCGGCACTGGATGCCGCAGAGTTTGGAAAGATTATTGACGCGGCGGCCGGGTAGGCCGTTGCCACGAAGCCCGCGGGGCAGAGAACTATGGACCAGATTATATTAGTAATCCACCTGTTGGTGGCGTTGGCCATTATTGGCCTTATTATGCTGCAGCAGGGCAAGGGCGCTGACATGGGTGCCTCCTTTGGCGCGGGCGCCTCCCAGACGCTGTTTGGCAGCACGGGTAGCGGTAATGTGCTGACCAAGGCTACGGCCTGGTTGTCTGTCCTGTTCTTTGCAACCAGCTTCGGTCTTGCATTGATTGCCAGTCAGCGCAGTGCACCCACCAATGATCTTGGCCTTGAGATACCTCCCATGGTGCAAGAACAAGCGGCACAACCAGCGCTGGATTCTGACGTCCCTGTGGTAGAGAATGACGCGCCTGCCGCAAGCAGCACAGAGGACGATGTTCCCGAGCTGTAATTAGAATTTGCCGAAGTGGTGGAATTGGTAGACACGCTATCTTGAGGGGGTAGTGAGCTATGCTCGTGCGGGTTCAAGTCCCGCCTTCGGCACCATATCAAGTAGAGAGGCCTTCCAGATCGGAAGGCCTTTCTCGTTTCTGGGTTTCGTTAAATGCGCGGGACTATTTGGGTGCTCGCTGTTTTCGAGGGGAACGCTCGCTACGCGAGCTCAGAGTCCCCTCGGGCTCGCCCGCCAATTGCGGTGCAATTGGCTCCGCCTTCGGCACCAACCAACAAAAAGCCCGGCACTTGCCGGGTTTTTTGTGCCCCAGGTTAAATCAACACCGGATACAGCGATGCGACCAGCAGTAAGGCCATGGTGATGTTGAATGCACGCAATCGTCTGGGGTTGGTGAGCACCACGCGCAATTGCTCTCCCATGGCGGTCCATAGGCTGATACAGGGAAGGTTGATGCTGCCAAAAACGGCCGCCACCAGCCCTACCGCCAGAAGACTTTGGCTGGGCGCGTACACGGCGACTGCGGTCAGGGCCATGGTCCAGGCCTTCGGATTGACCCATTGAAACGCCGCCGCCTGCCAAAAGGTAAACGGCTTACCGCTCTCAGCTTCGCCTTCGCCGGGTGCCGCCGCAGTGGCGATGCGCCCCGCCAGATACAGCAAGTAAACTGCGCTGATGATCTTAAGCGCTAAGTAGCTCCATGAAACGCTTTCGAAAATCTGCACCAGGCCAATGCCCACCATCAGCACCATAAACACGAAACCTATGCCCACACCCATCATGTGCGGTAAGGAGCGGCGAATGCCGTAATTGGCGCCGCTTGCCATCAGCATCAGGTTGTTAGGCCCCGGTGTGATAGAGGAGGCAAAGGAAAAGATGGCGAGTGCGATATAGGCATCGGTATTCATGGGAACATTCTCTACGATTGGGCTTCGAATGTGTTGCGATATTTGCGAATATTCGCTCAATAAACGCAAGATAAATTAGCCATGGATAGAATAAACAGCAGAATATTGCATGAGCTGGTGCGTGATGGCCGTATCACTAATGCGGAGCTTGCAGCCCGTGTGGGTTTGTCTCCCTCGGCTTGTCTGCGCCGGGTTCAGGAGCTGGAGCGCAGCGGCGTTATCTCGGGTTATCGGGCAGTACTGGATAGAGCGGCAATGGGTATTGGGTTTACTGCGTATATTGCAGTGGGGCTTTCAAGTCACACTGCTGAAGCGCAGCATGCATTCGAGCGCGCAATCGTTCAGTCAGCCGAAGTGCGCGAGTGTCACAACATCACCGGCGCCTTCGAGTACCTCCTGCGGGTGGAGACCCCGGATCTGGCAAGCTACAAGGCCTTTCATACTGATGTGCTGGGTTTGCTGCCCCAGGTCAGCACCATCACCACGCATGTCGTCATGGAATCTGTCAAAGACGAGCGGGCGTGATGTTGCCAAGAGCAGTGCGCGCGGCCATTTAGTTGCACTTGTAACTAAATGGCCGGCTACCTATACTCCAGCGTCTATTCTGGAAATGCTTCAAAGCGCTAGCGCAGGAGTTCGCAATGGCTGATCTGTTTGAAAATCCCATGGGCCTGGACGGGTTTGAGTTTGTCGAATTTACGGCACCCCAGCGTGGTGTATTGGAACCGGTGTTCGAAAAAATGGGTTTCACGCATGTGGCCAGACACCGCTCCAAGGATGTCGACCTCTGGCGCCAGGGCGACGTTAACTTTGTCACCAATTACGAGCCAGGCAGTCACGCGTTCTACTATGCGCGAGAGCACGGTGCCTCTGCCTGTGGCATGGCGTTTCGAGTAAAGAATGCGCGCAGTGCCTATCAGAGGGCGTTAGAGCAGGGTGCGGAGCCCGTTGTCGTGGAGACCGGTCCGATGGAACTGCGTTTGCCTGCAATCAAGGGCATCGGCGGTGCCACGGTCTACCTCATAGACCGCTACGCCGAAGGCAGCAGCATTTATGACATCGACTTCGATTGGCTGGATGGCGTGGACAGACACCCCGCAGGGTTCGGGTTTCATACCCTGGATCACCTCACCCACAACGTCTACCGCGGACGCATGGATTACTGGGCCGAGTACTACGAGCGCCTGTTTAACTTCCGGGAAATTCGTTTCTTCGACATCAAGGGTGAGCACACGGGCTTGCTCTCTAAAGCCATGACAGCGCCCGACGGCAAAATCCGCATTCCCCTCAATGAAGAGAGTGCAGGGGGAGGCGGTCAGATCGAGGAGTATCTGATGGCGTATAACGGCGAGGGCATTCAACACATTGCTTTTGCCTGTGACGACATTATTGCCTGCTGGGACCGGCTAGCTGCTGCCGGTCAAACGTTCATGCCCCCACCGCCAGATACCTACTACGACATGCTGGAGGAGCGTTTGCCGGGTCACAGTGAGCCCGTCGATGAACTGAAAAAGCGCGGCATACTGCTGGACGGCTCCACAGAAGATGGGGAGCCTCGCCTGTTGCTGCAGATTTTCTCCGAAACTGAATTGGGCCCGATGTTCTTTGAGTTCATCCAGCGCAAGAAAGATGAGGGTTTTGGCGAGGGTAACTTCAAGGCACTGTTTGAAAGCATCGAGCGCGACCAGTTAAATCGCGGCGCTATCTCCGGTGCTGCCGCCGAGGCGTAAGCGATGGACATTCGCAGGATCCACCATGTTGCTTACCGTTGTAATGACGCCAGCGAGACGGTCGCGTTCTATCGCGACGTGCTGGGCATGGATTTGAAGCTGGCCATCGCAGAAGATCATGTGCCATCCACCAAGGCCCCTGATCCCTATATGCATGTCTTTCTGGATGCAGGCATGGGCAATGTTCTTGCGTTCTTTGAACTACCCAACTCGCCGCACATGGACAGGGACAGGAACACACCCGAGTGGGTACAGCATATTGCGTTTGAGCTGGGTGGCGAGGACGAGCTGCTCGCTGCCAAAGCGCATATCGAGGCGCAGGGCATTGAGGTCTTGGGCCCTACGCACCACGGCATTTTTAAATCTATCTATTTCTTCGACCCCAACGGCCACCGGCTGGAGCTGGCTGCCAATATTGATCGGCCGGGTGATCTTGAGCGCTTATACGAGGTTGCGCCGGCCATGTTGGAAGAATGGGCGGACACGAAACGTGCGCCCCGTCATGCGGCATGGCTGCACGAGCGCGAATTTGAGGAGACAACATCGTGAAATTGGCATCGCTAAATACTGGGCGGGATGGCCGTCTGGTTGTCGTATCCAGAGACCTCAGCCGTTGTCTGGATGCAGACACTACCTTGCAGCGTGCCCTGGATGATTGGGATGGCGTGGCACCTGGCCTGCAGGTCTTGAGCGAGCGGGTCAATGCCGGTGAGGGCGAGCCCTTTGAACAGACCAACTGCGCTTCTCCACTGCCCCGTGCTTATCAATGGGCGGACGGGTCCGCTTACGTTAATCACGTTGAGCTCGTTCGCAAGGCGCGCGGCGCGGAAATGCCCGAGAGTTTTTGGATAGATCCTCTGATGTACCAGGGTGGTTCGGACACGTTCCTCGCGCCGCGTGAAGACATTGTCATGCACGATGCTGCCTGGGGTATCGACTTCGAGGGCGAGGTCGCAGTGGTGACTGGCGATGTGCCTATGGGAGCGACTGCCGCTGAAGCGGCGGCACAGATTCGTCTGGTCATGCTGGTGAACGATGTTTCGCTGAGAAATCTGATACCCGGCGAGTTGGGAAAGGGCTTTGGTTTCTTTCAGTCCAAGCCTTCCAGTGCTTTCAGTCCTGTGTGCGTAACACCGGATGAATTGGGTGATGATTGGCGCGACGGGAAATTGCACCTGCCTTTATCAGTCTCTTACCAGGGCTCAGCCTTTGGGAAGGCCAATGCGGGTGTGGATATGACCTTCGATTTTCCAACCCTGATTGCTCATGCTGCTAAAACCCGGCCTTTGGGCGCAGGCTGTGTGATTGGGTCGGGCACGGTATCAAACAAGGATGCTGATGGCTCCCCTGGAAAACCCGTTGCTGAGGGCGGGCTGGGTTACAGCTGCATCGCAGAGATCCGCATGATTGAAACGATCGCTAAGGGCAGTCCTACTACACCCTTCATGGGCGATGGCGATACGGTTGAAATCGCGATGTACAACGCGCAAGGCGAGTCAGTGTTTGGAGAAATTCGCCAGCAAGTTCGCATTCGTGAGGGCGCTTAAAGCAGGCGCTTTTCGTCGGAAAACGCGCGCTGAAATTCTTTCGGTTTAGCGTGTTGACCGGGCAGGGGGGCATGCCTATAATGCCGGTCCTCGATTTGGAGCACACCTTATAAAGTGTGGTTCAGAGTGAAGCGCCAAGGGGCCTTCACAGCGAGGATGTATTGATGCGGGGTGGAGCAGCCTGGTAGCTCGTCGGGCTCATAACCCGAAGGTCGTCGGTTCAAATCCGGCCCCCGCTACCAAATACACGTCACACGCTCCTACACCGTGACGTGAAGTGAAGAAGCCCCTTTTTGGGGCTTTTTCGTATGTGTAGAAAACACACCGCGAGAATTGGCTTGGCAACTAAAGAACAGCAGATTCAGTCGTTGTTGGAGCCCACCGTTGAGGCGCTGGGCTTCGAGCTCTGGGGCCTGGAATATCTGTCCCAGGGACGTCACAGCACGCTGCGCCTGTACATCGAGTCCGATAACGGTATCTCGATAGATGACTGCGCGTTGGTGAGTACCCAGGTCAGCGGTGTGTTGGACGTAGAGGATCCCATTTCCGGGGAGTACACCCTGGAAGTGTCCTCGCCAGGCGTAGACCGCTTATTGTTCAAACCAGAACATTTTGCGATGTACCCGGGTGAGGTGGCGGAGTTGCGCTTGCGCTCGTCGTTTGAAGGCCGGCGCAAGTTCAAAGGCATATTAAAGGGCATGGAGGGTGAAGATGTGGTGATCCACGTGGATGACCATGAATATCTTCTGCCCCTCAGCACAGTTGAAAAAGCGCGAGTACATCCCCGTCTGTATGGCGCGGGTAATACGGGTGAGGCATGAGCATGACTAAAGAAATCCTGATGGTCGCAGAGGCGGTATCGAACGAGAAAGGGGTGTCAGAGGACATCATTTTTGAGGCAATTGAGCTGGCTCTGGCAACAGCAACCAAGAAGCGCTACGACGAAGAAGCGGATATTCACGTGACCATCGATCGCGAGAGTGGCGATTACGTGACCATGCGCCAGTGGCTGGTCGTGCCCGATGACGAGCAGGCGGTACTGGGTACCCAGCTTTACACCGACGAAGCTGCCGAAAAGGATCCGGCACTCAAGCCGGGTGATGTATTCGAGGAGCAGGTAGAGAACGTGGGCTTTGGTCGTATTGCCGCACAAACTGCTAAACAGGTAATCGTCCAGCGCGTCCGTGACGCGGAGCGCGCGCAGGTTGTTGAGCAGTACGAAGATCGTGTGGGTGATCTGGTGGCCGGCTCAGTAAAGAAAGTAACTCGCGACAATGTGATCGTCGATCTGGGGAACAATGCAGAGGGCTTGTTGCCCCGTGACCAACTGGTGGGTCGTGAAACATTTCGCGTAAACGATCGTGTGCGTGCGATCCTCAAGGAGATCAGCACAGAAAGCCGCGGTCCTCAGCTAATCCTGTCGCGCTCCTGCCCCGAGATGTTGATCGAGCTCTTCAAGATCGAAGTGCCCGAGATTTCAGAGGAAGTTATCCAGATTCGCAGCGCCGCCAGAGACCCGGGGTCGCGGGCCAAGATCGCGGTAAAGACCAATGACCAGCGTATCGACCCCGTGGGTGCCTGTGTTGGTATGCGCGGCTCTCGGGTTCAGGCGGTATCTAATGAGCTGGACAATGAGCGTGTCGACATCGTGCTGTGGGACGACAACGCCGCGCAGTTGGTGATCAATGCCATGTCGCCGGCGGAAGTTGAGTCCATCGTTGTTGACGAAGATACCGGCACTATGGATGTCGCTGTGTCTGAAGACAACCTGGCGCAGGCGATTGGCCGCGCGGGCCAGAATGTGCGTCTGGCTGCAGAGCTTACCGGTTGGTCCATCAATGTGATGAGCAACGAAGAAGCGGCAGCCAAGCACGAGGCAGAAGCCGGTGAGGTGATACAGCAGTTCTGTGAGCAGCTGGACGTGGACGAGGAAGTGGCTGAAATCCTGGTGGAAGAAGGCTTCACTACCCTGGAAGAAGTGGCCTACGTGCCGCTGGAAGAGATGACCTCTATCGAAGGCTTCGATGAGGAAATCGCAGAAGAGCTTCGCGCTCGCGCGAAGGATGCATTGCTGACACAAGCGATTGCATCGGAAGAACAGCTGGGTGCCAACGAGCCGGCCGAAGACCTGCTCACTATGGATGGCATGGACAAGCATCTGGCTTACGTATTGGCCAGCCGTGGCATTGTCACGATGGAAGACCTTGCTGAACAGGGTGTGGAAGACATCCTGGACATTGAAGATATGACTGAAGAGCGTGCAGGTGAGTTGATCATGACTGCACGGGCTCCCTGGTTCGCGGAGGCTGAAGGCGAGTAAGCCACTCAGCGAATTCGAGTCAGCGGTAAGGCAGAACAGGGACCAAGGAGAACAGTATGGCGCAGGTGACAGTACAGCAGCTCGCGGAAACAGTAGGCGCGTCAGTCGATCGATTGTTGACGCAAATGAAGGAGGCGGGCTTGCCCCACTCCGGTGCGGAGCAGGATGTATCTGAAGAGGACAAGCAAACGCTGCTTGCCTACCTCAAGCGCAGCCACGGCGAATCGACAGATGCGCCCAAGCGCATAACATTGAAGCGCAAAACGTTGAGTACGCTGCGCTCCAGCGGCTCATCAGGCAAGAAGACGGTAGCGGTTGAGGTGCGCAAGAAGCGCACCTACGTCAAGCGCGATCCTGAAGAGCTGAAGGCATTGGCTGAAGCCGAAGAGGCAAGCGCCGCCGTTGATGCGGAAGGGCTGGTCGAAGAGGTTGAAGCAGAACCCGCAGTAGTCGAGGAAACGGTGGCGGAAGTTACGCCCGAGCCGCAGCCTGAGCCCGAACCTGAGCCGGAGCCCGAGCCGGAACCAGAGCCTGAGCCTGAAGAAACCGAAGAAGACCTGAAAAACCTGGATCCAGAAATCCTGCGTCAGCGTGCAGCCGCACGCCGCAAGAAGAAGGAGGCCGAGGAGGCTGCTGCACGCGAGGCTGCTCTGGCAGCGCGTAAAGCCGAGCAGGAACGTAAGGAAGCGGACGCGGCCGTCGCTAAAGCAAAAGATAAAACCCAGGAAGCGGCAGCCAAGCGACCCAAGCGGTTGCATGACGCGCCTACACCCACGCGCGAAGCGGACCGACGCAAGCCCGCCCGTGGTCGTCTGGACCGTAATGCGCCCGCTGGCCGTGGTAAGCAGCGTGGGCACAATCTGTCGCTGTCAGATCTGGAATCTGCCGAGTCAGGTGTGGGTCGACGTCGCGGTGGCCGTAAGCGTATGAAGGCCACGCACGAAGAGCACTCCAAGCATGGCTTCGAAATGCCCACTGCCACTATCACCTACGAAGTAGAGCTGGGTGATGCCATCTCTGTAGGCGATCTGGCCCAGGCGATGTCTGTGAAGTCCGGCGAAGTCATCAAAGAACTGATGAAGCTGGGTGTCATGGCCACCATTAACCAGATGATCGATCAGGATACCGCCACGTTGGTGGTTGAAGAGATGGGCCACAAAGTGAAGGTTGTGAGTGAGGAAGTGCTGGAGGACGCACTGGAAGAAACCCTTGCTCAGCATGAGGGCACGCCAGAGCCTCGTGCGCCTGTTGTTACTGTTATGGGTCATGTTGACCACGGTAAGACCTCACTGCTGGATTACATTCGTAAGAGCCATGTGGCGTCTGGCGAAGCAGGCGGTATTACCCAGCATATCGGCGCGTATCACGTTGAAACCGACGCGGGCATGATTTCTTTCCTGGATACGCCCGGACACGCCGCCTTTACAGCGATGCGTGCGCGCGGTGCCAAGAGTACCGACATTGTGATTCTGGTGGTTGCGGCCGACGATGGCGTAATGCCACAAACCGAAGAGGCTGTGCAGCACGCGCGCGCTGCCGAGGTGCCGCTGATCGTCGCCGTGAACAAGATCGATAAGGAAGGGGCCGACCCCGACCGCGTTAAGAACGAACTGGCAGCCAAAGATGTGATCCCCGAAGACTGGGGTGGTGACACACAGTTCATCAGCGTGTCTGCGCACACTGGCGAAGGCATTCCTGAGCTGCTGGATGCAGTCTTGCTGCAGGCAGAACTGCTGGAGCTTCAGGCGCCCCGTGATGTGCCCGCGCAGGGAATTGTTATCGAATCGCGCCTGGATAAGGGCCGTGGTTCAGTGGCATCACTGCTGGTGCAAAGCGGAACGCTGCGCCAAGGCGATATTGTTCTCGCAGGGCTGGAATACGGTCGCGTGCGCGCCATGTTGGACGAGAACGGCCAACCCATTAAGGAAGCCGGCCCCAGTATCCCCGTAGAAATACTGGGCCTTAATGGCACGCCCGATGCGGGTGATCAGTTCGCCGCCATGGAGAGCGAACGTAAGGCGCGCGAGTTGGCTGAGTACCGGCAGGAAAAGAGCCGCGACTCAAAGATTCAGCGCCAGCAGGCAGCCAAGCTGGACAACATGTTCGAGAGCATGGCGGCTGGCGAGCGCAAGACACTCAACATTGTCGTCAAAGCCGATGTTCGTGGTTCGCTGGAGGCAATTCAGTCTGCCTTGGTGGACCTGGGCAACGACGAAGTGAAGGTCAACATCGTATCCGGCGGTGTGGGCGGTATTGCTGAAACCGATGTGACGCTGTCCATGACGTCCAATGCCGTTATCTTCGGATTCAATGTCCGTGCCGATAATGCCGCCAAGCGCCTTGTAGAAGCCGAGGGCGTAGACCTGCGTTACTACAACGTCATCTACGATCTGATCGACGATGTAAAACAGGCCCTGTCTGGCATGTTGGCGCCGGAGCTGCGCGAGGAGATCGTCGGTATCGCAGAAGTACGCGATGTGTTCCGCTCGCCGAAGTTTGGTCAGATCGCCGGCTGTATGGTCGTCGAGGGCACGGTCTACCGTTCCAAGCCTATCCGTGTACTGCGTGACAACGTGGTCATTTACGAAGGCGAGCTGGAATCCCTGCGTCGCTTCAAGGATGACGCCAACGAGGTCCGTAATGGTACCGAGTGTGGTATCGGTGTTAAGAACTACACCGACGTTAAAGTAGGCGACTTGATTGAAGTCTACGAGGTCAAGGAGATCTCCCGCTCACTCTAAGAGCGGCAGTGCCATGGCCAAGGAATACAGTCGCACCCAGCGCGTTGCGGATTATCTGCAGCGCGAACTTGCATCACTGATACAGCAGTCCCTGCGTGATCCGCGTCTGGGGATGATCAGTGTTACCGGTGTGACCGTGAGCAGGGACCTGTCCCATGCGCGCGTATATTACACCCGCCTCGATAGCGATACAGAAGACGAGGCTAAAGAGGTGACCGCCGTGCTGAACAAAGCCAGCGGTTTCTTGCGTAACGAGCTGTCACGCGATGCCAGTATGCGCATGGTGCCACGCCTGAGCTTTTACTTTGACAGCAGCGTAGGGCAGGGCCGACACCTCGAGGGGTTGATCAGTCGTGCAGCGCAGGCTGATCGTGATTTGGGTTTGCGTCAGGACGAAGACCCAGACAGCGAGGAGCCCTAGTGGCACGGCGACGTCGCGGGCGCCCGGTGGACGGCATCCTGGTTTTGGATAAGCCGCTGGGCATGAGCTCTAATCAGGCTCTACAGAGCGCCAAACGCCTGTTTTTTGCTGCCAAGGCGGGCCACACGGGTTCATTGGATCCATTGGCAACCGGGGTGCTGCCTCTGTGCTTTGGTGAGGCCACCAAGTTCTCGCAGTATCTGCTGGATGCCGACAAGGGCTACGCCAGTACTTTTGTATTGGGGCAGGCGACGACTACCGGCGATGCAGAGGGAGAGATCACCACTACCCAAGACGCGTCGGCGCTCGATGAGCAACAGGTAGAGGTGGCCCTGGGAGCCTTTCGCGGAGAGATCGAGCAAGTTCCGTCGATGTTTTCCGCGATCAAGCAAGACGGTAAGCCGCTTTACAAGCTGGCTCGCGAAGGCAAAGCAGTAGAGCGTAAATCGCGTCAAGTGGTGATTCACCAGTTGGAGCTCAAGGCCTTCCGGCCAGGAGCGCGCGCGGAAATAGATGTACAGATCGAGTGCAGCAAAGGTACCTATGTGCGCTCGATTGCCGAAGACCTTGGCGAAGCGCTGGGCGTGGGAGCACACGTCAGTGCATTGCGGCGTACGGCGGCTGGGCCCTTCAAGTTAGAAGACAGCGTGACATTGGGAACGCTGGAAGCACTTAAAGCCAATGAAAAGCTGGCGGAAATGGATGCACTACTGCTGCCCGCAGACAACGCACTGGAGGATCTACCCCTTGTGAGCCTCAGTGAGGCAGGGGGTTACTACCTGCGACAGGGTCAGCCGGTACTGGTGCCAAATGCGCCCTGTGATGGTATGGTGCGCGTCGCTCTGGACAGTGGTGAGTTCCTGGGCGTAGGAGAGATATTGGACGATGGGCGTGTGGCGCCGCGTCGTCTGGTAGTCACCGGTCGGTGACGCGAACCTGTCTGTAAATCTGCACGGACAGGCTCTTTTGATAATGGCGGTCGACGGTGGATGTAAATCCCGGGCCGGGGCAGATTGAACGAGGAAATACACATGGCATTAACTGCTGAAAAGAAAGCGGAAATCGTAAAAGACTACCAGCAAGGCGAAGGCGACACTGGTTCCCCCGAAGTACAGGTAGCCCTGCTCACGGCAAACATTGAGCAGCTGCAGGGACACTTCAAGTCGCACGCACAGGATCACCACTCACGCCGCGGCCTGATCCGCATGGTGAACCAGCGCCGCAAACTGCTGGACTACCTCAAGCGCAAGGACACTGCTCGCTACGCTGAACTGATCAAGCGTCTGGGTCTGCGTCGATAAGCCGCTTAGCTACCGGGGCATCAGGCCCCGGTTGCCTTATCTAGAATTGGAGAAAAATAGTGAATCCAGTAACTAAAACATTCCAGTATGGCGGACAGACCGTCACGCTGGAGACGGGCCGGATTGCCCGCCAAGCCACTGGAGCAGTGCTGGTTACAGTCGAAAATACGTCTGTACTGTGTACTGTTGTGGCAGAGAAAAATGCGCGTGACGGCCAGGACTTCTTCCCCCTGTCTGTGCACTACCAGGAAAAGACTTACTCTGTAGGTAAAATCCCGGGTGGCTTCTTCAAGCGTGAAGCCCGCCCAAGCGAGAAAGAAACCCTGACCTCCCGTCTGATCGACCGCCCGATTCGTCCGCTGTTTGCAGACGGTTACATGGCGGAGGTACAGGTGGTTTGTACTGTGATGTCTGCTGATAAGCACATCGACCCCGATATCCCCGCAATGATTGGTACCTCCGCGGCACTGGCTATCTCCGGCTGCCCTTTCAATGGTCCTATCGGTGGCGCGCGTGTCGGCTTCAATGAAGCGCAGGGTTACATGCTGAACCCCACCTATGACCAGTTGGCAGACAGCAAGTTGGACATGGTTGTTGCCGGTACCAAAGACGCCGTTCTGATGGTTGAGTCGCAGGCGAAAGAGCTGAGCGAAGACCAGATGCTGGGCGCTGTGTTGTTTGCTCACCAGGAGATGCAGACTGTTATCCAGGCGATCAATGAGCTGGTTGCAGAAGCCGGTAAGCCCCGCTGGGATTGGCAGGCACCTGCCATCGATGAGGCCCTGTTGGCGGCTGTTGAAGGTCAGGTTCAGAACGATCTGGGTGAAGCGTATCGCATCACTGAGAAATCTGCGCGTTACGATCGCGTGGCTGAGATCCGCACTGCCTGCGTGGAAGCGCTGGCTGTTGAAGGTGGTCCCGCCGCCGACGACGTAAAGGATATGTTCAAGAAGGTTGAGAAAAACCTGGTGCGCAAGCGCATCCTGGCTGGTGAGCCCCGCATTGACGGTCGTGACACCCGCACCGTGCGCCAGATTGCCTGTGAAGTTGATCTGCTGGCTAAAGCACACGGCTCCGCCTTGTTCACCCGCGGTGAAACTCAGGCCATCGGTACCGTGACTCTGGGCTCTACCCGTGACGCGCAGATCATCGATGCGCTGGAAGGCGAGCGTCGCGATCCCTTTATGCTGCACTACAACTTCCCTCCCTACTCAGTGGGTGAGGCAGGTCGCATCGGTTTCACCGGTCGTCGTGAAGTCGGTCACGGTCGCCTGGCGCGTCGTGGTCTGGCTGCTGTACTGCCGAACGAAGAAGAGTTCCCCTACACCGTGCGTGTGGTTTCGGAAATCACCGAATCCAATGGTTCCAGCTCTATGGCGTCAGTCTGTGTAGGCTCCATGGCGATGATGGCCGCGGGCGTACCACTGAAGGCGCCTGTTGCCGGTATTGCAATGGGTCTGGTGAAAGACGGTAACCAGTTTGCCGTACTGACCGACATCCTGGGTGACGAAGATCACCTGGGTGACATGGACTTTAAAGTCGCCGGTACCGCCGAAGGTGTCACTGCACTGCAGATGGATATCAAGATCGAAGGTATCAATGAGCAGATTATGGAGATCGCTCTGGAGCAGGCACTGCACGCGCGTCTGCATATCCTGGGCCAGATGAACGCTGTATTGGCTGAGCCGCGTCAGGTGACTTCCGAGAACGCGCCCAGCATGATTACGCTGAAAGTCGATTCCGACAAGATCCGCGACATCATCGGTAAGGGCGGTGCAACCATTCGCTCAATCACCGAAGAGTCCGGTGCCACTGTCGATATCGACGATGACGGCACTGTCCGTGTCTTCGGTCAGGACCAGGCGGCGCGCGACAAGGCGGTTGCCATGATTGAGGAAATCACGGCAGAAGCGGAAGTTGGTGCTATCTACACCGGTACCGTTGCTCGCATCGTAGACTTCGGTGCTTTCGTGAACATCCTGCCCGGCAAAGATGGCCTGGTACACATCTCCCAGATCGCCAATGAGCGTGTGGAGAACGTGACCGACCACCTGAGCGAAGGTGAGGAAGTACGCGTTAAGGTGCTGGACGTCGATCAGCGTGGTCGTATCAAGCTCTCCATCAAGGAGCTGCTGGAAGACGAAGCAGACGACGCACCTGCAGAGGCTGCCGAATAACTCGCAGTCTTTAGAGAATGGAAAGGGCGCATCTTCGGATGCGCCCTTTTTTTTGCCTCGTGATGGCCGGCTAGTTGTGCAGTCAGGTCTAAGCGGCGCTTCTCAGCTAGCTACTGCGGTTATCGATGAGATGCTGCACCACGCCGGGGTCGGCCAGTGTAGAGGTATCACCCAGGTTCTTGAGCTCATTCTCGGCGATCTTGCGCAGTATGCGTCGCATGATTTTTCCGGAACGCGTCTTAGGTAGCCCCGGCGCCCACTGGATGACATCCGGTTTGGCAATGGGGCCTATCTCGGCCACGCATAGCTGCACCAGCTCATCGCGCAGGCTATCGCTGGGTGTCACACCTGCCATCGGTGTGACATAAGCGTAGATACCCTGGCCCTTGATGTCGTGCGGATAGCCCACGACAGCGGCCTCCGCGATGTCATCATGCAGCACTAGCGCGCTCTCGACTTCGGCTGTGCCCATACGGTGGCCTGACACGTTAAGTACGTCGTCTACCCGTCCAGTAATCCAGTAGTAGCCATCCTCGTCACGCGTAGCGCCGTCGCCTGTAAAGTAGTAGCCATCGTAATGACTGAAGTAAGTATCGATCAGGCGCTGGTGGTCGCCGTACACGGTGCGTATTTGGCTGGGCCATGAACTCTTGATCACCAGATAGCCGGCACCGGGTCCCTCAATTTCGCTGCCGTCTTCATTCAGCAGGGCTAATTCAACACCAAAGAACGGCAGTGTGGCCGACCCCGGTTTGAGGTCTGTAGCGCCCGGCAGCGGCGTAATCATCTGGCCGCCTGTCTCAGTTTGCCACCAGGTGTCTACGATGGGACAGCGCGAGTCGCCGACGACCCGGTAGTACCACTCCCAAGCTTCCGGATTGATCGGTTCACCCACCGAGCCCAGCAGTCTCAGGCTTGCCCGCGAACTACGTGTCACGGGCTCGTCACCCACAGCGTGCAGTGCCCTAATGGCGGTGGGTGCTGTGTAGAAGGTAGCCACCTGGTGCTTGTCCACGACTTCCCAACAGCGTCCTGCATCCGGGTAGGTGGGAACGCCTTCAAACATCAGGCTGGTCGCGCCATTGCTGAGTGGACCGTAGACAATATAGGTGTGACCGGTGACCCAGCCCACATCAGCAGTACACCAGAACACCTCGTTATTCCGATAATCAAAGGTGTACTTGAAGGTCATGGTGGCCTGCAGCAGGTAGCCGCCCGTGGTGTGCAGAACACCCTTGGGTTTGCCGGTGGAGCCGGAGGTGTAAAGAATGAACAGCGAGTCCTCGGCATCCATGGGCTCGGGCTCGCAGTCGCCGGCAGCCACACCGGTGAGCTCGTGATACCACTGGTCCCTGCCGCTGTGCCAATCGATCTGGCCTCCTGTGCGCTTCACTACCAGACAGGTATGCACGCCCGGGCAGGCCGCCAGCGCTTTATCGGTGTTGGCTTTTAGCGGTATGGGCTTGCCGCCGCGAACGCCCTCATCTGCAGTGATCACTGTTTGGCAGTCCGAATCGAGAATCCGGTCTTTCAGAGCCTCGGGTGAGAAGCCACCGAAAACCACGGAATGAATCGCCCCGATTCTGGCGCAGGCCAGCATGGCGTAAGCCGCCTCGGGCACCATAGGCATATAGATACAAACGCGGTCGCCTTTTTTCACGCCCCTTGATCGCAGTGCATTGGCGAGCTTGCACACCTCGGTTTTTAGCTGGGCGTAGCTTATGTGGGCGCTGTCATTGGGGTCGTCGCCTTCCCAGATAAAGGCCGTCTGGTCTGCGCGCGCGGGTAGATGCCTGTCGATACAGTTAACGCTGGCGTTAAGAATGCCACCGCTGAACCACGCGGCCTCGCCGTTACTGAAGTCGAAGGCTCGGACGGTATGCCAGGGTGCGTCCCAGGACAGGTGCTCCTCGGCCATTTCACCCCAGAAGGCGTCGGGCTCGGCGATTGATCGCTGGTACATCGCCTGGTAGCGCGCTTTGTCGATGTGCGCGTCGCTGAAGCTGGCGGGAACGGGATGGACTGGGAACTCAGACATGGAGAGGGCGACTCTTATCGATAGTTAAGGGTCAGATCATACTGCCCGATAAGGACTGCGCAAGCGTTGCCGAGCCGGTAGGCAGGTGGATACGGTTGGAGTGGTGTTTTCGGTGGCGTTGCGCGTTAAGAGCTTGCGAGCATGCCCCAGTCAGACACCGGATTGACGCTGAGGCGTACATTGTCGATAAGGCGCGTCTTACCCAATCGGGCGGCGGCCAGTATTGCGATCTCTTCAGTGTCCTCGGACACAGCGCGCAGGGTGCGTGCATCGCGAACGGCAAAATAATCAGGGTCAAAGCCGGCTTGCAGCAACTGCATGCGTGCGTGTGATTCCAGCTGCAGGAAGTTGTCAAAGCCGCAGGCGATGGCTTCGCGGCAGCTGTTGAGCGTTTCGTGCAGCAGCGGTGCCACACTGCGCTCTTCAGCGCTGAGGTAGCCATTGCGTGAACTCAGTGCGAGACCATCGTTGGCACGTGTTGTGGCGACGCCAACGATCTCTACAGGCATATACAGATCGTCCACCATCTTGCGAATGATGGACAGCTGCTGGAAGTCCTTTTCACCGAACAGTGCGACGTCGGGGCGCACGATGTTGAACAATTTGTTCACGACCGTGGTGACGCCATCGAAGTGCCCAGGCCGGCTGCTACCGCACAGAGTCTCGGACAAATCAGGCACGCGCACCTTGGTGTGCAGGGCCATGCCCTCCGGGTAGATTTGATCCACGTCCGGATTGAACAGATACGCCACGCCCTCGGAAAAGAGTTTTTCCTTGTCGGCCGCCAGAGTGCGAGGGTAGGCATCCAGATCTTCGTTGGCACCGAACTGCAGGGGATTAACGAAGATACTCACAACTACAAGATCGGCACAGCTACGCGCGCGACGCACCAGGTCAAGGTGGCCTTCATGCAGATTTCCCATGGTGGGAACGAAGGCAATACGCTGCCCTGCGCCGCGGGCGCGATTCAGGCAGGACTGTAGTGCAGCGTTGCTGGTAACGGTGCGCATGTAAAACCACTCCCTTGCGGCGGAACGGTGATGCAAAACCTCTTTTTCAAGGCCTACAGAGCCTTGATCGGGCGCCAAGTATGCCCCACGGCCTACGGGTCATCAACGTTGAAATAGGAAATATTTACAATGTGTTGTTACCGATTCACCCAGAAAAAGTGTGCTACTTCGGAAAAGTGCTACCAATTGATAGTAAGTGCTTGCTTGTTATTGTGAGGTGGAGATGCTAGCGAGTGGACGCACCGCTGAGTGATCGCAGCGTGTATCGGGCAGGTGTTTGGGTTGAGTTGGCTTCGCGCTGAGCCTGCAAGCTTACTCGTAGGTGTGCTCGTTCCGGGGGTAGTCGCCGTTTTTCACCGCCTGTACGAAAGCTGCCAGTCCATCTGCGATGGACTCTTGCCCGGCCATGAAGTTCTGTACGAAGCGCGGTGTGTGCGTGGACAGGCCCAGCAAGTCGTGCATCACCAACACTTGTGCATCGGTTCCTGCGCCGGCACCGATACCAATCACCGGGATATCCAGCTTCGAGCTGATGTCTGTGGCCAGGTGCGCCGGCACACACTCAAGCACCAGCAGGCTGGCCCCTGCGTCCTGAATCTCCACCGCATCCGCCAGAATGGATTTGGCTTCCTTGGGGGTGCGTCCCTGCACGCGGTAGCCGCCGAAGGCGTTTACAGATTGAGGTGTCAGTCCCAAGTGGGCACAGACGGGAACACCGCGCTCTACCAGGCTGTGAATACTGTCGCTGAGCCAGACACCACCTTCCATCTTCACCATCTGGGCACCGGCTTGCATCAGCGCTGTGGCGTTATGCAATGTTTGCTCGGTGTTGGTGTAGCTCATAAACGGCATATCTGCGATGACCAGTGAATTCGGCTGGCCACGCGTTACGCACTCTGTATGGTAGGCCATATCGTCGATAGTCACTGGAATGGTGCTGTCGTGCCCCTGCAGGACCATGCCCAGTGAGTCACCCACCAAAATAGTCTCGGCACCTGCGTCGCTCACCAGTCGGGCGAAGGTAGCGTCATAGGCCGTAATGCAAACGAATTTTTCGCCCGCAGCCTTCATGCGATCCAGCGTGCTGATTGTGATCTTAGGCATGGGGACTATCCGAAGAAGGTGGGGTTGAAGTAGTGACGGCCGCTGCGTATGTCCAGCATGTAATCCACCAGGTGCTGGTAATCGCGATCACCGTTTGCCAGGTCGATTTCGCTGGCGTTTACGATCAGTAATGGAGCGCCATCGTAGTATAGAAAAAACTCACTGTACACTTCATTGAGGCGCTCTAAATAGTCCCGGTCTATTGCCCTTTCGGCGGCGATCCCACGCTGTTCTATGCGGTCCAGCAGCACCTCGGTGGAGGCCTGCAGGTAAATGACCAGGTCGGGTTTTGGTGCGTCGATCGTGAGCTGCTGATACACCTTTTCGTAGAGTTGAAACTCATCGCCGTCGAGGTTGACCCGGGCGAACAGGGGATCTTTTTCGATGAGGAAATCGGCTACGCGCACAGGCTCGAAGATATCGGCCTGACGCAGGTCCTGAATTTTCTGTGCTCGCTGAAATAAGAAAAAGAGCTGAGTCGCCAGGGCCGCCTGGTGACGGTTTTGGTAGAAGCGTTCAAGGAATGGATTTTCCTCGGCATCTTCCAGCAGGGTCTGGTAGTTAAAGCTGCTTGCGAGTCGTTTAGCCAACGTGGTTTTGCCGACGCCTATAGCGCCTTCAACGGCGATGTAGGCGGGGGGCTTGCGGCCCTTGAGATCGACAGTCAGGCTTTTATCGGCGTCGCTCAAGCATGCTCTCCCTAATGGTCTGGAACGTCGAAGGCCAGGTTGTAATTCGCAGGTTCCAACGCGCCCTGGCAGTCGGCCAGTAATGTACCAAGAACTTCGCCGCCGGGCAGCTGGAAATCCTCGCCCACCAAATCTGCCAGCGGGCGCAGCACAAAATTGCGTGTGCGCATGGCGTAGTGGGGAACGGTGAGGCGCTCTTCGGTGATCTCTAGCCCGTCTATAAGCAGAATATCGAGGTCGATCACTCGGGGACCCCAGTGCTGGCTGCGTACGCGGCCCAGATGATTCTCGATGCTCTGTGTCGTGTCCAGTAATTGCAAAGGCGCCAGCGAGGTGTCGCAGGCGATCACGGCGTTGTGGTAATCCGGTTGATCCTGGGGTCCGAGTGGTTCGCTGCGATAAACAGGTGAGGTCGCGGTGACGGTGACCGCCGGCGTTTGAGCGAGCCGCAGTACGGCGTGCTGCAAGTTTTGCAAGGGGCGCTCGAGATTTGCCCCCAGTCCTATGAAAGCCAGACTCACTGGTTGGCGTTGCCGCGACGAGTGCGTGTGCGGTTGCGACCTTTGCGCCGGCGGTTGCGCGGTTCTGCGCCATCACTTATTTTGCTAGCAACCTCCAGCCGCTCCTCCATAGGCAGCGTCTGAAAATCGGTCCACCAGGGCCCCAGACCGCCGGTTTCTTCGCCGGCAGATTCACGCAGTAGAAGGAAGTCGTACGCAGCCCTGAAGCGGCGATGGTCGACCAGTTCGGCAGCGCGTTTGCCACGACGCCTCTCCAGGCGCAGCTGAAACTCCCAGATTTCCCGCATGGGCATGCTGAATCGTTTGGGTATGGCGACGTGCTGGCAGGCCTGTGCAATGACTTGCTGCGCCGCGCTGTGCATGGCGATATTGGCTGGGTCGCCGCGGTGCTGAAGGTGGTCTGCCTCGCGCTTGGCCACTGGCCACAGCAATGCGGCGAGAATGAACGCGGGTGTTACGGGCTTATCCTGCCGGATCCGTCTGTCCGTGTTGGCCATAGCCTCTCGCACCAGAGTCATGGCGCGCGCATCCTGGCGCAATACATGGTCGGTTTCCGGGAACAGGTATTGCAGCAGCCCGTGCTCGATCAGCTGGTCCAGGGTAGCCCTGGCGTAGCCCGCCATAAAGAGCTTCAGGAACTCATCAAACAGTCGTGCTGAGGGTATCTCCCCCAAAAGATGTGCACATTGCGGAATGGCCTTTGCCGTGCCCGCTTCAATCGTGAAATCCAGTTTGGCGGCAAATCGCAGTACGCGCAGCATCCTCACCGGGTCTTCCTGATACCGGGTCGCCGGGTCGCCGATGATGCAAATGCGGCGGGCATGGATATCGTCGAGACCCTTAACGTGGTCCAGTACGGTAAAGCCCTTGGCGTCGTAGTACAGCGCGTTGACGGTGAGGTCACGTCGCACTGCATCTTCTTCCAGGGTGCCGTACACGTTGTCGCGCAGTAGCAGGCCTTTGTCGCTACGTTTGGCCGCGGCCTTACCGGAACCGTCGTTGCCGCTGTCGTGGTGCCCCCGGAAGGTGGTGACCTCAATGATCTCCCGGCCAAAACGCACGTGCACAATACGGAAACGGCGCCCGATGATGCGCGAGTTGCGAAACAGCGCGTGCACTTCTTCTGGGGTGGCGTCGGTGGCGATATCGAAATCTTTAGGATGCCCGCCCAGCAGCAGGTCTCGGACCGCGCCGCCGACAAGATAGGCCTGGTGGTCATGGCCTCGCAGGCGAGACATCACCTTGAGCGCGCTGTCGCTGATGTTTTTGCGGGAGACGTTGTGTTCGTCCCGGGGGATGACCTTCAAGCGTCGCAGGCCCTGTGAGATGAAAAGAGCGGGAAGTCTAACACAGCGCTAGCAGCAATCTGAGTGCCTGGCGCGCCAATGGCGGTTTCCGGAGTAATGCGGTAGGGAAGTTGATGGGGAAAGCTGAGCTTTCCCCATCCAGGTCTCTCTTCGAGGCTTATTGTTATTTCTGTGTATCGTTATTGTTATTGGTCAAACAGCGCAGTTATGAGCTGCGAGCCAGCCTTCGCCGAAGCGTGGCTGGAATCAAGACGTTGTCGGGTTAGTGGCCCCACAGACTTGCTGCCATTGGCAGCCGAGAAATGAGGGGGAAGAAATCTTCCCCATCCAGGTCCATAGTGTGGTTTTGTTATTGTTATTAGCGGCGGGATTGTTATTTTTATTGAATCGCCGCGTTAGAGATAGCAGTGCGTGTGCCAAGTTTTAATAAAGTGTTTATAAACAGAAGGTTATGAACTCTTAGCCTGCACGGTAACAATACTGAAACAATGTATTGTTACCTTTCCGCCGCCCATTTTGTTACGCGAAAACGGGCCGGTAACAGTTAGGAAGCTACCTTGCGCGTCCCCGAGCTCCCCTTTTTGCGAGGCAAGCCAAAACGCTGGCGGCGCTCCCACAGGCACTTGCGGCTGATACCCAGTTTTTGGGCCAGTTCCGTTTCGCTCATTGAATCCTGGTGCTCCAGCACGAAGCGCTGGAAGTAATCCTCCAGTGACAGATCCTCTGCCGGGTCACTGGTGACCTGCGTGCGAGGACTGCTGGCGCCAATGCGTTGCCCACGCAGGCGGCTGACGTTCACCAGTTCAAGGTCAATGCCCAGCGCTTCGTTTTCGATTTCCTCGCCATCCGTGAGAACGATGGCGCGCTCTATCGCGTGCTCCAGCTCCCGGACATTGCCCGGCCATTGGTAGGTGGTGATCGCCTGAATGGCGCGTGGCGAGAGTTTGGGCGCCGGCCGGCTCAGTGCTGTGGATTTTTGTTCCAGCAGGTGTTCTGCGAGGTGCAGAATATCCTTGCCCCGCTCGCGTAGCGGCGGCAATAGCAGGCGTAGCACATTGATGCGGTAGAACAGATCCTGACGGAAATGCCCTTCGGCGGCGAGTGCTTGTAAGTCCCTGTGCGTGGCGCATATGAGCCTGACATTCACCTTGCGGGAGCTGACGGACCCGATACGGCGAATCTCGCCTTCCTGAATGAAGCGCAACAACCGCGCCTGGGCCTCCATGGGCAATTCACCGATCTCATCGAGGAACAGCGTACCGCCATCGGCCGCCTCAATCAGTCCCATACGGCTGGTATTGGCGCCCGTGAAGGCACCCTTCTCGTAGCCGAACAATTCCGACTCGATCAGTGTTTCAGGGATGGCCGCACAGTTCACTGAAACCAGAGTCTTCTGGGCTCGTTGGCTGTGCTGGTGGACACTGCGCGCCACCATCTCCTTACCAGTGCCCGTTTCGCCCAGCACCAGCACCGTTGACTCGGTGGGCGCAAAGCGTTTGATATGGTCGAACAGAGTCAACATTGGTGGGCAGTTGCCCACAATGCCGGGTGTGTCGCTGGCTGCGGCGGCCGGCCGTTCAGTAGCGCCCGCTTGCTGCGTAGGATGATCGGCGATAATGCGCTGCACGGCACTGATCATGTCGCCATGATCGAAAGGTTTGGCAATGTAATCCACTGCTCCCATGCGCATGGAATCGACGGCACTGCGCAAGCTGGCATAGCTGGTCATGATCAGTACCGGCACGTCGCCCGCTTTCTTGATGAGATCGGTGCCGGGGGCGCCGGGCAGGCGAAGATCGCTGATAATCAGGTCAAAGCTATCCAGGGCGTGCTGACTTTCAGCCTCCTGTACAGAACCTGCCTCGGAGACGTTATAGCCGCTGCGCTCAAGCAGGCGTTTCAGGGCATTGCGAATGACCGACTCGTCTTCGACAACCAGAATGCTCTGCATGGTGTGTTACCTCAGGACACGGGTTTCACAACATACCGTTACCGAGGGTGCTTTACCAGTGACAGTGCTACCTACAGATCGAAGGTGCTACCGTAGTCGCCCAGCGGCAGCCACAAGCAGATTCGGGTCCCGGGAGTGCCCTGTTCATTCACGGGGCTTTGAATCTGTAGGCTACCCTGCATGCTTTCAACAATGCTGTAGACCAGCGACAGGCCCAGTCCAGTGCCTTCCCCCGGCTCTTTGGTGGTCACGAAGGGTTCGAGTACGTCCTCGATCAGCTCGGGCGGGATACCGCTGCCCTGGTCTTCTACCGATATTTCAACCCGCTGCCCTTCGCGCCGCGCGTCAACCCAGATATGACCGCCGTCGGGTGAGGCGTCTCGGGCGTTGCTGAGTAGATTGACGAACACTTGCAATAGGCGCTGGCTGTCTGCGCTGACCAGCAATTCGCGGTCGCAGCGATTGTTGTAGGCAACTTCCCGCGCCTGATGATTCAGTCTGAGCAGGTGGACAGCTTCATCGACGCAGTCTGCCAGATTGCAGGGCTCTGCAAGGGTCTCACTGCCGATACCCACGTGCGAGAAATTCACCAGTGATTCTACGATGCGGGTGACCCGGTCTGTTTGCTTCAGGATGTCTTCACTGGCGTCCCTGATTTCGGCCGGATCTTCGGCGTAGGCGAGATTTTGCGCCAGACAGGCGATACCTGTGACCGGGTTGCCGATCTCGTGGGCAACACCGGCTGCTAGCCGGCCTATGGACGCCAGGCGCTCACTGTGCAGCAACTCGTCCTGTAAGCGTTCCATGTCCGAGATGTCTTCGACCAGCACCAGCGTATCCTGATCCGCTGTCATTGGCATGGTTTTGTGCAGGCTGATCCAGCGTGTGTCCGTTGAAGATATGGTTAGCTGCTGCTTGGTGAGACTCTGTGAATCCTGGCGCAGGAAGTCATCAAAGGCACTGCCCCAAGGTTCGGGCAGGGACTGCAGTAGTGAGCCAACAATGGCCGCTTCATCGACGCCCGTGATGTTACTCATGCTGCGATTCCACAGCAGCACTTCGCCATCACTACCTAGGGAAAACATGCCGACCGGCAAATCATCCAGGGTCTGCCGGTAATGACGCCTGAGGTTATCCAGATCCGCGGCCAGTCCGGTAAACCGTCCCTGGGCCTTCTCAAGACGGCGCTCCAGCAGGGTGAAGTCTTCGTGCCGATAGACACTGCCACGACTGTCATATGGCAGCGCGCGCTCAACGATGGCAAAGGCGGCGGTCGGGCCCACCAGGCTGGAGAGGTTCCCCAGAATGCGGGTCCGCAGCCTGCGCAATGCGTAGGGCCGACGTTCCGTCACCTCAAACTGCAGCTGTGCGAGTGCGCGATTGACCTCAGCCTGTGCCGTTTGCTCACCCAGCGAGGTGGCAAGCTTCTCCACAAACTCGGCAGCACTGGTGACCGTCAATGTGTGACGCGCGGTGCGCTGTGTTTCATCCAAGGCACAGATCTCTGCGGCTATTTGTTCCTCTTCACTGGTTTTAGTCAGCAGGGAAATCGCCACGCAGAGAAAGCTGTTCACGGCCAGCGCCAGCCCGCTGGCGGCAGCCCAGGTGTCGCTGGCATCACCGTACCAGCGCTGAGCCAGCCCCAGTGTCCAGTCGGGCGGCTGCGCTGTGAACAGCGGCAGTAACAATGAAATCGCCCACAGTGCCAGACCCGCTCCCAGTCCCCAGATAACGCCCTTACGGTTTGCGCCCGTCCAATAACAGGTAAACACCAGGCCGGGTAAAAACTGCAGAACGCCCGCAAACGCGACCAGGCCCAGCTCTGCCAGTTTTAGCTGCCCATGCAGCACCACAAAAAAGCCGTAGCCACCCAGGATCAACAGCGCTATGAGGATTCTACGTAGCCACTTGAGTTGCGAGTAAAGGCTCTGCTCGGAATGAATCTGGACCAGTTTTAGTGGCAAGACCAGGTGATTGAGGCACATGTTTGCCAGTGCCAATGTCGTGACAATGATGGCTGCGCTGGCGGCAGACAGGCTGGCGATAAAGGCCGCTGCGCTGGCGCCGACAGACTCCAATGATAAACCCACGGCAAGCCCGGCATAGGCGGTGGGCATGTCGGTGTCCAGTTGTGCCCAGGCGGCCACCACCGGAAGGACTGGCAGGCTGAGTAACAGCAGATACAGTGGCAGCCCCCAGCTTGCCGTGTGCAGATGCTGACTGTCGGTATTCTCTGCAAACAGCATGTGGAACATGTGCGGCATACAGACGGCGCCGGCAAAGAAAAACAGCAGCATCATGCGAGCGGTCTCGCCGGCTAAGGGTTCATCCAGAGGCTGTATCCGGTTCTGGCTGCTGCTCAACCACTGATCCAAGCCCGACCATCCATCAAAGACGCCATAGACCGCAAACAGCATCAGGAGAAACAGTGCGCCCAGCTTTACCAGGGATTCAAAGGCGATGGCTACTACCAGGCCGCGGTTGTGGTTGGGATTCTCGACATTGCGTGTGCCAAAAAGCACGGCAAAGCCGATCATGATGATGCAGAACAGCAGTGCCAGGCCGCTTTCCCGGTTGGAGGTGGGCAGCAAACCCTGCGCATCGCCGCCAAGGATCTTGATGCTGTCCGCTACGACCTCTATCTGGAGTGCCAGCATTGGCATCAGCGTGAGACACATAGCCACCGTAACAGCGCTACCTATCCACTGCCGGCGGAAGCGAAAGGTCAGCAGGTCGGCTAACGATGCCAGCTGGTAGACGCGGCAGAGTCGCAGAATGGGTAGCAGCAGTAGGTTAGTGATGAGGAACATCAGCGAAACGGCGACAAAGTACAGCAGGTAGCCGTAGCCGTGCTGTTGCGCCAGCGAAAAAATCGCGTTCGTGGCCATGGCGCCAGCGAACACCCCCAGCGATAGCACATACACGATCGGACTGTTGGTCAGGCGGGTGGGCAACTTATTGCGATCCGCCAGATGCGCCACGAGAAACAGGCCGGAGAGATAGGCAATTATCGCCCCGAGAATTTGCGCCAGGCTAAAGCTCATCGACTGACCTGCGCCGCTGGTTCCAGTAAGCGGCGCCAATGGCCAATACCCAGATGAGATAGGGTCGGTACCAGGCACCCCTGTCCTCAAACAACCACTCTTCCAGGGTCGGATAGAAGACGATGAGAAGGCCCGCTACCAGTAGCAGCAAGCGATTGATGTACATGTGCTGGTTCCCTGTCGATGGATGGGCTACACCTTAAGCCGAGTGCCGCGCCAACGCCACCTGCCGGACTTAGACGAGAATCGCCATTGCCCGCGGTATCGCGGCTTCAGACCACTGCGCTGTTGCGGCCGTCAGAATTTCTGTAGGGCGGTTCAATGATGCGGGCACTGATGGTTGTCCCAGGTAGCCCAGAGCTTCGCGCAGATTCGCAGATGCAGCATGGTCAGCCAGTGGCGCGGCATGGTTCTGCTTACTCAGCTTCTGGCCGTCGGGAGTGGCGAGTACCGGAATGTGGCTGTATTCAGGTGCGTCGTACCCCAATGCGCCCATTAGGGCGATCTGTTTCGGCGTGGAATCCAGCAGGTCGCTGCCGCGCACAACACGGCTTATTCCCTGTTGCGCATCATCCACGGCGACCGCCAGCTGATAGGCAAATAGCCCATCTTTACGCTTGATCACGAAATCCGGCGCGTCCCGGCCCAACGGCCAGCGCTGTTGGCCCTGCACACCGTCATCAGTGCTGATAATGGCAGCCTCTTCCACTCTAAAGCGGGTAGCAGTGGGGGGTGTCAGCGGTATGCTGCTTGCTTCGCAGCGCCCGTTGCAACAGCCACCCGGGCCCAGTGCGGCACGGGTGCACTGACACGGAAATGTGAGCCCGTCCGCGTTCAGATGACTGATGGCTTGCTCGTAGGCCTCGCTGCGTGTGCTCTGGAATAGAGGGTCATCGTCCCAGTGCAAGCCATGTGTCTGCAGGCTATTGAGAATGGCTTCTGTGGCTCCAGCCTGCTCTCTGGGCGGATCGATATCTTCGATACGCACCAGCCACTGTCCACTATGGGCGCGGGCGTCTAGGTAACTGGCCAGAGCGGCGATGAGTGAGCCCTTGTGCAGTGGGCCGGTAGGCGAGGGGGCGAAGCGCCCCCGGTAGCTGTGGGTGGATGCGCACATGGCGCCGTATCAACCCAGCTCCTGCTTCTCCTTGATCTCATCAAGGGTCTTGCAATCAATGCACAGAGAGGCGGTAGGACGCGCTTCCAGACGCTTAATACCAATCTCTACGCCGCAGGCATCGCAGAAACCGTAGTCATCCTGTTCGATGCGCTCCATGGTGCTATCGATCTTCTTGATGAGCTTGCGTTCGCGATCACGGGTACGCAACTCCAGGCTGAATTCCTCTTCCTGGGTGGCGCGATCGGCCGGGTCAGGGAAGTTGGCTGCTTCATCCTTCATGTGCGTAACGGTGCGATCCACTTCCTGCATCAGCTGTGATTTCCACTCCAGCAATATGCCGCGGAAGTGCTCCCGCTGAGGCTCGTTCATGTACTCCTCGCCGCGCTTGGGCTCGTACGGCTCGAAGTTTTTGAACTCAGTACTTGAACTGGTTTTCACTGTGGCTTTGCGCTTGGCTGCGGGCTTTTTGGCCGCGTTTTTTGCCTTGGCGGGCGCCTTTGCTTTCGCAGGTGCCTTGGCCTTGGCTGCCGTTTTGGCCTTTGCCGGTGCCTTGGCCTTGGCTGCGGTTTTTGCCTTCGCAGGTGCTTTGGCTTTGGTCGCCGCCTTTGCTTTGGCGGTTGCTTTCGCCTTCGCAGGCGCCTTGGCTTTCGCTTTTGCTTTGGGTGCGGCTTTCGCTTTTGTTGGCATGGTTAATGTCCCATACGTGCAGTGCTACTCGACGATTCGGCAGGCCCCTGAAAAGGGCCCCGCCGTCAGAGGGCGGTGAAACTACCAGATATCCTGCGGGGCTGCCACAAAAATATCCATCCCTCTCAGGGCGTCGGCTGGCGCCCTGCAGTTGTTAGAATGCGGCTTTTTCCAGCGGAGCTCAACGATGTCGGATCGACGGGCCAATGGCGAGTACGCTCGCCGGTTGTCAGAGATAGATCCCTTCCGGGTGGTAGAGGTACTGGCAAGGGCGACCGAGCTGTCGCGGGCGGGTCACGACGTCGTTCACCTGGCAGCGGGTGAGCCGGATTTCAGCACTGCCCAACCGATCGTCGAGGCTGGCATAGCGGCCCTTGCTGCAGGCCGTACCCAGTACTCCGAAGCGGCGGGCATTCCCCAGTTGCGCGAGGCTATCTCAAGGTACTACCACACCGACTACGGTCTGGATGTGCCGTCGGAGCGCATCATGGTGACGCCGGGTGCATCGGGAGCGCTGCTGTTGCTGGCAGCGCTGTTACTGGATCCTGGCGACGGTATGCTGATGAGCGATCCGGGCTACCCCTGCAATCGCAACTTTATGCGCCTCGTGGAAGGGCATGGCGAGTTGGTGCCCGTTGGCCCCGAGAGCCGGTTTCAGCTCACTGCCGAACTTGTGGATAGACACTGGTCTGGCACTACACGGGGGGTGTTGGTTGCCAGTCCCGCGAACCCGACGGGAACTGCGCTTGAGGCACAGGAACTGGCTGCCCTGTCAGCGGCCGTTAAAGCGCGCCACGGCTACCTGCTCGTTGATGAGATTTATCATGGCCTGGGCTATGACGCGGCAACACCCTCGGTGCTGTCGGTGGACCCGGACGCCTTTGTGATCAACAGTTTCTCCAAGTACTTTGGCATGACAGGTTGGCGTTTGGGATGGCTGGTGGCGCCCGAGACGGCGATCCCGGAACTGGAGAAATTGGCGCAGAATCTGTTTATTTCGATGTCGACAATGGGCCAGTACGCGGCCCTTGCCGCATTCGAACCCGCCACGCGCGATATATTGGATGAGCGTCGTGAAGTGTTTCGCCAGCGCCGCGACTTTCTGTATCCGGCGCTACTGGATCTGGGGTTTGAGGTTCCGTGCAAGCCTGATGGTGCTTTTTATATTTATGCGAATGCCAGCAGGCACACCGATGACAGTCGGGCCTTCTGCCTGTCACTGCTCGAGGAGCATCTGGTGGCCGTTACCCCCGGGTTGGACTTTGGGCGCCATCGGCCAAATGAGCACCTGCGCTTTTCTTACACCACCGGTATGGAGAGACTGGAACTGGCGGTCGAGCGATTGGCCAAGGTGCTGCGCTGATGGATCTGCCCAACCTGATTCCGGCGACGTTGCAGCGACGTTACAAGCGCTTTCTCGCTGACGTTGTTCTTGATGATGGTACCCCACTGACCGTGCATTGCCCTAACACCGGGGCGATGACCGGTTGTGCTCCCGACTGTGCGCGGGTGTGGCTATCGCACAGCAACAGTAAGACCCGCAAATACCCTCACACCTGGGAGCTGGTTGAAACGCCGCAGGGCATGGCCTGTATCCACTCTGCACGCGCCAATAAGGTAGTCAGGGAGGGCATTGAGCAGGGCCGTTTGCCTGAGTTCGCCGCCTATCCCTCTATTCAGAGCGAGGTCCGATATGGGGAAGGCAGTCGTGCCGACCTGCTGCTCAGCAACGACGATGCCCGGGTGTTTGTTGAGGTGAAATCTGTCACGCTCTGTCTCGAGGAGGGTTTAGGTGCCTTTCCGGATGCGGTCAGCGCTCGGGGTCAGAAACATATTCGAGAGTTGGTCAGTGCTCTTGATGAGCGCACACGTGCCGTGTTGCTTTTCTGTGTGATGCACGAAGGGATACAGCGGGTCACCGGCGCACGGCATATTGATCCCGCGTACTGCGAGACCCTCGCGGCAGGCATTGGGGCCGGTCTTGAGGTGCAGGCCTGGCGCTGTGCGGTGAGTGACGCAGCGCTGACCCTGGCCGAGCCATTGCCATTTTCGCTCGATGCTGTCTGAAGAGGGTAGCCTGTAAGGACCACTCAATGGGCCCCGCGGATAGGTGGTTAGGGCGACAGGTAGAGCTCGCCATTTTCAACGGTAAGTGACAGAGCTTCGAGTGACTCGCCCATACAGGGGCCCGCAACACACTGGCCTGTGTCGGAACGGAACTGCGCGCCGTGCCGCTGGCAGGTAATCAATAGGCCGTCTTCACTGGCAACCGAGCCGCCCATGGGGTCCAGCGTACCGCCCGTGTGCGGGCATTGATTGCGGTAGGCGGCGATGGATGTTCGTTGTCGCACAACGAGCAATGGCTGGCTTCCCAGTAGCAGGCGCGTCGCCGTGTTGATCGCAAAGTCTTCAAGGCTTCCGATATGAATCACTTGGGCAGACGTGCCTCAGTTACCCAATAGTTCGTCGAAGGTTTTGCCCATATCGCCATCACCGTCGCTGCTGCCCTTGAGCATATTCTGAAGGCCTCCCAGATTGCTCATGTCGATGGGCGGTGCCGGCAGTTCAAAGCGCTGCGGGTTAATGGTGTCTTCCTGTATCACGGCTACGCTCAGATCGTCGCCATAACGCAGCACGCCGAGATTTTCGGCGATCAGCTGACTCTGTAGCTGCTCCTGATCAATCTCTTGCCCCATGCTCTCGGTGACCACGGTGGCAAACGTAAATACGGCATCACGGAAACGTAACGCGCGAGGGTCTTTCGAAAGCACCATCTGTGCGCGTTGGGACTTACCCTCAAAGTCAACGAAGGTGATGTCGTAGACCTCGCCCTCTATATTGGCCACGGTTTCCTTGCGTCCGGTTTTGGTGAGGCTTTCAACACGCGCGTTGGCAGCCCCGGGCGCCGCCTGCTGCACAGCGGCTCCCAAAAGCGCCATCGCCTGGCTTACATTGATTACGGTAGGTTCGCCATTGGTCTCTGAGACTGAGTAAAGCGTGCCATCGCGCAAGATCGCATAGTTTTGCGGGTTGTCGCGGTCTGGCGTGAGGCGCAAACTGTCCCCTTCGTATTCGTAGGTCATGGTGGCGCCCTGGGCGGTTTCAACAACGGCGGTATCGGCCAGGGACAGCGGTGTTGCCAGGGCGAGCAACAGCATCAGTAAGCGGGGTGAACGGGCAGCAATGAAGGACAGATGAAGCATTGTGGAAACCTCTTCGGGCTCGGCAATCTAAACAAGTGGAGTGTAGTATTGATCGTCAGCACCGCTGGCGCCAGTCGTCTCGATAGCGATGGCGGGCAATTTTGAAACAGATACCGTGGAGCGCAGGCCTTGCTGGATAGTAGCCGCATTGAGTACCTGACGGGGCGCGACGAACGGGAGCTGGTGACTCTTGCTAACGGCCAGCGCCTGCATCGGGACGTGATAGCCCCGCTGTCGCAATTGCAGCGCGCTGCGGCTGATGCGGGTTTTGACCTACAGGTGGTCAGTGGCTTTCGCTCATTCGAACGTCAGCGCGCGATCGTCAATGCCAAGGCCAGCGGCGAGCGAGCCGTACATGACGACGCGGGCAGCGTTGTTGATCTCGATGTCATGACGCCACTTCAGCGCCTGCACGCGATTCTGCGCTTTTCTGCGCTGCCGGGAGCTTCCCGCCACCACTGGGGCACTGATCTCGATGTGTATGACGCTGCAGCCGTTCCGGATGACTATGCCGTGCAGCTGGTGCCCGAGGAAGTAGCAGCAGATGGCGTGTTTGGGCCCTTGCACGCTTGGTTAGATAGCCGCATGGCAAGGGATGCGTCTTTCGGCTTTTATCGGCCCTACCAAAGTGATCGGGGCGGTGTTGCCGTGGAGCGCTGGCATTTGAGTTACGCACCACTGGCCCGCCAGTGCGAGCATGAGCTTACGCCTGAGGTTGTGGTCTCAGTTTGGTCACAGGCGCTAGGCGACGAGGATGAAGCATGGAGAGTGCTGGCCGAGGATAGCCTCGACCAGCTCTTTGAGCGTTATGTCACAGTGCCCGAGGACTGGTGCCCCGGGCAGGTGTGATCAGGACGAGGCGCGAGCCTTGGCCTGGTCGTGCAGATGACCGTAGTGGTTCCAGTAGTCCTTCTCGGCGGCGGCGATAACTTTCAGTGCTTCTTCGCGGCCGTAAACGAAATCAACTTTGATGTTGGCGTCTTTGCCAGGAATCATCTTGTACGTTGAGAAGTAGTGCTGCAGGCGCTCGATCTTGATGTCAGGCAGGTCAGACAGATCGTGAACGTCGCCCCAGATGTTATCGCCCTCCAGAACAGCAACGATCTTGTCGTCGGCCTCACCACCATCGATCATCTGGATGCCGCCCAAAACACGCGCATTCAGGATAATGTCTGCGCGGTTGATCAGACGCTCTGAAAAGATGCAGATGTCCAGCGGGTCGCCATCAGCTTCGTCGGCATCCGGGCAGCGCGCTGCAACTTCTTCCGCACAGTAGGTGCGAGGAATCAGACCGTACAGAGCGGGGGGGCTAGAGGTGGTCCGTTGAGGACGATCGCCCATCAGGAAGCCAGAGTTCTTATCCAACTCATACTTCACGACGTCGGAAGGCGTCATCTCGACGTACACCTGAACGATGTCTTCAGCGGCATCTTCAGGGCGTGCGTGCAGGCCGTGCCAGGGATGGCGACGCCAGCGGTTGTAAGTGTTGTTGCTGTACACAGGTCAATTCCTCAAGGGTGTCATCACTATGGGGGCGCGCATTGTACAGCCTGCACACACAAAAATCCCGCCTCGCGGGCGGGATTGGCAGGGGTGCCGGAAAAGCACCAGGCGTTGGCGTATTTACACGGTGAAGCTGTCCTTGAGTTTGCGCGGCACCGACGCGTTCTTCAGTCGCACATAGCGGGGCATACCGTTGCGGTACTCTGGGTAAGCCTCGCCAGCAATCAGTGGTGCCAGATACTCGCGGCCGGCGGCGGTGATGCCAAAACCGTCTCGAGTGATGTAGCGCTTGGGCATCATTTTTTCTTTGTTGGCCACCTTATGCAGTGGGGCTTCGCCGATACGCCAACTGTAGCGCTTGCCGCTACCACGCACGATGGCCGGCATAACGGCGTTTTTGCCCGCTAACGCGAATTCCACACCCGCCTTGCCCAGGGCGTAGGCCTGCTCAACATCGGTTGCCGATGCAATATGACGGGCTGAGCGCTGCAGGTAATCCGCCACTGCCCAGTGATACTTATAGCCCAACTCGGACTTGACCATGCCGGCCAGTGTGGGTGCCAGTCCGCCCAGTTGGGCGTGTCCGAAGGCGTCGCGAGTGCCGGAGTCGGTGAGGAAAGTGCCGTCCGCGTACTGCGCACCTTCAGAGGCCACAACCACGCAATAGCCGTTCTTCTTAACGGTCGCCTGCACCTTGGCCAGAAATGTTGTCTTGTCGAAGGGCACTTCCGGGAACAGGATGATATGAGGCGCGTCGCCTTTTTCTTCTGCCGCCAGGCCCGAGGCAGCGGCAATCCAGCCTGCGTGCCTTCCCATAACCTCCAGAACGAAAACCTTGGTTGAGGTTTCGCACATCGACGCCACATCCATAGCGGCTTCGCGGGTTGAAATAGCCACGTATTTCGCCACCGAACCGAAGCCGGGACAGTTGTCTGTCAGTGGCAGGTCGTTGTCGATGGTCTTGGGAATGTGGATGGCCTGCAGTGGGTACCCCATGGATTCGCTGAGCTGGGATACTTTCAGGCAGGTGTCTGCGGAATCGCCACCGCCGTTGTAAAAGAAGTAACCGATGTTGTGGGCACGAAATACTTCGATAAGGCGCTCGTACTCGGCCCTATTTTCTTCCAGTGACTTCAGCTTATGCCGGCAGGAACCAAAGGCGCCGCTCGGTGTAGACAACAGGCCACGGATCGCAGTTTTTGATTCCTTGCTGGTGTCGATGAGGTCTTCGCGAAGTGCACCAATAATGCCGTTGCGTCCCGCATACACTTTGCCGATGGTATTGCGGTTAGCGCGAGCCGTCTCAATGACACCACACGCCGAGGCATTGATCACAGCGGTAACGCCGCCCGACTGTGCATAGAAAGCATTTTTGCGAGCCATTGGTGCTCCAGTGAAGGTCTGAAAGAGGGTCCCGCAGTGGACCCGTTAAGTGAGGGGCGAATCATACGGGAAAGCCCGTCAATTGTGGACTCCTGTACTCCCTGGTTTCAGGCTGCGTGCTACCATGCGCGCTGCGAAACGAGGGGGCATTGTGGCCGGTCACATTCATATTCTGGGTATCTGCGGCACCTTCATGGGAGGTATCGCTCTGCTGGCTCGCGAGCGGGGGTTCCGCGTTACCGGGTCAGATGCCAACGTCTACCCGCCCATGAGTACCCAATTGCAGGATGCCGGCATTGAGTTGATGGAAGGGTATGAGGCGGCACATTTGCAGCCGGCCCCCGACGTCGTGGTAGTGGGCAATGCGATGACCCGGGGCAACCCGGCTATTGAGTACCTGTTGAACGCAGGTATTCCTTACACCTCTGGGCCCCAGTGGCTAGCTGAAAACCTGCTCGCCGACAAATGGGTGCTGGCGGTGTCGGGCACCCACGGAAAAACCACCACCAGCAGTATGCTGGCATGGATACTGGAACACGCGGACATGTCCCCGGGATTCCTCATTGGTGGCGTGCCTGCCAACTTTGGCGTTTCAGCGCGCAGCGGCGAGTCGGATTTTTTCGTGGTAGAAGCCGATGAGTACGATACGGCGTTCTTTGATAAGCGTTCGAAGTTTGTCCACTACCGTCCCCGTACACTGACCATCAACAACCTTGAATTTGATCACGCCGATATCTTCCCGGATCTCGCTGCGATACAGCGACAGTTCCACCATTTGGTGCGTGGCGTACCGGGTGAGGGCCTTGTGGTACACCGAGACGCTACGGGCGCTATCAACGATACCTTGGCGCAGGGCTGCTGGACACCCTGTCAAAGCTTCAGTGTTGAAGGCGCCGCTGATTGGTCTGCCAACCTGTTGGCACCCGACGGATCCGCTTTCACGGTGCAGGGACCGGATAGCCCGGATCTGGAAGTCCGTTGGCAGTTCCGTGGATTACATAATGTGGAGAATGCACTGGCTGCCCTCGCAGCAGCACGCCATGTGGGGGTGATGCCCTGCGATGCAGTGGCAGCGCTGAATGGCTTCACTGGCGTTAAGCGGCGTCTGGAGCTGCTGGGTACTGAGCGAGGCGTCTGGGTTTACGACGATTTCGCGCATCACCCCACAGCCATCGCGTCCACGCTGGCTGGGCTGCGTGCCAGCGAGGCACAGGGCAGGGTAGTTGCTCTGATCGAACCGCGATCCAACACCATGCGTATGGGAGAACATCGTGCGTCGCTCGCGGCGGCGACGGCGGATGCGGATCGTGTGTACTGGTATCAACCGCCGGGCATGGACTGGTCGTTAGACACTGTGATTAGCGAGAGCCGTGTACCGGCCTCGCTGGCACAGGACATTGATGGGTTAATCGAGGCGGTTGTGAACGATGCCCAGCCTGGCGATGTCATAGTGATTATGAGTAATGGGGGCTTCGGTGGTATCCACGGTCGCCTGTTGGAAAAGCTGCGGGAGAACAGCAATTCATGAGCAACGGGCTCACTGACGCCTATGAGCGTACCGTCTTGGCCAGACCGTGGCTGTCTCTGGCCATAGTCGCCGTGGTATTCCTGCTGGCCCTTTCGCAGTTGCCCAAGATCAAGCTGGATGCCTCGGCGGACTCTCTGCTGCTGCAGGGCGACCCCGACCTGGAGTTCTTCCGCGAAATCGGTGAAGCCTACCGTGCCGAAGAGTTTTTGCTGCTCACCTGGGCGCCGGATGGGCCGCTGTTGGGCGATGAGTCGCTGATTCCCTTGCGAGCGATGGCGGATGAGCTGCGCGCTTTGCCCGGTGTGTCTTCCGTTACTACGGTGTGGGACGTGCCGTTGTTGGAAAGCCCACCGGTGGGACTGTCTGACATCACCGCCGGCGAGGGGCTGCCTACGCTGGAAACGCCGGACCTGGATCGCGGTTTGGCCTTGACGGAATTCACCACCAGCCCGATCTACGCCAACCTATTGGTGAGTGAGAGCGGCGACCTGACGGCGGTACAGGTGAATCTGGCCCGCGATGTCACCTACTTTACGTTGCTGGATGAGCGCGAGGAGTTGCGGCGATTGGCGCGCCGCGATGCACTGGATGCTGCGGGGCAGGTTGAGCTTGCGCGCATCGAGGAAGCCTTCAAACAACACTCCTCAGTCGCGCTGGAACAACAGAGCCGGCTGGTCGCTGAGGTTCGCAACATTGCTGATGCGTATCGGGGCCATGCCCAGATTTTTGTGGGTGGTGTTCCGATGATCGCTTCGGATATGGTCAGCTTTGTACGCAGTGATCTGGTGCTGTTCGGTAGCGCCATCATCGGCGTCATGTTGGTGGTGCTTGCGCTGATTTTCCGGCGCGTTCGCTGGGTTGTGATTCCTTTGGTCACCTGCGTGGTCACGGTGACCGTGATGTTGGGCTTGCTGGGTTTCCTGGATTGGCGGATGACAGTCATCTCCTCGAATTTCGTGGCCGTGCTGCTGATTATTACCCTCGCAATCGCCATTCACCTGATCGTGCGATATCGCGAGCTTCATGCTGAGGATCCTGACGGGGATCTGTATGTACGGGTTCGCGATGCTGTTCGCTTGATGGCAGTACCCTGCCTGTACACCGGTGCGACCACCGTGGTCGCGTTTGTTTCGCTGGTGGTATCCGGTATCCAGCCAGTGATTGATTTCGGTTACATGATGACAGTGGGGATCGTACTCGCGCTGTTACTGGCGTTCGTTATCGTGCCTTGCATGATGCTGGTCTGGCCCAAGGGCCGGCCCTTCAAGTACGGCGCTGTCCATCAGGCGATGACGGTTAAGTTTGCGGCTATTACGGATAAACACGGCACCGGTATTCTGTTAGTGACCGCCGTGCTGGTGGGCGTAGTGTTTTGGGGTGTGAGTCGTCTGCAGGTTGAAAACCGGTTCATCGACTATTTCAAGGACACCACCGAGATCTATCAGGGCATGGAGTTGCTGGACTCCAAGCTTGGCGGCACCATCCCTCTGGATATCGTGATTTCGGCACCGGATACCAGCCAGCCATTGCCCGGTCTCGAGGCTGTTGCACCTGCAGCGGATGCGACGCCCGTCAGTGCCGATGATGAGTTCGCTGAAGACTTTGATGACTTTGCGCCTGTGGATACCAGCGCAGTGTCTGGCGAATCTCTGGATGAGTGGGACGATGGCTTTGGGGATGACTTTGGCGATGGGTCCGGTGACGAGGGTGATGCCTTTGCTACCGAAGAATCCTTCAAACCCAGCTATTGGTTCAGCTACGAGGGTCTGCGCACCATCGACGCGGTGCACAATTTGGTGGATGCACGTACTGAGACCGGTAAGGTGCTTTCCCTGTCGACCACCTTCGCCGTGGTAAAAGACCTGCTGGGCGCAGACATTGGCAGTGTTGAATTGGCACTGGTACAGCGCTCATTGCCGCAGGATATTGCGGATCTCATGGTGAATCCGTATTTCTCAGTAGAGGATGAACAGGCCAGGGTAACCCTGCGTGCCATGGAGACCAGCAAGGAACTGCGTCGCGATGCATTCCTGAAAGAACTGCATCAGGAACTGACTGACGGGCTGGGCCTGGCACCTGAGCAAGTGAAGTTCACCGGCATGCTGGTGCTCTATAACAATGTGCTCCAGAGCTTGTTCAAATCACAGATATTGACGCTTGGTGTGGTGTTCCTTGCCATTACTGTGATGTTTTGGCTCTTGTTCCGCTCATTGCGTTTGGCGCTGATTGCCCTGGCACCCAATCTGCTGGCCGCAGGGCTGGTGCTGGGCACCATGGGAGTGCTGGGAATCCCGCTCGATATCATGACCATCACGATAGCAGCCATTGTGGTGGGCATCGGCGTGGACGATTGCATCCATTACGTTCATCGCTTTATCCGTGAATTCAAGGTTGACCAGGATTACCGTCAGAGCATGTATCGCTGCCACGGCAGTATTGGCCGTGCCATGTACTACACCACCATTACCGTCGTTATTGGTTTTTCGATGCTAACGCTGTCGAACTTCAACCCAAGCATCTACTTCGGTCTGCTGACCGTGCTTGCCATGGTTGTCGCGGTCTTGGGCGCGCTGCTGTTGCTGCCCCAATTGATTCTGGTGTTCAAGCCACTGGGGCCTGAAGGGGACGCGGGTGCAGTGTCGTCCTGAGTGCGGCGCCTGTTGCATTTCCCCCTCTATCAATACGCCGTTCTATGGGATGCCAGAGGGAAAAGCGGCCAGCATTGTCTGTGTGCATCTGGATGAACAGCGCCGGTGCCGCCTGTTTGGCGACCCACGCAGACCAGCAGCTTGCGGCGATTTTCAGGCATCGGTCGAGGTGTGTGGCAGTTCACCGGAACAAGCCATTACTATTCTGGATCAATTGGAAATGGACAGCCTGCCCGATGGGCGCTCGGTACCGTGAGTAATGACTGAAATACCCCTTTTCCCCCTGTCGGCGGTGCTGTTGCCGCATGGGCGCATGCCGCTACAGATTTTCGAACGGCGCTATCTGGATCTCGTGCGGGACTGTATGCGCAATGACACTGGCTTCGGCGTGATTTGGTTGCTGAAAGGCGCCGAGGTGGCCGCGTCGCAATCAGGTGAGCCTCAGCTGGCTGGCGTAGGCTGTTATGCGCGCATTGTCGATTGGGATCAGCTTCCCAATGGTTTGCTGGGCGTCACGATCGCTGGTGGCGAGCGATTTGATCTGCACAGTAGTGATCGAGCGGATAGCGGGCTGGTGATGGGCCACGTTGATCTAAAGCCGAAGCCTGAACCTGAACCCGTTCTCGAGGTTTGGCAATCGCTGGTAGCGGTGTTGCGCAGTCTTGAAAACCACCCTCACGTGCAGCGTATGGGATTGGCGGTGGATTACAACGATGCCTGGCAGGTGGCCTACACCCTGGCGCAGCTGTTGCCCCTGGATGAATCGCTGAAGTATGAGCTACTCACGCTGGATTCCATCGAGGCCGTGGTGCGTGAACTGGAATTGGTATTGAACGAGATTAGTGGTGAGGACAGTCAGGCCTGAGTGGCTAGGTTTTAATCCTCGAAGGCGGGCATCCAACCGCCGGAGTCTTTCCAGCGGTTAACGATTTCACAGAATAGCTCGGCGGTGCGTTCTGCATCGTACGCAGCTGAATGTGCCTCTGAATTGTCGAAGGCAATGCCGGCCTCTCCGCAGGCCTTGGCCAGCACAGTTTGTCCGTAGGCGAGTCCCGACAGCGTGGCAGTGTCGAAGTGCGAGAACGGATGAAAGGGGTTTCGCTTGATGCCGCAGCGCTCGACAGCGGCATTCACAAAGCCCGCATCGAAGTGGGCATTGTGGCCAACCAGTATGGCGCGATTGCAGCCCTGATCCCGAATTTCCTTTCGGATTGCCCGGAACAACTCGCCCAGTGCTTCTTCCTCGTCCACCGCCTCCCGGAAGGGGTGGTGTGGATCGATGCCGGTGAAGTCCAGTGCAGCCTGTTCAATATTGGCACCTTCAAAGGGCTTGATATTGAAGTTCAGGGTGCGGTGAACGTTTAGTCTTCCATCCTCATCCATGCGAATCAGCGTGGCCGCTATTTCCAGGATGGCGTCGGTGGCCGAGACGAAGCCGCCCGTTTCGACGTCTACCACCACCGGCAGGAAGCCGCGGAAGCGATCCGCCATGCGATGTTCTGTGTCCAGCATCAAGGCCTCAGCTCGCGGCGCTGACGACGCGCCAGGCCACACTCTCGTTGGCGCGTAAGGGGGTCAGTGATGATTCTGTACCCAGTGGCAATGATCCGGGCACCTCCCAGGTCTCGCGTCGCAGCGTGATGGTGTCTGTATTGCGCGGCAGGCGGTAGAAATCTGGCCCAAAATGGGAGGCAAAGCCCTCCAATTTATCGAGGGCATTTTCGCCATCAAACGCTTCGGCGTAGAGCTCAATGGCGGCATGCGCTGTGTAGACGCCTGCGCAGCCGCAGCTGGATTCTTTGCTGTGGGTGGTGTGCGGCGCTGAATCGGTGCCCAGGAAAAACTTGGGATTGCCCGAGGTCGCGGCGCCCAGAAGCGCAGCCTGATGCAGCTGACGTTTGAGAATAGGCAGACAGTAATAGTGAGGGCGTATGCCGCCGACCAGCATGTCGTTTCGGTTCAGCAACAGGTGGTGAACAGTGATCGTCGCGCCCACATTGGCGGGCGATTCCCGCACAAAGTCCACCGCATCTTTGGTGGTGATGTGCTCAAGTACGATTCTTAGACTGGGAAAGCGCTGGGCAATCGGCGCCAAATGGCGGTCGATGAAGACTTTCTCGCGGTCGAAAATATCGATGTCATGATCGGTGACCTCGCCGTGTATCAGTAATGGCAGGTCGTGCTTCTCCATGGCTTCTAACGTGGGGTACAGGCCGTCTAGCTCAGCAACGCCCGCATCGGAGTTGGTGGTTGCCCCTGCCGGGTAGAGCTTTACGCCTTTCACATGGCTGGAGTTTGCCGCCAGCTCCACTTCTTCCGTGCTGGTTTGGTCGGTCAGGTACAGCGTCATCAGGGGCTCGAAAGTGTGGGGAAGGCCTTTCATGGCGTCGGTAATGCGATCGCGGTACTGGGCTGCCAGCGCCACGGTGGTCACCGGCGGTGTCAGGTTAGGCATCACGATCGCACGCTGGAAATAGCGCGCCATGTCCCCGCAGGTGGTACTCAGAGCATCGCCGTCGCGCAGGTGGACATGCCAGTCGTCGGGGCGGGTTATCGTCAGTTCATTCACGACATCGGGCCAGAACAAGGAAAGGCGCCATGCTACCGGAATCTCGATGCGCGAGAAACTTAAGCCTTGCTGCGCCTGTGCAGAATGCCGGCCCGAGAGTACACTATGCGCCCCATTTTTAACCCAGTAACAGGGATTGCCCGATGTCAGATATCAAAAAAGTGGTACTCGCTTACTCAGGAGGCCTGGATACCTCCGTGATTGTTCGCTGGCTGCAGGATACCTATGGCTGTGAGGTGGTGACTTTCACCGCGGATATTGGTCAGGGTGAGGAAGTAGAACCCGCTCGAGCCAAAGCCGAGGCATTGGGCATTAAAGAAATCTACATCGATGACCTGCGCGAGGAGTTCGTGAGGGACTTTGTGTATCCCATGTTCCGCGCAAATACCGTCTATGAGGGTGAATATCTTCTGGGCACCTCGATTGCCCGACCACTGATTGCCAAGCGTTTGATTGATATCGCCAACGAAACGGGTGCAGATGCGATCTCACACGGCGCCACGGGCAAGGGAAATGACCAGGTACGTTTTGAGCTTGGTGCTTACGCGTTGAAGCCGGGTATTCAGGTGATCGCCCCGTGGCGTGAGTGGGATCTGGGTTCTCGCGAGTCATTGATGGCCTATTGCGAGGAGCGCGATATTCCCGTTGATTTCTCAAGCTCCAAGAAAAAGTCCCCGTACTCCATGGACGCCAACCTGCTGCACATCTCTTATGAAGGTGGTGTGTTGGAAGACCCCTGGGCTGAATCCGAAGAGGATATGTGGCGCTGGTCGGTAAGCCCGGAAACGGCACCGGATGAACCCACCTACATTGAGCTGGACTTCGAGCGCGGTGACATTGTGGCTATCGATGGCGAGGCGATGTCGCCGGCGACCGTGCTGGAGACCCTGAACCGTATCGGTGGTGCCAATGGAATTGGCCGCGACGACATTGTTGAGAATCGCTACGTGGGTATGAAATCGCGCGGATGTTACGAGACTCCCGGCGGTACCATCATGCTAAAGGCGCACCGTGCAATTGAGTCACTCACGCTGGACCGCGAAGTTGCGCACCTGAAAGACGAGTTGATGCCACGCTATGCCACCCTGATCTACAACGGCTACTGGTGGTCACCCGAGCGCAAGATGCTGCAGGCTGCGATCGACGCGTCGCAGGAGACGGTCAACGGTCGCGTTCGGCTGAAGCTGTATAAAGGGAATGTGATCGTTGCAGGACGTCAGTCCAAAGACAGCCTCTTCGATGAGCACATTGCGACCTTTGAGGAAGACGCTGGCGCCTATGACCAGGCGGATGCGGAGGGCTTCATCAAGCTCAATGCACTGCGCTTGCGCATTGCTGCCAACAAAGGGCGATCGGTCCGCTAGCTGTGTTGCGCTCGGTCTGTCTGTACACCGGTTCCAGCCCGGGCGCGAATCCTGCCTTTACTGAGGCCGCCAGGACGATGGCCGAGTGTCTGGCTAATGCGGGGGTCACTCTCGTCTACGGCGGCGGGCATGTGGGTTTGATGGGCGAAGCCGCCGATGCTGCCTTGGCCGCTGGCGGCGAAGTGATCGGCATCATCCCGCGCGATATCGCCGAGAAAGAGGTTCAGCACCATGGGCTGACGGAGTTGCAGGTGGTGGACTCCATGCATCACCGCAAAATGGCCATGTTTGAACGTTCGGATGCCATGATCGCCATGCCCGGTGGATTAGGCACCATGGAAGAGCTGTTCGAGGTGTGGACCTGGAACCAGCTCGGCTTTCACGCCAAGCCTGTGGGGTTGCTGAATACGGCGGGCTATTACGACGACCTGTTGCGCTTTCTCGACACCATGGTGGAGCAGCGCTTTGTGCGGGCTGAGCACCGTGAAGTGTTGCAGGTGGAGACAGAACCTCATGTGCTGCTCAAGCGGCTGGGCGACAGCCAGGCAATCGCCGTCGATAAGTGGATGGACTAATCGTCAGGAACGACTCGCCAGGTTTCACCTAAAGTCATCACTCTAAAGTCGGGCGGCGCTATGCTGGCAGCCTCCATTGCGACAGCTAAGTCCTCCACCGGCTTGTTGATCGGCTCGTAGGTGAGCTGAAAGGTACCGAAATGCATGCCGATGCTGCGTTGACTGCGAAGGTCTTGATGGGCTCTCACTGCCTCCTCGGGATTGAGATGGACATCGCGCATGAACCAGCGCGGCTCGTAAGCACCTATGGGTAGTAGAGACAATAAAAACGGGCCGTGTGCTTCGCCCGTGGCCTTGAAGTGGGCGCCGTAGCCGGTGTCGCCGCCAAAATACAAATTTCCACTGGGTGTTTTGATCACAAAGGCGCCCCATAGGGTTTTCATCTGGTCGGAGATGCCTCGACCAGACCGATGTCGACACTCCGCAAAGATAAACTCGGTGTCGTTGAAGGTTGTTGAGTCACCCCAGTCCATATCCTGGTAAGCGGTCGCGCCAATCTCTCTCAGCAGGGCGCCATTGCCCAGGCCCGCAAGAATCAGGGGTGGCTGTTCTTGTTGTGCTATCAGCGCGGATAACGTGTCGGTGTCTAGATGGTCGTAGTGATTATGACTAATGAGAATCATGTCGATGGGGGGCAGGGCCTCCAAGGCCACGCCCGGCGCATTCACGCGTTTTGGCCCTGCCCAGCCCACAGGACTGGTCCGTTCGGAGTATACGGGGTCAGTGAGAATGTTGATGCCATCGACCTGTATCAGGAACGACGCGTGGTTGATGAAGGTGACGGAAAGGCCCTGCTCCAGCCTTTCCTGCGTGATCGAGTGCTGCTCTGTGTCTACCCATTGCGGCCAATCGGCTGCCTGTGTGAGACTCCCCCATCCGAGGCGAATCATATCGCCCGCCGATTTTTCCATCGGCACGGTGTTTGAAAACACCTTACCATCGAAGTGATCGCTCTCGGGCCCCTGATAGCCGGGCGCTGCGAAGCAGCTCGCCAGCAGGGGCAAAACGATGAGAGCGAACAAATGGTATCGGCATTGCATAGTGGCGGTACGACACGGCGGCACAGGCGGATCAGCGCTAGCCTCCGGCGGAAGACAGGAGAATTGAGGTAATGAGTCAGGAAGTATTAGATGTATTGATCGTGGGTGCGGGCCTCTCGGGCATCGGGGCGGCGGTGCATTTACAGACGCATTGCCCCGACCACCGCTACGCGATCATCGAGCGACGTGAGTCTTTGGGTGGCACCTGGGACATCTTTCGCTATCCCGGTATTCGTTCTGACAGTGACATGCACACGCTGGGATACAGCTTTAAGCCCTGGCAGAACCCCAAAGCCATCGCCGACGGCCCTTCTATCCGGGCTTACATTCAAGAGGCGGCGAGTGAATACAACATCCAGGATCACATCCGTTTTGATCATCAACTCACCGCTGCGGACTGGGATTCTGCGACTGCAACGTGGCAGGTGACCGTTGCGCACGGAGACGGCAGCCAATCGCAGCTGGTAACCCGATTCCTGTTTATGTGCTCTGGCTATTACAGCTACGACCGTGGGCATATGCCGAAATTCCCGGGGCGCGAGGCGTTCACAGGGCCAGTTATCTGTCCGCAGTTCTGGCCGGAGGATCTGGATTACAGCGATAAGCGGGTAGTGGTGATTGGGTCGGGCGCGACGGCGATGACCTTGGTGCCGGCCATGGCCGAGGGTGGTGCGCGAGAGGTGGTCATGTTGCAGCGTTCGCCCACCTACGTGGTGTCGCGACCGAGTCGTGACCGAATTGCCAACGGTTTACGAAAAATCTTGCCCGAGAAATGGGCCTACGCGGTGACGCGCCTCAAGAACACGCGCATGCAGCAGTGGCTGTATGGGTTGGCTCGACGCAAGCCCGAGAAGCTGAAGCAGCGCTTGTTAGGATTTGTGCGCGACGAGCTTGGCCCTGATTACGATGTGGAGAAACACTTCACGCCCAGCTATAACCCCTGGGATCAGCGGCTGTGCCTGGTGCCAGACAGTGATCTGTTCTCCGTTCTGCGGGAAGGCAAGGCGCGGGTGGTTACTGACCATATAGAGCGCTTCACTGAGGGTGGCATTCTCTTGAAGTCCGGCGAGCAACTAGATGCCGACATTATCGTCAGTGCCACAGGTTTGGAATTGGTGATGATGGGCGACGCGCACTTCACCCGCGATGGTCAGGCCCTCGACTTCGCCAAACACTGGACCTACAAAGGCATGATGATTTCCGACATCCCCAACATGGTGATGACCTTCGGTTACATCAATGCGTCCTGGACACTGCGCGCAGACCTGATTGCGCTATGGACATGCCGGCTGCTGAACACAATGCGCGAGAAAGGGGCCCTATCGGTTGAGCCTGTGGTGCCCGAGGCCAAAAAGGGTATGGCTGCCCGTCGCTGGATTGACGAGTTCAACCCGGGTTACATGGAGCGTGTGATGCACCTGTTCCCGCGCCAGGGCGATGCAGCGCCGTGGGTGAACCCACAGAACTACGCCAAAGACCGCGACATGTTCCTGAAGGGCGAGATAGATGATGGTGCCCTGGTATTTTCGGTAATGCCCGACCATTCCAAGTACCAAGGATCATCGAATCGAGCCGCGTAAACTTGTCGCTAGCCGAGTTGTGAGTTTTCAACTGCAAGAGTCGTCAGTGATCTGTCCCTATTGCTGGGAGTCGATTGACGTGCTGATCGACCCTGGAGACCTTGGAGAAAGCTACATAGAGGACTGCCAAGTGTGTTGCCAGCCGATAGAGTTTTCCGTGAGCGAAGGATTAGATGGCGAAGTCGTGATATCCATCACACAAGAAGGGGTCTAATTACTCACACCGGTTGTTAACGACTACTTACATTTGGCAGAATAAAGCTGTCCGCTCCCACGGCTAGCAACATTGAAAAATAGAAAGAAAAGTTTCCCGCCTCGATTCCGTCGAAGGCTCCTCTACACCGCGAC
>SPKZ01007910.1_pt1 | contig 52543 bp, 52 predicted proteins | sample 2456571 | NCBI WGS metagenome assembly SPKZ01 (sample SAMN11192286, study PRJNA482655) | marine metagenome | biome: ENVO:00000447; feature: ENVO:00000244|ENVO:00000211|ENVO:00000569|ENVO:00002023; material: ENVO:00002151; isolation source: ocean water from marine abyssalpelagic zone ...
CCCGCGGAAGGCACCACCATTCCCATGGGACCCGGGAATTTCTCAGTCAGCGCGTCAACCACACCGGCTCTACGCGACGGTGAAACATTGCAGCTGATTGTGTCTGGCACTCCCTGGCAAGAGCCTCAAGCGCGGGGTCAATGGAATCTCACCGATATACGGCGCGGTGAACACGACCTGGTCGTGACTCGTATGGATTCCGAAGGCGCAGAGATTGCCGCCTCAGACGCCGTTCGTATTCTGGTCCTGCGTCCGGTACGCGCTAAAAACTGAGACTGGACTTCTTTCGCGTGATGCACCATATTGGTGCGCGCATGACAACTGCACTGAGCTGACAGGAGTCCGGAGCGAGTCAATCATCCCCACTCCCACTTTTGGTGCTTATAAGTAAGCACTCGCTATCGCCAGAACACCGCCAAATTGTGGCACGGAAAGATAGTTGGACCGATGCCCTCTTTTGGCTCTGTTTTTGCTCTGTAAACGCAGAATACAAGAAGCCACCCCCTCTACCAATGCGGTCCCCGTTGATCAATGAACCAGCAGGACATACTCGACAACATCAGCGCGGGCATTATTGCTCTCACTCCAGCGCTCGCTGTGTCAGCCATTAACTCGGCGGGCGAAGCACTGCTGCAGGTGTCTGCGTCGCGGGTGATCGGCGAGCATGCGGGGGCACTGCTGATTGACAACGAAGAGTGGGTGAGCATTCTCAAGGAGGCCATGCAGGAGAACGTCCCGCTGGTCAGACGTGGCATTAACCTCACCCTCCACACCGGTCAGGCGGTGCCTGTGGATCTCATCATCACCCCGGTGAACAGCCAGGCCTCAGTCGCAGGTTTATTGCTGGAGCTGCAGCCCGTAGACAGGCTGTTGCGCATCAGTAGAGAGGAGAGTCTGCTGAATTCGCAGATGACCACACGGGCCGTGGTTCGAGGGCTGGCCCATGAAATCAAGAACCCTCTGGGCGGCGTCAGGGGCGCAGCACAACTGCTAGCGCGAGAGCTGCCCGACGAATCACTGTCGGAATACACCACCATCATCATTCAGGAGGCTGACCGCCTGCGGGATTTGGTGGATCGCCTGCTGGGGCCCGATCGCCAGCCCAGCCTAAGCCCCATCAATGTGCACGAGGTGCTGGAGCACGTGCGGCACCTGATCTGTGTGGAGGCAGGGTCGGAAGACATTGTGGAGCGCGATTACGACCCCAGCATCCCCGATATTCCGGGCGACCGTACCCAACTGGTGCAGGCAGTGCTCAACATTATGCGCAATGCCCTGCAGGCCAGCGAACATCAGAGCGCCTGCCGTATTCAATTGCGCACCCGCTCCCAACGGCAGTTCACCATTGGCACCACACGCCACCGCCTGGTGTGCCGGGTGGATATTGTTGATAACGGTCCCGGCATACCCGAGGACCTGCAACAGGCCGTGTTTATGCCCATGGTCACCGGACGTGCCGAGGGCACTGGCCTGGGGCTGTCGATTTCACAATCTATTATCAATCGCCACGGGGGCCTGCTGGAGTGTGACAGCCAGCCAGGAGCTACCCGATTCTCTTTCTATATTCCCATGGACCACACACATGCCTAAATCAGCAACAGTCTGGGTAGTGGACGATGACAGCTCTATCCGTTGGGTGCTTGAGCGCGCGCTTACACAGGCAGGGATTGCCAACGAAACCTTCGACAGTGCCGACGCAATGCTGGAGCGTATCGACCACGCCAGGCCCGACGTGATTGTGAGCGACATTCGTATGCCAGGTACCGACGGTCTGGCCCTGCTTGAACGCCTGGGAGAGATAGATCCCAACCTCCCCGTGATTATCACCACCGCGCACTCGGATCTGGACAGTGCGGTCACCTCTTATCAAAAAGGGGCCTTTGAATACCTGCCGAAGCCCTTCGACATCGATGAGGTAGTGGCAATCACCGAACGTGCCATTGCCCACGCGAACGAGCGCCAAAGCGAAACCGCCGTTGCCGAGGACAGCGAGGAGCACACCGAGATTATTGGTGAAGCGCCGGCTATGCAGGAGGTATTTCGTGCCATCGGCCGATTAGCACACAGCAATATTACGGTGCTTATTAACGGCGAATCCGGCACCGGCAAAGAACTGGTGGCCCAGGCGCTGCATCGCCATAGCCCGCGTGCAAACGCGCCGTTCATTGCGCTGAACATGGCGGCCATCCCCAGAGACCTCATGGAGTCGGAGCTCTTTGGGCACGAAAAAGGCGCTTTCACCGGTGCCAATGCCAAGCGGCAGGGCCGCTTTGAGCAAGCCGATGGCGGCACCCTGTTTCTGGATGAGATCGGCGACATGCCTGCCGAAACACAAACGCGTTTACTGCGGGTGCTGGCGGACGGCGAGTTCTATCGCGTCGGCGGGCACACGCCGGTTAAGGTCGATGTGCGCATCATTGCCGCCACACACCAGGATCTGGAGAGCCTGGTGCAGAAGGGCGATTTTCGCGAGGACCTGTTCCATCGCCTGAACGTGATCCGCATTCATATTCCCAAACTGTCAGAGCGGCGCGAAGATATCCCCCGCCTCATGCGGTACTTCTTCCAACGGGCGGCCGAAGAGCTGGGCGGGGAACCCCGCGTGCTGCTGCCAGAAACTGAAACATTCCTTACCGGCCTCGAATGGCCGGGCAACGTGCGCCAGTTGGAGAACACCTGCCGCTGGATAACGGTGATGGCCTCCGGCCGGGAGATTCATCTCAGCGACCTGCCGCCAGAACTGGGAAAACCTGCCGAACCAGTAGCCGAAGAACGGCAGAGCGACTGGCGGGACCAACTCTCTCGCTGGGCGCAAAATCAGCTGGTTCAGGGTAAACACCATATTCTCCGCCAGGCAACACCCGCCTTCGAACGAGCCATGATCGAAGTGGCGCTGCAGCACAGTCAGGGGCGTAAACGTGACGCGGCCGAGCTGCTGGGCTGGGGCAGGAACACCCTAACGCGAAAGATGAAAGAACTGGGAATGTAAGCCTTGTTACACCTGGTGCTTTACCAGCCGGAGATTCCTCCCAATACCGGCAACATTATTCGCCTGTGCGCCAATACCGGGGTGCAATTACATATCATTGAGCCCATGGGTTTCGAGTGGGACGATAAACGCCTGCGCCGTGCAGGCTTGGACTACCGTGAGTTCGCCGCTGTACAGCGGCACGCCTCACTGCAAGAGTTTCAGGAGAACGTCAGACCAGCACAGCTGTTTGCCGTGAGTACGCGCGGTGACCAGCACTACCACGAACTGGCTTACCAGCCAGGGGATGCGCTGATGTTAGGGCCGGAAACCCGCGGGCTGCCCGATGAGGTGCTTGATCAACTGGGACGCGAACATTGCCTGCGTATCCCAATGCAGGCGCACAGCCGCTCCCTCAATCTGAGCAATGCAGCTGCAGTACTTGTGTATGAGGCGTTACGGCAACTGGAGTTTCCCGGGCTGCAGTAGTGCGCGGTTGAAAATCACGACAATGGGAATACAAAAGAGGGAGGCTATCGCCTCCCTTTTTCTAATGATCGCCGGATGCGTGATCGCACCCAACAATCAACGCCTTACTGCGTGGTTGTGCTCGCGCCAGATTCAGCCTGGGCTTGCGTCATCGCCTGCTGATACAGCGCTTCAAAGTTAACTGGCGCCAGCATTACGGGCGGGAAACCACCCTTGGTGCACAGCGAGTCGATGTTCTCACGCGCATAGGGGAACAGGATGGTGGGCGCAGCAGTGCCCATCACCAGGCGCGCTGCCTCACCTTCAAGGCCGGTCACCAGGAAAATACCGGCCTGCTGCACCTCCACCAGGTAAGCGGTTTCTTCTTCAATCTTGGCAGTCAGTGTGATGGTCAGAACCACCTCAAAGTTGCCCTCGTCATCAATGGCTTCACTGCGCGTATTCAGATCGACATTAATTGCGGGCTGCCACTGCTTGCGAAACACGTTCGGCGTTCCGGGTGATTCAAAGGAAACATCTTTGGTGTAAATGCGCTGCAGTGCAAAGCTCTGTTGAGCCTGGTCGCCTTGTGCGGCGGCTGCTTGTTCTTCGGCCATGGTGCCGTCCTCCAGTAATAAATCGCTTTGGCGTCAGGACGCCTGATTAAGTAATTCGTCCAGCTTGCCCTGTCTGTCGAGCGCAGCCATATCGTCAAATCCACCCACATGCTGATCCCCGATCCAGATCTGGGGCACGGTGTGCCTGCCACTTAGCTGCATCATCTCGCGTCGCAACTCCGGGTCTGCATCAACGGCAATGTCAGTGAAGGCAACGCCCTTGCTTTCCAGCAGCATGCGCGCTCGCATGCAGTAGGGGCAGAGTCGGGTGGTGTACATCTTTACATCGGCCATGGTGCTACCTCAGCGAATCGTGGGCAGTTGCAGATTGCCCCACTCCATCATGCCGCCGGCCATCTTGTAGACCTTCTCGAAGCCCGCTGCGCGCAGCTGCTTGCCAGCGGCGCCAGACTGTTGGCCCATCTTGCAGACAAGTACCACAGGCTTATCTCGGTACTTGTCCAACTCAGGCATACGTTCGGCCAGTTTTGCCAGCGGAATATGGGTCGAATCCACAATGTGACCCTGCTTGAAGTCTTTACCGTCACGCAGGTCAACGAAGATGCCGTCTTCAGCATTGACCAGGTTGATCGCCTGCTGGGGCGTCACACTGGGTCCCGCCTTGCGGGACTCGTGGAATATCAGCATACCCACAGCGGCAAGCAGTGCAGCCACCAGGATCCATTGCTGACCCAGGAACTCGAAAAATAGCGCCATGATTGGTGAGTCTTGTCGTCGTCCAGCGCACCGGAAGGCCCGGATACCCACGCTGGGGGTAATGGAAAGGGTCGCAAGTATACAGACTGTGAAAGGCGCGCTCTACCCCCGAGATTTCGGGCGTGGGCGCCGTGCCAGCCCCGCCAAGACAGGGTAAAATGCGCCCCTTTCCCACGCACCTTAAACCGGGTGCCATATTACGGAGCAGCCCCCTCAATGAGCGTCGCCGACAAGAAAACCACCGTCTTGATCGTATTGGATGGCTGGGGCTACCGCGAGGAGAGCCGCGACAATGCCATCGCCAATGGCAAAACGCCCGTTTGGGACCGCCTGTGGCGGGATAATCCCCACACACTGGTGTCCGGTTCAGGGCTGGACGTGGGGCTGCCGGAAGGCCAGATGGGCAACTCGGAAGTTGGCCACATGAGTCTGGGCGCGGGCCGGGTGATCTACCAGAACATTACCCGTATTGACCAAGCCATTGCCGACGGCAGTTTTGATGAAAACCCCGCATACACACAGGCCATTGATGCCGCCGTTTTAGCCAATGGCGCTGTGCATGTGATGGGCCTGCTATCGCCGGGGGGCGTTCACTCTCATGAAGACCAGATATTTGCTGCCATAAAACTGGCCGCCAAACGCGGCGCCCAGCGCGTTTATCTGCACGCGTTTCTGGATGGGCGCGACACCCCACCGCGAAGTGCCATGGCATCGCTGGAAAAAGCCGGCGATCTGTTTGCACAGTTGCAATGCGGCCGGGTAGCCAGCATCACCGGGCGCTACTTCGCCATGGACCGGGACAATCGCTGGGACCGTATCGAGCAGGCTTACTCGCTGCTCACTGAAGGTTCAGCGCCCCACCGCAGTGGGAACGCCATCGCTGCGCTCGATGCCGCGTACGCGCGGGATGAGAACGACGAATTTGTTCTGCCCACCGTCATTGCGGCAGAGGGAGAGAGCCCAGCCACAATCAATGATGGCGATACGGTACTGTTCATGAATTTCCGCGCCGACCGGGCACGGCAGCTGACCCATGCGATGGTGGACGAGGCGTTTACCGGCTTTACGCGCAACAAAGTGCCAGCGCTGTCCGGCTTTGTGATGACCACAGAATACGCCGGTGATATCCAGGCACCCTGCGCGTTCCCGCCAGAATCTCTCACCAACGTGCTGGGCGACTACATTGCACAGCGAGGCATGACTCAGCTGCGTATTGCAGAGACCGAGAAGTACGCTCACGTGACTTTTTTCTTTAGTGGCGGACGCGAGGATGAGTTTGCGGGTGAAAACCGGATCATGATTCCCTCACCTGACGTGGCCACCTACGACTTGAAGCCGGAGATGAGTGCACCGGAGCTCACTGATCAGCTAGTGGAAGCCATAGAGTCAGGCCAGTACGACTTGGTAGTCTGTAACTACGCCAATGGCGACATGGTGGGACATACCGGCGTTTACGAGGCTGCCGTAAAAGCAGTAGAAGCGCTGGATACCTGCCTGGGCCGCGTGGAGCAGGCGGTGCTCAACTCGGGCGCACAAGCGCTGATCACCGCCGACCATGGGAACTGCGAGCAAATGATCGATTACGAGTCCGGACAACATCACACCCAGCACACCACCGAGCACGTTCCGCTGGTCTATGTGGGTAATGACGCGGTCACACTGGATGCCCGTGGCGGGATTCTGGCGGATATTGCACCCTCACTGTTGGCACTGATGCATCTTGAGCAACCTCCTGAAATGACGGGTAACAGCCTGGTCAGCCTCGCTGACTAAGGCGTGAAAGGCTTGCGCACTGCCCTCACTCTTTGCGGCTGGCTCATCGGGTTGAATATCGCGCCCTTGGCGCTGGCGCAATCGGATGAAGAACAGGCACGGGAGCAATTACAGACTCTGCGCGGCCAGATTCAGGAGATTAACCGCACCCTTCAGCGTGATCGCGGACGCCGCGACACGCTGCAATCCCAGCTACGTGAAGCAGAGAAAGAACTGGGCGACATTCAGCGCGACATACGCGGCATCCAGGCAGACATTGAAGCAGGACAGGCTCGCATAGCTGAGCTCGATCAACAGGGGGCTGCGCTCGGCAAGGCGCGTGATGAGCAGCAGGCGCGAATCGCGGCGGAGATGCGTACCGCTTGGCAATTGGGGCAGCAGGGGCACCTGAAAATCCTGCTGAACCAGGAAGACCCTCAAACCGTGGCACGCACCCTCACCTACTATCGCTACTTTTTCGATGCCCGGGACGAACTGATTGGCGAGTACCGGCAGACCCTGCGCGAGCTGGATGAGATACAGGCTGGGATAGCGGCTGAGAACCAGGCGCTGGACCAACGCCAAAGCGCAATGGAGCAGCGTCGCACGCAACTGGCCAGAGCCAGCGCCACCCGCGAGGAGGCCGTGGCTGCACTCAATGCCCGCATATCAGATCAGGGCACCCAGCTAAAAACCCTCGAGGCGGACAGGGCGAGACTGGAAGAGCTGCTGCAAAGTATCGAGCGCGCAGTGAGTGAACTGGAGGTGCCGGAAGACTACAAGGACTTTGCCGCGGCTCGTGGCGCAATGCCCTGGCCACTGGCGGGCAAACGCAGCAACCGCTTCGGCCGCTCCAGAAACGCCGGGAAGATGCGCTGGCAGGGTGTGAACATTCCCGCGCGCGAGGGTGACACCGTCAGCGCGATTCACCACGGCCGTGTTGTCTACGCCGACTGGTTCAGGGGCTCAGGCCTATTGATGATCATTGATCACGGCGACGGCTACATGAGTCTGTATGCTCATAACCAGAGTTTGCTGAGAGACGTCGGGGAATGGGTTACCGGCGGCATGCCCATCAGCACCGTTGGCAGCAGCGGCGGGCAACAGCAGGCCGGGCTGTACTTCGAAATCCGCAAAGATGGCAAACCGGTTGATCCTGCGCGCTGGTGCAAGGGCTAATTTTTTGCCCGGCGATTGCGCTACACTGAACTAATTGTGGTCTAAGCAGCCATTAGGCTGTGGAGCAGTAACATGAGGACAAACCCCCTTTCTAACGCCTTGGGCGCGGCGCTTTTGGCGCTGGGCATGGCCCTGCCGGTGACCGCTGTCGAGGAACAGTCGCGTCTGCCACTGGATGAGTTGCGCACCTTTGCTGATGTCTTCAACCAGATTCGCAGCGGCTATGTGGAAGAGATCGATGACAGCACACTGCTGGAATACGCCATTCAAGGGATGCTAACCGGCCTTGATCCCCACTCCTCCTACCTCAGCCGCGACGCCTTCCAGGACCTTCAAACCAGCACCACGGGTGAGTTCTCCGGGCTGGGGCTGGAGGTCAACATGGAAGATGGCTACGTCAAGATCATAGCCCCCATTGACGGCTCGCCGGCGGCAGACGCGGGCCTGCAAACCGGCGATATCATCATCAAATTAGGCAGCGTTCCCGTGAAAGGCATGAGCCTCAACGAGGCCATCGAATTGATGCGTGGCCCCAAGGGCAGCGAGATAGAGCTGACGGTTGGGCGCCCGGGAGACGGCCAACCGTTCACCGTCACCCTGAAACGGGACACCATCAAGGTAGCCAGTGTGCGCCAACGCTTTCTGGAGCCTGGTTACGGTTACATCCGCATCGCGCAATTTCAGAGCAACACTGGCGCCGATGTACAAAGCTCCCTGCAGAAGCTGGCGAAAGAGCAATCGCTGAAGGGGCTGGTGCTGGACCTGCGAAATAACCCCGGTGGTGTACTGCGCGCCAGCGTTGATGTGGCCGGACTGTTCATGGAGGGCGGGACCGTGGTGTATACCGAGGGCCGTTTGCCCAACTCCGATACCAGCTACGACGCCTCCGAGGAAGACGCCAGCAAGGGCGTGCCCCTGATTGTGCTGATTAATGGCGGCTCTGCCAGTGCCTCGGAGATTGTTGCAGGTGCTCTGCAGGACAACGCCCGCGCCGTGATCATGGGTACGCCGAGTTTCGGCAAGGGCTCTGTACAAACCGTGATGCCGATTTCTGAATCACGTGCGGTGAAGCTCACCACAGCGCTTTACTTCACCCCTAATGGGCGCTCCATTCAGGCCGAAGGGATAGACCCGGATGTGTTTGTTGAGCGGGCCAAAGTAACCACCTTTAGCGAAGCAGGCAGGGTAAGCGAAGCCGACCTATCTGGCCATTTGTCCAACGGGAATGGGCGCAGTTCCAGCGAGAAAAGCCGCGCCAGTGGATTGTTGTCCACGGACAACCAGCTCTACGAGGCACTGGTGTTGCTGAAAGGTATTAATGTGCTGGGTAGGCATGGCAGTGCACAAGCCACCGCCGAACCGGTTGCCAGCGTTACACCCGGAGCGTGAGAGCAGCACCTGCATCAGCCGCGTTACTGCTCGCGTTTACACTGCTTGTTACCTCAGGGGCTCAGTCGAATACCGACTGCACCCCCTCCACTCGCACCGGTGATGCTCGCCCACAAGTGGTGATCATCATCGATGATATTGGTCATCGCTTCGACACCGGTCGTGCCGCCGCCAAGCTACCGGGGCGCATCACCCTCGCCGTGCTACCCGACGCACCCCACGCACAAACCCTGGCCTGGCTGGGCGAAGCCCGCGGCAAGGAAATCATGCTGCATGCGCCCATGGCCAGTCAGCGCGACACCGGTTATGAGGAGCCTGAAACGCTGACGGACTCTCTGGCTGAGCAGGAATTTACCGCCTTATTGCTTAAGCAAGTTGCCTCAGTGCCGGGTGTGCGGGGCGTCAATAACCACATGGGCAGCGAGCTAACTCGCCAGCAGGAGCCGATGGATTGGTTGATGAAAGTGCTGGCCGCGCGCAAGCTCTATTTTGTTGATTCACGCACCACAGCCGACACCGTCGCCACGACGGCAGCAGAACAGGCAGGGGTGCCTCATTTGTCGCGTAGCGTCTTCCTGGACAACGACACCGACACTGCAGCCATTGCGGCGCGCTTTGAAGAAACCCTGGCTGTCGCCAAACGTAATGGCTATGCCATAGCCATTGGCCATCCCCATCCCCAGACACTGGAATACCTGAGCAAAACCCTGCCCGAGCTGAGAGCTAGAGGTTATCGCTTGAGTTGGCCCTCTGAGATTCTGAGGGCTGAGAGTGAGGCACTGACGACGTCAGGCGCGGTAGGCGAGGCGGAGCACGCCTGTTACAGCCGTACCTCGATGCCGCGCGCAGCCATGTAAGCTTTGGCCTCGGGCACCGTGTACTCGCCGAAATGGAAGATACTAGCGGCCAGGACCGCATCGGCGCCCCCTTCAAGTACACCATCCACAAGGTGATCGAGATTGCCCACACCGCCTGATGCGATCACGGGAATCTCCACCGCATCGGTGATAGCGCGGGTTACCCCCAGCTCGAACCCGTTCTTGGTGCCGTCGCGGTCCATACTGGTCAGAAGAATTTCGCCCGCGCCCAAGTCGGCCATCTTGCGCGCCCACGCGACCGCATCAATACCAGTGGGCTTACGACCCCCGTGGGTGAAGATCTCATAACGGGGCTGGCCGTCCACATCGCCTACCCGCTTGGCATCGATGGCGACAACAATGCACTGCGAGCCAAAACGTTGCGCCGCATCGCGCACTAATTCCGGATTGTGAATAGCCGCGGTGTTGATACTCACCTTGTCGGCACCGGCATTAAGCATGGTGCGAATATCATCCACCGAGCGAATTCCGCCACCAACAGTGAGCGGGATAAACACCTGTTCGGCGATACGCTCCACCGTGTGCACGGTGGTATCTCGCCCTTCGTGACTGGCCGTGATATCGAGAAACGTGACTTCATCCGCGCCCTGGTCGTTATAGCGCTGGGCAATCTCAACGGGGTCACCGGCATCCCGGATGTCCACGAAGTTCACGCCTTTAACAACGCGCCCGTTCTCAACATCCAGGCAGGGAATGATGCGTTTGGCCAATGCCATTCAGGCAGCCTCACCATCGCAATGCGCCTGGGCCTCGGCGACATCCAGCGTACCTTCATAAATGGCGCGGCCAGTGATGGCGCCGGAAATTCCCTGCGAAGCAACAGCGGCCAGCGCACGAATGTCATCCATATTGGTAATGCCGCCTGAAGCGATCACCGGGATTGAAGAGGCCTGGGCCATCGTTACCGTGGCTTCCACATTCACGCCTTGCATCATGCCGTCTCTCGCGATGTCGGTGTAAACGATGGCAGAGACACCGTCAGCCTCAAACTGTTTGGCCAGATCCGTTGCCAGCACATCTGACACTTCCGCCCAACCGTCGGTGGCCACCCGCCCTTCTTTGGCATCCAGACCCACGATGACCTTGCCCGGGAAGGCACGGCAGGCCTGTGCAACAAACGCGGGTTCCTTCACTGCCTTGGTGCCAATGATCACGTAGCTCACGCCGGCGCGCACATAGTGTTCTATGGTCTCGAGGCTACGAATACCACCCCCGATCTGAATAGGAAGCTCTGGGAAAGCCGCGGCGATGGACGTCACAACGCCGCCGTTTACTGGCTCACCCGCAAAGGCGCCGTTTAAGTCGACAAGGTGCAGCCGCCGGCAGCCCGCGTCCACCCAGCGCTGGGCCATCGCCACCGGGTCATCGGAAAACACCGTGCTGTCATCCATCAGGCCCTGGCGCAGTCGCACACATGCGCCGTCCTTGAGATCGATCGCGGGGATAATCAGCATTGTCCGTTCCAATTCACAAAATTTTTAAGGAGGGTCAGTCCGGCGGTCGCGCTCTTCTCCGGGTGAAACTGCACGGCGAAGAGGTTGTCCCTGGCCAGTGCGGCATCGGCGGCAACGCCGTAATCGACCGACGCAGCCACCATTTCCCGGTCGGTCGCTGCCACGTAATAGCTGTGTACGAAGTAGAACCGGGTTCGGTCTGCTATGCCCGCCCAGAGCGGGTGCGCCTTCATTTGCTGTACCTCGTTCCAGCCCATGTGCGGCACCTTCAGACGAGTGCCCTCGCTGTCAGTTAGCGGATTCCCAAAGTATCGAACCTCACCATCGATCAGGCTCAGGCAGTCCACACCCTCATTTTCATCAGAGCGCTGCAGCAATGCCTGCATACCCACGCAGATCGCCAGCACGGGCTTGTGCTGTTCTACCAGTGCTGATCGCAGTAATTCGTCACAGCGCAGGCGCCGGATTTCCGCCATACAATCGCGGATAGCGCCCACACCGGGAAAAACCACCCGATCTGCCTCTGCAATAACGGCCGCATCATGGGTCACCAGCACTTCACCTGCGCCCACGTGCTCCAGTGCACTGGCCACCGAATGAAGGTTACCCATGCCGTAATCAATAACCGCGACTTTACCGCCCATACACCGCTACCACTGGCCCGAAAAATGGGCCTTACAGAACACCCTTGGTCGATGGCGTAATACCCGCCATCGCCGGGTCGGCCGTTAGCGCCATGCGCAACGCCCGACCGAACGCCTTGAATACCGTTTCGGCCTGGTGATGCGTGTTGTCGCCACGGAGGTTATCGATGTGCAAGGTGACCTGGGCGTGGTTGACGAATCCCTGGAAGAACTCCATGAACAGGTCAACATCGAATCCGCCAACAGAACCGCGCGTGAAAGGCACGTCAAACACCACACCGGGGCGGCCTGAGAAATCAATAACAACGCGGGACAGCGCCTCGTCCAGCGGAACGTAGGCGTGGCCATAGCGGTAGATGCCCTTTTTATCACCTACGGCCTGTGCGACTGCCTGGCCCAGTGTGATACCAATGTCCTCGACCGTGTGATGGTCGTCAATGTGCAAATCGCCACGGGCCAGGATGTCCAGGTCAACCATGCCATGACGAGCAATTTGATCCAGCATGTGCTCCAAAAAGGGAACACCCGTGTCAAATTTGGCCTGGCCGGTTCCGTCCAGGTTAATAGACACCGTAATCTGGGTTTCCAGAGTGTCTCGCGTAACAGAGGCCTTGCGCTCAGCCATCGTGCTCTCCAGCATTGGCGCGGGCTGCGACCCGCGAAAAGCGCGGTATTATAGTGGATAGCACAGCCTTATTCACTGGCAGTATTGCGCTGTCGGAAGTACCCTGTTTCTGCTCATTTTAACGTCGCCGATGCTGAGTTTTGCCCGTTTCCGCCCCCGATTTCTCGACCCGCGTACTGGACTGGTTCGATCAGCACGGTCGCAAAGACCTGCCTTGGCAACAGGACATATCACCCTATCGGGTCTGGGTATCGGAGATCATGCTGCAGCAAACGCAGGTGCAGACGGTCATCGGCTACTTCGACCAATTCATGGCATCTTTCCCCACGGTTCACGCATTAGCAGAAGCGCCACAGGATGAGGTGCTGCACCTGTGGACCGGGCTTGGCTATTACGCTCGAGCGCGCAACCTGCACAGCGCCGCCCGCACGGTTTGCGAGCGTCATGCCGGCGTGTTCCCGACAAACGTCGATGCATTGATGGCACTGCCCGGTATCGGCAGATCTACGGCCGGTGCTATTGCCAGCATCGCCATGGAACTCAGGGCGCCCATTCTGGACGGCAATGTGAAACGCGTACTGGCCCGTCATGGCGCAGTGAAGGGCTGGCCCGGAAAAACGGCTGTGGCGAACAAGCTGTGGAGCGCCGCGGAACGCTACACCCCATCAACACGCGTAGCCGACTATACCCAGGCCATGATGGATCTGGGCGCCACACTTTGCACGCGCAGCAAACCCGGCTGCCCTCAATGCCCATTAGCGCGAGACTGCGCGGGACTGGCCAATGGTGATCCCCTGGCCTACCCCGGCAAAAAGCCGAAAAAGACAACACCTGTGCGTCAAACAGTTTTCCTGATGCTGCAAAACCCGGCAGGAGAATGGTTGCTGGAGCAGCGCCCTGCGCAGGGTATCTGGGGAGGGCTTTGGTGTTTTCCAGAACTGGCCAGCGAACAGGATGCCGAGCTGTGGTGTCTGGACGAGTTGGGCGTAGCGCCGGCCAGCAGCCTTGCGTTGCCGCCTTTTCGGCACACGTTCAGCCACTATCATCTGGATATCAGCCCTCTGCATGTCCAACTGCCGGCGCTGGATAGCCGGGTGATGACGAGCGATCGAAGGCTCTGGTATAACACCGGCGCGCCGGCGGCAGTGGGCTTGGCCGCCCCCATCAAAAAGCTGCTTGCTACACTGAACAACGACCACGCACCCGGGAGTCTCTTATGACACGCACTGTCATGTGCAGAAAGTACCAGCAGGAAATGGAGGGCCTTGACGCGCCGCCCTACCCCGGGCCTAAGGGTCAGGAAATATTTGAGTCGATCTCGAAGCAGGCCTGGCAAGACTGGCAGGCTCACCAGACTATGCTGATCAATGAGAAACACCTGAGCCTTGTTGACCCTGAGTCGCGTAAATACTTGCAGGCCGAAATGGACAAATTCTTCGCGGGTGAAGACTATGACAAAGCCGAGGGCTACGTACCGCCCAGCGCCTAAAAGCGGGCCTTGACTCACGCCACCTCTGCGGTTTTAATACGCCCCCTTCGCCGTCAGGCGACCTAGCCCAGATAGCTCAGTTGGTAGAGCAGGGGATTGAAAATCCCCGTGTCGGCAGTTCGATTCTGTCTCTGGGCACCATATTCACAAAAAGCCTCGCAGCCATGCGGGGCTTTTTTTGTTTGCCTCCTTCAGGAATCATTCCTAGGCGTGGGGGACTGGCCACTGCCTGCCATTCGCTCTATGTTGGTAACACCAGCATCTGTGACTCCATCTGAGCATGAGTGACCAGCGAGAAAAAGGGCTATCCCGGCGGGCACTGCTTAAGGGCTTTGCAGCAACCGCGACCTTGCCCATGATCAGCGGCTGCTCGCAGGATGAGCAATCGAGCCGACTTTCCCAAGCAGACATTGATGCGCTGGCAGAACAGCGCGCAGAAGAAGCCCGACTCACAGGCAAAGGCCCTTATGGGCAACAGCGGTACGAAGGATACCGAGGACTCTCCGAATTGCCCTGGTTTGAGCTCGATAACAACATGCAGCTGGTGTGTGTTGATGACAGCATTCCGCTCGGCATCGATGTGCATACCCACCTGGGCATGTCCTATCTGTTTGCCCCGGACATTGACCTTACGCACTCACCGACGCGTGTAAAGCATCTGCTTGATAGCGATGGCGACGGTACCACCATTGACCTCGATGTATACGCCAACGCCAACTTCAGTGAGGCCCAGTTAAAGGTTCTGCAGCGGAATACGATTGCGCAGGGCCTATGGGGTAGCAGCTTTGCCAAGACGCAAACCATCCCTGCGCTTGTGCAGGAGATGAGCGCTATGCGTATTGGGCATTCTGTGCTGTTACCCATAAAAACAGGGCTACCGTTCGGTGATGATCTGACCGAGCGCTGGCGCAACGCCATCCAGGCCACCAATACCCGACAGTCACTCACAGCCGGAGCCTCTGTTTACCCGTGGGATGAAGACAGCGTGCCAGAGTTAAAAGCCCACCTCGCGGCGGGCGCCAAGGTAATAAAGCTGCACCCCACGGTACAGTCGTTTTATCCCGATGACACCCGGCTCATGCCACTCTATGAAGAGCTGGAGCGCGCAGGCGCTGTGCTGTTCTTTCATGGGGGTCGGGCCGGCATAGAGCCTGATTCTCGCCAGCCCTACGCGGTTCCGCTTCACTACGAAGCGGTGCTGGCCGATTTTCCAAAGTTGCAGGTGGTTATGGGGCATGCGGGGGCGCGTGACCAGGCAGCCATGACAGAGCTGGCAACCCGCTATGACAATGCCTGGCTGGGCATACACGGCCAGGGCGTGAGCCGGCTGGAAGACATCATCAACCGAACCGGTGGCGAGCGACTGCTGTTTGGCTCGGACTGGCCGTTCTATCACATCGGAATGTCGCTGGCGAAGGTGCTGATTTGCACTCGGGATGCATCCCGCCAAGGTATTCGCAAAAAGATTCTGCAGGAGAATGCATTGCAGCTGATGCCACAGCTTAGGGACAGCGTTAACTAGCGGATGGGAGAGATCGAAGTACGCAGCCACGTCAGCAATACTCAACAACGATCGTTTGGTGGTAGTCACATAAGTTAAAGGAGGCTTTTCAACATGCCGAAGGGACACTGTTTGTGCGGAGAGATACGGTTTTCGTGGGAGCCACCTTCGGGCGGTAGCTCACACTGCCACTGTTCGCAGTGTCAGTATTCTCATGGTGCGGCGGTTGTTACCTGGGTGTCTGTTCCTACCAGTGATCTGACCCTGGAAGGCAGGGAATTCCTCAAGTGGTATGCCTCATCGGAGAGCGCACAACGCGGTTTCTGCACCAACTGTGGATCCAGTCTGTTTTTTAAACCTGCCAACTACCCGGAAGAGATTCACGTTACACGTGCCAATATCGCGGGCGATCTGGACGTTGAGCCACATATGCACATTTACTTTAACGGTGAGCCAAGTTGGTTTAAGGAAAACGACGGCCTGCCTCGGTACGCCAATGACCCCGAAGACCCCTGAGCAGTTCCGGGTTACGTAGGTCGAGGCAACACGGCAGCTGTGCACCTGCCTACAAAAAACGGTAGTGTAGACGCCACGCAAGGCGCACTTAACTATGTTCGCAGTCTTTATATTCAATAGCCTCGTTGTAGCCGTCACAGTGGTGATTCACTACGAGATGCTGCATCAGTTCTCGCGCATGATGCCGCGCATGTACCTGCCACACCGGATGCGCATCGTGTTCGGCATCTTCGGTGCGCTCACCGCACACGCCCTTGAGGTCTGGATCTTTGCGCTCTCTTTCTACTGGATGCACCATGCTGACGACTGGGGGCATCTGCAGGGCAACTTCGAAGGTACGCTACTGGACTGCGTGTACTACTCCTTCACCACTTACACCACCCTGGGTACAGGCGACATCGAACCCATCGGCGATCTGCGCTACCTCACCGGACTGGAATCACTGACGGGGCTGGTTCTAATAACGTGGACAGCGTCATTCCTGTATCTGGAGATGACGCGTTATTGGGGGTCTGATTGAAACCGTTACCCTCCCTGTGGGCTCTGTGCTTTGGCGCGGTCTTTGTCTGGTCGGCTATCGACCCTAAAGACAGCTTCACTTGGGCCCTGGAAGTAGCGCCCGCGGTGATTGGCGCGATTGTGCTAGCCATCACGCGAGCCAGGCACCCACTCACCCCGCTACTGTACGGCTTGATCCTCGCGCACTGCATCGTCCTGATGGTAGGCGGCCACTATACCTATGCCGAGGTACCACTGTTCGACACGTTGGCAGATATGATGGGATCCCAGCGCAACAACTACGACAAACTCGGGCACGTCATGCAGGGGTTTGTGCCCGCCATGATTGCCCGGGAACTGCTGCTGAGGAATGAGGTAGTGAATGGCGCCGGCTGGCGCAATCTGTTCATAGTGAGCTTTTGTCTGGCGTTCAGCGCCTTTTACGAGCTTATTGAGTGGCTGGTGGCCTTGGCGGTCGGCGAAGACGCCGACGCGTTCCTGGGCATGCAGGGCTACCAATGGGATACCCAAACCGACATGGCCTGTGCACTCATCGGTGCGATTGTTGCGCTGCTGCTATTGTCGCGCTTGCACGATCGGCAACTTGCGAGGTTCACATGGAACTAAAAGCGTTTCTCACCGTGTTTGCCGCGGTCTTCGTCGCCGAACTGGGTGACAAAACACAACTGGCCACCATGCTGTTTGCTGCAGACGAACAGGTCAGCAAGTGGCTGGTTTTTGCCGCCGCCTCAGCCGCACTTGTTGTAGCCGCCGGCCTCGGCGTGCTCGCTGGTGGGGCCGTGGCCAACGTCTTGAGCCCGCGTGTTCTTAGCCTCGTCGCCGGCATCGGCTTCATCGCGATTGGTGCCTTTACCCTCTATACCGCCTGACAAAGAGATTCACATGGCCGACCTCAACATTCGCCCAGCGACACCTGCCGACGTTCCGCTGATACTTCAGTTCATTCGTGAACTCGCTGATTACGAGAAAGAGTTAGACAAGGCCGTTGCAACGCCAGAACAGTTGCATGAGGCCCTGTTCTGCGAACACCCCACGGTATTCTCAGTTATTTGCGAGCGCGGTAGCGAAGCCGCGGGGTTTGCACTTTACTTTTTTAACTTCTCTACCTGGGAAGGCAAACACGGCCTCTTCCTGGAGGATTTGTACGTCACCCCGGCTCACCGAGGTAGTGGCGCAGGCAAAGCCCTGTTGCAACATCTGGCCCGCACCGCCGTTGCGCGCGACTGCGCACGCTTTGAATGGAATGTGTTGGATTGGAACACACCCGCCATCGAATTCTACGAAGCCTTCGGCGCCAAACCGCAAAGCGAGTGGATTGGTTATCGCCTGTCAGGCGACGCGCTGGCTGCCTTCGCCGGCAACGCGGATTAATACCGAATTAGTTATCGGAAACGTAATCAAAACGGGGAACGGACTGCCCATCGACCACTACTTGCTCGGTGAACATCGACAGGGGGCGCACCCAGAGGTCACCGTCACCGTAAAGGGGGCGGTAAACAACCAGCAGTTCCTCAGTTTCGGAATGACGGGCAACGCCTTCAACGGCGTAGAACTTGCCTTTGTAATGCTTGTAGCGGCCGGTTTTGAGGGTCATAGCGGAGAACCAACGAGGACAGGTGCCGGCAACCTTAGCGGGTGAAAAATGCATGGTAAAGTCTCGAAACTGCGTCAAACTGCCGCCAAGGTGCGATGAAACGCCCAAACTAACCAGGTGATAAACGTATAATTGCCGCCATGGGTTATCAGGAACTATTACAAAACAAGCAGTACCTCTTCTGGACCCTGCAGTTCGTGGGCTGGAGCGGCTGGGCTATGTCCTTTTACCTGGGCATTGTCATGTGGGGCAGGCCACCGGACAACTACGGTTTCTATCTGCCCACGATTGCCATGATTGGTATGACCATCACGCTGGGCCTGCGCTGGATGTACCACCTTACCTGGGACAATGGGCTGCTGACCCGCGTGGTCGCCATTCTAGGCGGCTCCTACGGTGCAGCTGTGCTGTGGATGTTCAGCCGCGGCGTGATTTTCTACAACGCCTTCCCCGAGGAGCGCAAAGTGTATGAGGGGGGCAGCATGTCCTTCTTCTCTTACTTTGACGGTTCGGTCTCCGCCTTCTGGGTCATGCTGTCGTGGAGCGCGCTGTACTTTGGCATCAAGTATTACCTGCTGATGCAGGAAGAGCGCCAGCGCAGCCTCAAAGCCATGAATATGGCACATGAGGCACAGCTCAAAATGCTGCGCTATCAGCTGAACCCACACTTCCTATTCAATACACTGAACGCGATATCGACCCTCGTTCTGGACGGCAACAACAGCCTCGCAAATGTGATGGTCACCAGGCTCTCTCGCTTCCTGCGCTATTCCCTGGACAATGATCCGATGCTGCGCGTAACCGTGGCCGAGGAAATTGAGGCCCTGCAGCTGTACCTGGATATTGAGAAAGTGCGTTTCGACGAGCGATTGAGACTTCATTTCGATGTGGATAGCGCAGCCAGCGAGGCACTGATGCCCAGCCTGCTGCTGCAGCCGCTGGTGGAAAACTCCATCAAGTACGCCATAGCCAACGCCATAGACGGCGGCTCCATCGCAATCAGCGCATCGGTGACCGGCAGGGACCTTGAGCTGGTGGTGGCTGACGACGGCCCGGGACTGGACCTCAGGAATGGCCGCTTGCCCAAGGGCGGCGGCGTAGGCTTGGCAAACACCCGTGAACGCCTGAAAGCGTTGTACGGCAATAAACAGTCGTTCCGGCTCTCGACGACTGAGCCTCACGGTCTCACAATTACAATCCGAATCCCGCTAGAAAACACAACGGACAGTGAATGAGCACTCTGCGCGCGATAGTAGTTGACGATGAAAACCTGGCACGGCGAGGCCTGACCCTGCGCCTGGCGAATATTCCGGCAGTCGAGCTGGTAGCTGAATGTAGTAACGGTGCCGAGGCGCTAAAAGCCATTGCGGAACTGAGCCCCGACCTGGTTTTTCTGGATATCCAGATGCCGGGTATGAACGGCTTTGATGTGATCGAGCATCTGCAGTCCGACAATATGCCCATGATTGTGTTCGTAACAGCCTTCGATGAGTTCGCAGTCGACGCGTTTAAAGTCCACGCGGTAGATTACGTGCTCAAGCCCATCGACGAACAGCGACTGGAAGAAGCAGTGAATCGCGCACTGGCCCACCGGGCGCAGGCCGAAACAGCGGCCAGCAAAGAGAAGCTGGTACAGCTGGTGATGGGCATCACCGGCGCCAGCGCCAGCTCTGTCGAAGAGATGGCCGAGAGCAGCGAAGCCCCCAAGAAATGGCCCGAGAAAATCACTATTCGCGACGGCAACGATATCCGCTTTATCCGGGTGGCGGAGATCACCTGGGTAGATGCCGCCGGCGACTACATGTGCATTCATGCGGGCGGCGAAACCCACATCATGCGCATTACCATGAAGCAGCTAGAGGCGCTGCTCAATCCTGATGTGTTCCTGCGTGTGCACCGCTCCACCATCGTCAACACGAAGGTCATTGTTGGCGCACAGAGCCTCGACAATGGGGAGTTTCTGCTAAATCTTGAGGGAGACTCGCAGGTGAAGGTGAGTCGCAGCTACCGCGATAAGGTCAAACATCTGCTTGTGACCGGCTAAGGCCTCCACAGGCCAGGGCCCGCGCTCCGGGATCAAGCCCCGGGATCACGCCCAGACCAGCGCCGGGCTCTCCGTAACAACTCCGATAACCGCGCCCTCAATGCCCTGATCATTAAGGGCCTGCACAAGGGCCCGGCTGCGATCCGCACTCACCCCAATCAGTAAGCCACCGCTGGTTTGGGGGTCAAACAAAATCGCTGCAGCGTCGGTAACAGCCACGTCGGCCTCACACCGGTCCGCCACTAGGGCGTAGTTGCCGGCAAACCCGGAGCTATGAATGCCGGTCGTAATTGCCTCGTTAGCGCCGGGCAACAGGCTGACCGCTGCCAGGTTGAGGGAAGCACCGGCCTCCTCACCCAGCATCTCGATTAAGTGCCCCGCCAGACCAAAACCGGTGACATCCGTAACTGCGGTTGCTCCATGCTCCACAGCAAGCTGGGCGCCCACTGCGTTAGATACCAGCATGCTTTCAATAGCGGCCTCAATGTCACCGCCGTCAGCCCGGCCCTGCATCTGTGCGGCAAACAACAGGCCTGTACCCAACGGCTTGGTGAGAATCAGGCTGTCACCCGGGCGAAGGCCGTGCTTTGGCAAGGAACGTTCGCCACTGAGCCCATTGACCACAAAACCCAGTTGGCACTCGGGCCCTTGCATGCTGTGGCCTCCGAGCAAGACACAACCAGCCTTTTCAAATATCGATAAGCTGCCGGCGAGCATTTGCTCCAGGTCTCCAGCGCCCACGTGCGCGGTGGAAAAAGGAAGCGTTACCAAGGCCTGCGCCGATACGGGTGTGGAACCACAGGCGTAGAGGTCTGACAGCGCATGATTGGCGGCGATCTGCCCCATTAGATAAGGATCAGATACCAGCGCCCGCAGGCTATCCACGCTCTGCAACAACATCGGCTCGGGTGTCATCACTACCGCAGCGTCGTCCGAACCCAACGTCGGACCATTATCAGCTTGCGTGGCCTTTGGATAACGCTGTCGTAGGCCTGCCAACACCGCAGAAAGCTCTGCAGGCGCGAGTTTGGCGCCGCAGCCGCCACAGGGGGCCTGTATGGGGTTGGCCGCAGGCACAGAAGAGCTCGGCGTAGTGTCCGGCATTACTGGCGGGTGCGAAAACCGGCGCATGAATTCACGGTCAATCCGGTCTTTCCACCGCCAGACCCATGCCCCGCTGGCGCTGAAGGGGCCTCGGTCGGCCACGGCCAACTTATCGCCCAGAGAAAGCAGCGACAAAAATCGCTTCTGCGGTGCGTGAGATTTCAGAGGCTGGCCCAGTACATAGGCTCGCAGATTGTTCGCAAGCACTGGCCCCTGACGCACCGCATAAACACCGGCCTTAGGCCTGGGGTGATTGATCTGCGTGGCACAGTCACCGACGGCGAACACCGCTGCGCTGCCCGTTGATTGCAGCGTATCCGTGATCGCCAGGAAGCCCCGATCATCCACGGGCAGGCCACTGTCTGAAAGCCACGGCGATGCTGACGCCCCGGTGCACCAAAGCAGCTCATCATAGTGGGCCTTGGCACCACCCTGCAGATACAGTGCATTAGCTTTTACACGCGCTACCCGATGATCAACATGCAAATGCACACCGTGATCAATAAGCGCCCGTTCAACACGGCGCCGGGCGCGGGGGTTATAACCCTGCAAAATCTGTGGAGCACCACAATACAGATCAATGGCCAGATTGCGCTCCGACAACACGTGAGCAATGGCCAGAGCAAGCTCCACACTGCCAGCGCCGCCGCCCACGATGGCCAGGCGCGCACCACTTTCCAATCCACTAAGCGTGTTCTGCCATCGCGACCAGAGAGCGGCAACTGGCTTCACCGGGGTGGAGAACTCTGCAGCACCGGGCACAGACGCAGTGTCGGGCTGGGAGCCAATATCAATACTCAGGGCGTCATAAGTCAGCGGCGGGCGATCGCTGAAGGCAATGGTCTTTTGCTGCGGATCCAGCCCCGTAATACTCGTCCGGATAAACCGGACACCGGCCCAGGCACAGAGCGCAGCGAGGTCGATATGGGTTTCCGCGAAACTGTAGTGGCCCGCCAGCAGTCCCGGAAGCATGCCGGAGTAAGGTGTATGGGTAGCGGGAGACACCAGCGTTATGCGTAGTCCGGCAACAGGTGCCATCGCCAACATCCGCAGCGCCAAGGCATGGGCATGTCCACCGCCCACGAGCACCAGATCACTGGCTAGTTGGGCTGCGGGTTTCATATCTGACGGGCCTGAACCCATTCCACTACCTCGTCTCGCGTGCCTGTGAACAATCGACGACCTTCACGCTTTGACAATTGGTAGTCATACATGGGGTCGTAGTAATCCGCCAACAAAGCGCGAATCCAGGAACGATGACCCTCGGTATCGCCAGACGCTTCCTGCGCATCAAAAGCATCATCCATAATGACACTAAGAGATTGCTGCATAGCACCACCCAATCGCTTGCGGATTCGCAGCAGGTCCGATTGCAGGCGCTGCCGATGGTGCTGTGGGCCCGAGTCTCCAAAGTGTTTATAGAACCGGGCGCCCAGATCCTCAATGTAATCTTCGAGCACCGCCTGAACGCGGCTTTCCAGCGGTTCGTCCACAATCGCCAAAGAGGCCTGCGCCATCTGCTTGCGCAACGCTTCGGGCAGCGATAGTCGACCGATTAACTGCCCCTCATCTTCCAGATACACCTGAGAACAGCCACCGGCAACCAGCTTCATCAAGGCGATGGTAATGCGGTGCTCGAAATCAATCTGCGACGGTTGTGGCTCAACTAGATGACCAAACGCGGAACCCCGGTGATTGGCCGCGCCCTCAAGGTCAACAGCATGTGACAAGCGATCAATAACACGAGTTTTACCGACACCGGTTCGACCACCAATCAGCACGATGCCCGTGCGTTCCAGCAATCGCGCCAACTCATCGATGAGAAAACGCCGCATGGCTTTGTAGCCACCGGTCACAAGGGGGTAGTCGACGCCTGCCTCGTGCAACCACTGCTGGACAGTGCGCGAACGCAGACCGCCGCGAAAACAATACAGATAACCCGTTGGGTGAGACTGGGCGAAGGATTTCCAGGCCGCCACCCGCTCTGCTTTGGTATCGCCGGACACCAGCGCGTGCCCCAGCTCGATCGCCGCCGCCTGCCCCGCCTGTTTATAACGGGTCCCTACCTTGGCCCGCTCTTCGTCGGTCATCAGGGGCAGGCTCACAGTGCCCGGAAAGGCACCGGCGGCGAACTCAACAGGCGCACGCACATCCATCATGGGCGTGTCGGCCAGAAACAGCTGGCGATAGTCAGCGGTATCTGCGCGCGCCGTCATTACGACTTATTCGACCTCGCCACCAAACAACTCGATCACGCGATCCTGCAAGCTCGACAGGGCATCTGACATCAGTGCGAAGTCCGCATCCAGACGTGCCGCATCATCAGCCTCAGGAAGGTCTTCATTCTCTTTCATCAGCTCATCCGAAAATTTCAGGCGCCGCAGGCAGAGATCTTCTGCGACAACCAGTGACACGCGCTCATCCCAGCTCAAACTGAGTCGCACCACCTGTCGGCCTGCATTGAGATGAGTTTCCACCTCCTCGCCCAGCAAATCAACGCCACGACAGCGCACCACGCCGCCCTCTTCTCCAGGCTCACGCAGCTCACACTCGCCGCCGAGCTCAAAGTCCTGGGGCAGGCTTCGATGCGCCAGCCAGCCGGTCATGGTCGCCGCGGGCGCATTATTCACCTGTGGCAACACCACAGGAAAACTGCCAATGCAATCACGCAGGAGGTTGAGGAACTCCTCGGCGCGCGCGGCGCTGGCAGCATTGACCAGTATCCAGTTTGTGCGCGTGTCGATATAAGCATCGATATGGCTGGTGCGGGAAAATGCGCGTGGCAAACAGTCCTGCACAATCTCATCCTTCAGCGACAGCCGCTCCTTGCGATAAACCTTGCGTGCCTGATCCGCCTCTATAGTAGCAATGCGCTCCTCCAGCTCCTCACGTACTACGGATGCGGGTAATAGTTTTTCCTCGCGTCGCAGCTTGAGCAAGATTCGACCGCCGGCCGCATGCACCAGTTCGCCATCCTCGATTCCAGTGGGCGGCACCCAGCCCATGGACAGTGGCTGGGCCGGTGTACAAGGTGTGAAAACGCGCTGGGAAAGTGTCTGGGCCAGCTGCTCTGGCGTCATCGTAAAGGGGGTGGTGAGCCGGTAGGCCCTCAGGTTTTTGAACCACATAGTCTGTTTTCAGGTGTGAAGGAAAAGCGCCAGATTGTACCTCAGGGGGCCTGAGGCACACAGGATCAACGACAAGAAATCATCGCCAGCGATAAAGCGCAGGCATGTTCAATTACTTGTGCCGCTGCGCTGCGGGTCCCGTTGTTTCCCAACGATTCAGGCGGTTTAATTTCTAGCCTTGGATACACCGTGAAAAGCCCGTTGACCCAGCGCAGAGGCGCTCGTTCAGATTAGAGGCCGTGTATCGTTTATCAGTGAGGAAATCATGAGCGATCACCCCAAAACCAGCCCCAGCAAACCCCGCGCAGAGAAGGATATCGACAGCTGGGACATTGAAACGGATGTCGCCATTGTCGGGTTCGGTGGCGCCGGCGGCTGTGCGGCTATTGCCGCAGCGGACGCCGGTGCCGAGGTTTGCCTGTTCGAGGTTGCCAGTGCCAGCGGTGGCTCTACGGCGCTGTCCAGCGCCGAGATCTATATGGGCGGAAGCGGCGGTACCCGAGTGCAACAGGCCTGCGGCTTCGACGACAGCACAGATGCCATGTTCACCTACATGATGATGTGTGCAGGCCCGCAAGCGGACGAACAAAAAATTCGCAATTACTGTGAAAACAGCGCCGCACATTTCGACTGGCTGGTCAGTCTGGGGGTGCCCTTCAAGGACAGCTTCCATAAAGAGCGCGCCATCATGTGCCTCACGGATGACTGCCTGTTGTACACCGGCTCCGAGAAAGCTTACCCCTTCGCAGAGCATGCCAAGCCCTGTCCGCGCGGCCACAACCTCGAAGTGGAAGGCGACAACGGCGGGCCGCTATTCATGAAGATCGTCACTGAGAACGTGGAAAAGCGTGACGCCATCACCGTTCACTATGAGACACGCGCACTCACTTTGATTACCAATGACGCCGAGGAAGTCGTGGGCATCGTGGTGCGCCAAAACCAGAAAGAGCTCAATGTGCGCGCCAAAGGAGGCGTGATTCTCTGTGCGGGCGGCTTTGTGATGAACGAGGAAATGCTGAAAAAGTATGCCCCCAAACTCAGCGCTGGCACGGTTCCCATCGGCAACCCTGGCGATACCGGCAGCGGCATACTCATGGGTATGGGTGTAGGCGGCGTTGCCATCAATATGCACGAGGGTTTCGTCAGTCTGCCCTACTACCCGCCGGCCAGCATGACCTATGGCATTCTCATCAACGACAAGGGTCAGCGCTTCGTCAATGAGGACGTATACCATGGTCGTTTGGGTGACTTTGCCTTGCGCCAGCAATCTGATCGACTGTATTTCATTGTCACCGTAGAGCAATACGGTGACTACGAGCAGGTCAGCTATCTGGGAGCTGAGGTAGCAGGCACCGGAGAAACCGTGGAGGAGCTGGAGGAAGAGCTGGGCCTGCGACGAGGGTCGCTGGTGCACACCATAAATACCTACAATGAAGATTGTGCCGCGGGCGAGGATACACTGTTCCACAAGTCAGCCGAGTGGATGATCCACCTCAAGCCGCCCTTGGTCGCCCTGGATGTTACCCCCGGGCGCGGTGCATTTCTGCCTTACTTCACCCTGGGCGGCCTGGATACTTTGCCGACTGGCGAGGTCGTTAATCCTGAACGGACTGTGGTTCCTGGGCTGTATGCGGCCGGGCGCACAGCCTGCGGCGTAGTGCGCACAGCGGCGGGTTACAGCAGCGGTATGTCGGTGGGCGATGCAACTTTCTCAGGCAAGCTCGCAGGCATGCAGGCAGCAGCGCGGGCGAGCTAAGACACCGTCACTTGCGGCGGTTGCGACCGCCCCCTACCATGCTCGTTGAACTACACGTTTTACAGCTTCGCAGGGGACGGCTGTTATGAAGTATCTGCATACCATGGTGCGCGCTCGCGACCTGGAAGAGACTCTGGACTTCTACTGCACCAAGCTGGGCATGGTGGAAGTGCGGCGCTATGACAGCGAGGCCGGACGTTTCACACTGGTGTTTCTTGCAGCCCCTGGCGATGCCGAAAGCACCACACAGGAAGGCGTAAGCCTCACTCCGGTACTAGAGATCACGCATAACTGGGACTCAGAGACCTATGATGGCGGTCGTAACTTTGGTCACCTGGCGTATGAAGTCGAGGACATCTATGCGCTCTGCCAGCGCTTGATGGATGCCGGCGTCACGATCAATCGCCCCCCCCGAGATGGACATATGGCCTTTATACGATCACCCGATGGCATCTCCATAGAGCTGCTGCAGGCTGGGCCTTCCCTGGCACCCCAGGAACCCTGGGCGTCCATGGAAAACACCGGCAGCTGGTAGGCCTTCGGCCCATGTGGGGCAGCATCACAAACCGACTCATTCTGGTCATTAGCCTGACCATTGGCACCATCATCGCCATCGACATGGCCATCGACTATCGCCTGTCGCGCGATGAGCTACTAATGCGGTTGCAGCTCGAGTCGGAAGAAACCATTTCTGGCGCCGTGACAGACCTAGAAACGCTGCTGGACAGCGTCGAAAGCTCCACAGGATTCCTCGCCACCATTCTTGCTCAACGCGAGTATTCCCCCGAGGGTCTGGAGCAACTGCTGCGCGATTTGGTGGCCCTGAATGAGGATATCTTCGGTTCAGCCATTGCACTTAGCCCGGGCTTCGCTGACCAATCCGGCGGTTTCGCGCCCTATTTCTTCCGCCGTGACGGCACTATAGAGCGCGCCAATCTTGCGGCCCAGGAGGAGAACTACCAGACCAAGGACTGGTACCTGGAACCGATCGCACAGGGAGGGCCGGTGTGGGTGGAGCCCTACTTCGATGCCGGTGGCGCAGAGGTACTGATGACTACCTACTCTGTGCCCGTGTATCGCAGCGACACCGATGGCAACCGCGTGCTCTACGCCATCGTCACCGCCGACGTGGCACTTCAGGAGCTACGGGAGTACATGAAGCGCTTACGCCTGGGTGAGCACGGTTTTGGCGTCTTGCTCAGCCAACAGGGCACAATGTTGGTCACCCGCGACCCGGCAAACCTCATGCGCAGCTACAAAGATGCTATCCGCAAACCACAGGTCATAGCTGCTTTTGAGGCGATGATTGAGAGCACAAGCTCGGGGAGACTCGCGGGAGATGAGATCGCCTGTGCCGCAATACCCGGCAATTGCAGAGCGCGTGTGGGGGTGCTGGAAACCACAGGGTGGCCCATCGGCATCATTTATTCACAAGATGAAGTGCTGGCTCCGCTGCGCGAGTACCAGCTGCGCACCGCACTGGTCAGTGTCTCTACCCTACTGATCATGGCGCTGGCAGTGTCGTTGATCACTCGCAGGCTCACCGCGCCGTTGGGCATGCTGGCAGAGGCGTCAGACCAGTTAGCCAAAGGACAACTGGACGCCCCGCTGCCCCCGGCAACCGGTCGGGACGAAGTGGCGAAATTGGTGCGCTCCTTCAGCGCCATGCAGCGCGACCTGTCCCAATACATCACCAACCTGGAAGAGGCCACGGCCAGCCGCAGTCGGCTGGAGGGTGAGCTGGCCGCAGCGAGAGAGATTCAGATGGCCATGCTGCCCCAGGGCGGCAGTGCCAGCGAGCATCAACCGGGCTATACCCTGTGGGCCCGGGTGCGGCCCGCCAAAACTGTCGGCGGCGACCTCTACACCTTCCGCGCCGCCAACAACCAGCTGTGGCTGGCCGTCGGGGATGTTTCGGATAAAGGTGTGCCCGCAGCTTTATTCATGGCCAGAGCCATCAGCTTTATCCAGCAAATGGGAGCGACCGCTCCGGATGTGGCTTTGGCGAGCTTGAACGACGCCTTAACCGCCGGCAACGACAACTGTATGTTTGTGACGCTGTTCCTCGGGCGGCTAGACCTGAGCAGCGGAGAGCTGTGCTTCGCCAGTGGCGGCCATGCGGCGCCGATTATCGGTAGGGGTGGCATCGCGCAGGAGCTTGAACAGACAACAGGCCCCGCGCTGGGATTGGCCAGTGATCTCACATTCCCGATCAATACGGCACAGTTAACACCCGGTGACCGATTGGTGCTCTACACCGACGGTATTGATGAATCGTTTGATGAACACGCCGAGATGTTCGGCGAAGACCGCGTCATTGCCTGCATTCAAGAGGGGCTTGGCCTGTCGGCAGAGGCTGCGGGGGAGCAGATCTTTAGCACCGTGGATTCGTTTGCGGGTAATGCGCCCCAATCTGATGATATTACCTTGATGCTGGTTGATTTCCGCGGCAAGCATCCCGGTCACCAGCACCAGACAACATTCACGCTGAACAACGACCTCAACCGCAACTGCACGGCCTGGCTGGAGCAACGGCTGGAGCAGGCCGGGGTAGCACCGGATGTCATCATGGAAATGGTACTGGTGCAGGAAGAGTTGGTGACCAACGTCGCCAAATACTCAGGTCTGCCTGCCAGCGAGACCGTCTCCATTGCGCTGGAGGTGGGTAGCGCGGTGCTGTCGCTGGAAATCAGTGATGCCGGCAAGGCGTTTAACCCGCTAACGGAGTCTGAAAGAGCCGAGCTGGGTGCTGACATAGACCACGCCCGCGTCGGAGGTCTTGGTGTACACTTGATCACACAGTTTACGAGTAGCCAGCGCTACAGCAGGGAAAACGGTCGCAACGTGTTACGCGTCACCCGCAACCTGCCCAGCGCCTAACGCAAGGAATACCGTTCGCATGGAGCTGACCACTACCGTTACCCTGGATGAAGCGCGTTCGGTGGCTCGCGTTGCCCTTCACGGCGCATTGAACACCGATACGGCACCGGCTTTTGAGCAGCGCTTGAACGATGTGCTCGCGCAGGGTCTCGCCCTCACGGTGTTGGATATGAAAGAGCTTGATTACATCAGCTCAGCCGGGCTCAGGGTGATTTTCAAAGCGGCGAAGCACACCAAATCTGAAGGCAAGCGGCTGGCCGCAGCCAACCGTAAACCGCATATCGATAAAGTATTTGAGATTCTAAAGGCGCTTCCCGATATGGCCGTATTCGCCAACGACGACGAACTGGACGAATACCTGACCGCCATGCAGGAAAAAACCCGCGACGGAGAATAAGCCCTCAGCGCTTAGGCGTCTTTCAGGAAGCTCAAGATCCAACAACCAATGCGTTCACCTTCCGGGTCAACAGCCAAGGAGGCCTGCCCCTTTTCGTAGGTCGATTCGCCTATCATCTCGCGGCGGTAGTCCATAATTTCGCGAGAGTAGGCGGGCAAAAACTCAGGGTGACCCTGGAACGTCAGAATGTGGTCACCCACCTGAACAACAGCGTTCTCACAGAATTCACTGCCCGCCAGCGTCTGGCCACCCTCGGCGTTGCGCACAACCTGATCCTGATGACTGACCAGCACCTTGAAGGCAGCGCTGCCGCCATCGTGCCAGTCGGGCGAGCTGTCGAACTCGTGGGTATGCAATCCCACGCCCCAACCTTTGGGTGATTTTTCAGTAAGGCCGCCCAAGGCCTGCGCCACTAGTTGGTGACCGAAGCAAATACCCACTATCTTCTTTTTCCGGGCATCCAGCTCACGCACAAACTCAATCAAGCGATGAATCCAGGGCTTGTCCTCGTACACGCTGCTCTTGCTGCCAGTGATGAGGTAAGCGTCGACATCGTCGATCTCCGCCGGGTACTCCCCTTCTTCTACATCGTAGACGGCGAACTCCAAATCCGGATCGATACGGCCCAGCAGCGCCACAAACATGTCTGGGTACTCGCCAAATTCCGGCACCCATTTTGGTAAGACGGCATCAGTTTTGAGAATTCCCAGTTTCATGTGAAGTCCAGTAATCGCGTCATCGAAGCGGCATACTAGGTGGCGGTACAGAGCACTGTCCATACCACTGCGGGGGCAGGGGCGCTGACTCAATGCGGCATTTACTGCCGCGCTCGCCGTCAAAAAATCGCCACAAAAACGTCATCCCATTGCCATGAGTGCTGGCCAAACTTTGGGTATGGATATCTTGACGGTACTGCAGCAAGTCGATCACCGGCTCTTCCATCGACTGTTCCAGCAGGGCGAGCGCGGGATGATACGGCCACTGGCCAAGGCGCTGTCCCGCTCCGGTGATGGCTACCTACACATGCTGATCCCAGCACTATTGTGGCTTCTGCCAGCCCAGCACATCGGCGAATTCTGCGCGCTCTTACTAGTGGCTCTGACCATCGAACGGTCTCTGTACTGGATTCTGAAGAACTCGCTGAAGCGCCGCCGCCCGCAGGCATTGATGCCAAACTTTCGCAGCTTAATTACCGCATCCGACCAGTTCAGCTTCCCGTCGGGTCACAGTTCGGGCGCTTTCCTGCTCGCGACTGCGCTTGGTGTTGTCTATGGAGGGCCGCTGGTCGCTATGTTCCTTTGGGCAAGCCTAGTGGCCTTGTCGCGTGTGGTACTGGGTGTGCACTTCCCCGGTGATACCGTGGCGGGTGCCGTGATGGGCACGAGCATCACACTGCTTACTGCATCTCTGCTGGGTATAAGCTGACATGCATATCCTGTATGGCGTACAGGCCACGGGCCAGGGGCACATCAGCCGCGCCCGGGCCATGGCAAAGGCACTGCGAGAACACGATGTGCAGGTTAGCTGGCTATTCTCGGGGCGACCTCGCGATCGCTTGTTCGATATGCAACCCTTCGGCGATTTTATGCACCGCCGGGGCCTGACATTTGCCACGCAAACCGGATCAGTGAGATATCTGCGAACTGCACTGAGCAACAACCTGCCACGTTTCCTCTATGACGCTCAGCAGCTAGACCTGTCTGCCTACGATTTGGTGGTTACTGACTATGAGCCGCTAACAGCCTGGGCCTGCAAATGGTCCCAGCGCGACTGCATCGGCATCGGTCACCAATACGCGTTCGGGCCGAGTGCACCGGTGGATGGCGATACCTGGCTGTCGCGCTGGATAATGCGCAATTTTGCGCCAGTAACACGGCCGGTGGGGCTGCACTGGCATGCCTATAGGAACAACGTATTGCCGCCAATTCTCGATCTACCTAATGCGGATATCAGCGAAGGTAACTACTACCTCGTGTACCTGCCCTTTGAGGATCAGGGCACGGTGACGCGCTGGCTACAGAGCGCACCGGACCACCGCTTCGTACAGTATTCAGGCGCAGTTAGCCACGGCGAGGCAGGCAACGTGCAGCGACACCCTGCCAGCGTAGAGGCCTTCAAACGCCACTTGGCTGGCTGTCGGGGCGTGATTTGTAATAGCGGATTTGAACTTATCAGCGAGTGTATTCACTGGCAGAAGCCCGTGCTGACACGACCACTCATGGGGCAAATGGAGCAATTGTCCAACGCCCTGTCACTGAAGCAACTGGGTCACGCGCAAGTGATGGACAGCCTGGATACCGAACCCCTCCACACCTGGCTGGCAGCGGGACACCGGCAAAAACATAAACACTACCCGGACGTCGCTCAGGCACTGGCAGAGTGGCTGGCGCAGGGCGCAATCTCGCCCGTACACAGCCTGAGCCAGACTTTGTGGCAACAAACCCCATCGAGCGTCGCGCTTCAGCGACATGGCCACAGGCAGTGCAGCATGCCAAACCCACTCACTGAAGCCCTGACCACCTGAGATTATACTGACCTCTTTAGCGGCGGGGCATGGCTGCTGACTGAGGATAAAAACAATGATACTGAAACGCTCTCTGGCAGCATTGGCGCTGGCCCTTGCTGCACCTTTGGCATGGTCACAAGACCAGCCCAACATCATCGTCATGGTCGCGGACGACCTCGGCTGGAACGATGTGGGTTATCACGGCGGCCCCATCGAAACTCCCTCTCTGGACAGGCTAGCCGCAGAGGGGATGCAGCTAGACCGCTTTTACACCTCACCCATCTGTTCACCCACGCGCGCAGCCCTGATGACAGGCCGCGACCCCATCCGCCTGGGCGTGGCCTACGCCACGATCATGCCGTGGATGAACACCGGCATTCACCCGGACGAGCGATTCCTGCCGGAGGCATTCCGTGATGCAGGCTATCAAACGGCGATGGTGGGTAAGTGGCACCTCGGCCATTCGCAGCAGGACTTCCACCCCAACAGCCGGGGCTTCGAACACTTCTACGGCCACCTTCATACCGAAGTGGGCTATTACCCGCCGTTCTCTAACCAGGGTGGCAAGGACTTCCAGCAAAACGGCGTCTCCATAGAAAAAGAGGGCTACGAAACCTATCTGTTGGCCGACGAAGTGTCTCGCTATATTCGCGAGCGGGACGCCGACAAACCGTTTTTCATGTACATGCCATTCATTGCACCTCACACACCTCTGGAGGCTCCCCCTGAGCTGGTGGAGAAGTACAAGGATCTGGTGGATGACAGGGAGCCTGCGCGGGCGGCCAATACGGATAACTCTCGCCGCATTCGGGTGATGACGGGCAGGCCCAGCGCCCGGCCCATGTTCGCTGCGGTGGTCGAAGCCATGGATCAGGCTATTGGCCAGGTCCTGACTACGCTGGATCAGGAGGGTATCACCGAGGACACCATTGTGCTGTTTTTCTCGGATAACGGCGGTGCAGCTTACGCCAGTGGTGGCGCAGACAATGCGCCACTGCGCGGCGGCAAGGGCGAGGCCTTCGAAGGCGGCATCCGTGTTATTTCCCTGCTTCGCTCACCAGGGGAGATTGAACCTGGCTCCAAGCTGGAGCAGATTATGACGGTGATGGATGTCTTCCCCACTCTGGCAACAGCAGCAGGCATTGAACATGGCGTTAGCCGCAAGTTAGACGGACAGGACATGTGGCCAGCCATTACCCGTGGACAGACAACGCCACGCAAGCAAACGGTGTTGTTCGCCTCTGAGACACCTTTGCACGGCTCATTTTCCATCGCCGCTTTCAACGAGCACTGGAAGCTGGTGCAGGAAGTGCAGCAAGACCAGTACTCGGCCAACGTGACCAACCACCTCTTCCGTATTCAGGAAGACCCTTATGAATACAACAACCTCGCGCAGGAACACCCGGACGTGGTGCAGGTGCTGTCGGACGAGATCAGACGCTGGCGTGCCCTTTACCCCATAGCCGGTGTGCGATCCCAGCTGACACCGCCCCCGGGCTGGCGTGCACCGCGGGACTGGGCAGACTGGCCGCGACCTAGCGAATCATTACGCGATGAATATGCACGGGGGATGCCGCCCAGCTACGCCCGCAAGATACTGGATCGCCAACATGGCAACCGGGGCCGGCTCATCTACGACTGTGAACCCAACGCCTTGGCAGCAGGCTTTTGTACCAACGACGAGATTAACCTCGCGACGGAAGAAACAGAGCGCGACATAGCACCGCAAGCGCAGGAGTGACTTGGGGCAGGGGCGGTTTTCGGTTAGCCTCGCAGTCCCCTTGCTCAGATTGTTACCGTGCTTAAACCTGCTGCTTTTACACTAGCGCTCATCGCAGCCCCTCTCCTGGCTGCCAGCGAGCCCGACTCGGCTACACCTGATTCGACAGCCGGCAGCTACGTAGGCACCGAGACCTGTGCCAGTTGCCACAAGGACGAGCACGAAAATTGGCAGGGCTCCCATCACGACCTGGCTATGCAATTGCCCACCCAAAGCACCGTTTTGGGTAACTTTGATGACAGCAGCTTCGACTACAACGGCGTAACCACAACCTTCTCCCGCGATGGACAGCGCTTTATGGTGCGCACTGATAATGCCGCAGGCGAGCTGGAGGATTTCGAGGTTGCCTATGTGTTTGGCGTGTATCCGCTGCAACAGTATCTGTTACCCATGTCGGGCGGCCGGCTGCAGGCACTGAACGTCGCCTGGGATAGCCGACCTGCCACCGATGGCGGACAGCGTTGGTTCCATCTCTACCCCGACGATGCCATAGGCTACGACGACCCACTGCACTGGACCGGCCCTTATCACAACTGGAACACCCGCTGCGCCGAATGCCATAGCACAGACGTAAAAAAACAGTACGATGCGGGCACCCGCCAGTTCAACACCGTCTTTGAGTCGGTCAACGTGGGTTGTGAGGCCTGCCACGGGCCCGGAAGCCAGCACATTGAGCTGGCGGCAGCCGGGAAACTGGCCGACGCAACATTCGGCGGCTTTGAGATGAGCCTGGCCCAGCGCGGTGAATGGGCGTTCCCCGAAGGCGAAAACATCGCGCGTCGCCGACAGCCTCTTGCCAACAACACCCAGATCGACACTTGCGGGCGCTGCCATGCCCGGCGCAGCACATTGGGCGACTACCATCACGGCGCAGACCTGCTGGACACCCACAGACTCTCCATGCTGCACGAGCCACTGTATTACGCCGACGGGCAGATCCGCGACGAGGTGTACGTCTACGGATCTTTTGTGCAGAGCAAAATGCACATGGCCGGGGTTGTGTGTAGCAACTGCCATGAACCGCACAGTAACAATTTGCGGGCGCCCGATAATGGCGTGTGTGCCCAATGCCATGCGCCGGCGAGCTACGACACGCCAGAGCACCATCATCACCCTGTCGCCAGTGCCGGAGCCTCCTGCGCCAACTGCCATATGCCGGAAACCACCTACATGGTGGTGGACCCGCGGCGCGACCACAGCATGCGAGTGCCAAGGCCGGACCTGAGCGTGATGATGGGCACCCCGAATGCCTGCAACCAGTGCCACACTGATCAGTCAGCTGACTGGGCGCTGACCGCACTGCGCGACTGGGGAGTCAGCTTTTCGGACAGTGGCAACCACCCCGCCCGCGCCTTCCATGCAGCCAACCAGGGCGACATGCGCGCGATACCGTCCCTGCTGGCTTTTGCAGCAGATACAGCGAATGCGCCTATACAGCGCGGGACAGCGCTGGAGATCGCCGGTCGCAGCCCCAGCAACGAGACTGTCATGCTGTCGCGTACACTTCTCTCGTCTGACGACGCACTGCTGCGGCTCAGCGCCGTTCGCAGCCTGCAGGACATTCCTATACAGAATCGCTATGCGCTGCTGCGCCCAATGACCCAAGATCCGGTAACGGCGGTACGTTTGGAGGTGGCCAGCGCGCTCGCAGAGACGCCATTGGGACAGATCAGCGACAGCGACAGAAAAGCACTGCTCAACCTGTTCAAAGAGTATGAGCAGGTAATGAACGAACACGCGGACATGCCATCTAGCCACATGCAGCTGGGCCTGTTTCGCGCCAATCGGGGCGATTACCCGGCGTCCGAACGCGCCTACCGGGAAGCGCTGCGTATCAACCACCAGCTAATACCGGCCTATCTGAACCTGGCGGATTTGTTACGCACACAGCAGCGTGAAGACGAGGCGCGCGCCCTTCTGAGCGATGCGGTTGCCGCGGCGCCACAGAGTGGGGATGCACTGCATGCCCTAGGGCTACTGGAGACGCGCACCGGCAATACGGAACAAGCGCTGAATCTACTGGGGCGTGCGGCGGAGCTGGAAGAAAACGGCATACGCCATCGTTTTGTTTATGCGGTGGCGCTGCATGATCTTGGAGATCCGGCTCAGGCAGTGGTGGCCTTACAGAGACTGAATACAGCTGTGCCTGGCAGTGAACAGGTGCTGCTGGCACTGGCCAACTACTCAGCGGAGCTGGGTGAAGTAGAACAGGCGCGGCGCTATGCGCAGCGCCTCACCACGCTATTCCCAAACAATCCAAACTATCAGGCCCTGCAGCGCCAGCTACAAACGACGCAGTAATTTAGCGGCCGTCGGGAACAAAGCGGAGATTGAGGGTCACGGGAACGGCGCTTGCGATCGCGTTCAGACCAGCAATCTCGCGCAGCGCAACGATACCTCCATCGAGACCGAAGTTGGCCGCGTTGATGATTACCGGACGCGTGCTGACAACGCTAATAAAAGCACCTGCCTGTGCACTCACCTGAACGGGTACTTCCACCAGCGCATCCTGTCCGTGCAGTGATAGACCCACCTGAACGGTTGTAGCAAGGACATCCCCCGCCAAAGCAGAAGCAATCATCGCCGGATCCACCTGAGCCGAGACAGAGGCCGTGGGGTACTGACGCGTTTCAAACAGCAGCTCGCGCATGCGTTCATTGCGAATGGGTATCAGGGTTTCAACACTGTCGAGATCAATGGCCAGCTCGACGGCACCGTCATCACCAATATGGCCCGCCAGCGACCCGAAGCTGTGCGTCTCCGCCACCAGATCATTCTTGATGGAAATGAAGTTCACGGTTGAGCTGTCGTTGTCTATTTGCCACTGGGCACTGGCAAGACTGGATACACACAACAATACGCTGGCTGCTATCGCGCGAAACATGGTCACCTCCGCATAAAGTATTTAAGCGAGCACGGCATTCTAACAGGCTTACTAGCGTATCGCGGTGACGATACATCGAATAATCCTGCCTCAAAACGCTGGTTTTTGGCGCTTTAGGCTGTGCCTTAGATCCGTCGGCTGTGTTGAAGTAGATCACAGGTATCTCATGGGTGAGTCACCGATGGAGCTGTTTCGCAAGCAGGCACTGAACGCACACAACACTCGCCTTCGCGGTGACGTGATGGCACTGCCCAAGGTTTCGCACTGGCTACTCACCAGTGCCCTGCTGCTGTGGCTGGGATTATGCGTGTATTGGCTGATTACCGCGCAGTACGCGCGCAAGGAAACGGTGCGCGGCTGGCTAAAACCTACCGCCGGCGAGACTCGGGTCTACAGCGATACGACCGGCATTATCAAGTCGATGCTGGTCGAAGAAGGTGATCAGGTGAGCGCTGGCCAGCCACTGGCGGTTATCAACGGCGATCGCATCCTGCCGGGCGGCGACCGCCTGGAAGAAACCCTACTGCGAGAGTTCGAAGTACAGCGCGCTGCGCTGGAGAATCAGCTCGCACGGCACCAAAGCATCTACCAACAACGGGTGCTCGAGCTCAAGCAACGCGTCAACGCGGCCGAGCGCGAACTGGCGATGATTCGTATGCAGATTGATAGCTCAGCTGACGCTCTGACACTGATGCAGGCGAGACACGAGCGCGAGATCGCCCTGCACCAGCAGGGATTCCTGTCTGAGGCCGCTGTGCAGAACGCCAAGGCACAGCTGTTTGCCGCCAACCGCGATCACCAGCAGCTGTTACGTGGAGAGCTACAGCAGCAAAACCTGCTCAATCAGCTGGAAACGCAGCATCTGTTGCTTCCACAGGAGTCCAGCAACAGCCAGGACGCGCTGCTTGCGCGCCTCAGCGAGCTGGCCCAGCAGGTCGCCCGACTACACGGACAGCGTGCTCAGGTAGTCACTGCACCCAGGGCAGGTATCGTGCATGATCTCCGTCGCACAGTGGGCCAGCGTGCACCCGGCGCCCAGGGATCACTGCTGACACTGCTACCCAGTGAGAGCAAACTCTGTATCGAGCTGCTACTGCCAGTCAGCGCCGCGGGCTTCGTGAAATCAGGACAAACCCTCCGGCTGCGCTACGACGCCTTTCCCTACCAAAAGTTTGGCAGCTATCAAGGCACCGTGGAGCGCGTATCGGACACCGTGTCTTTACCCGCTGAACTGGCTAGCTCACCTATCGCCACGGCAGAACCCATGTACCGAGTGACCGCCCGTCTGGATTCAGCAGCGGTGCAAGCGTTTGGGCAACAGGTAGCCCTGAAGTCGGGCATGACACTCTCTGCCGACATCCGGCTGTCTCAGCGCAGCTTGCTTCAATGGCTACTAGAGCCGCTCTACAGCCTGCGGGGGCGCTACCTATGACTAGTGCTGTAGCCGCCGAATTCGACTTCCACTTTCCCGGCTTCGGCAAAAAGTGCACACCCTGCATACTGCAGAGCGAGGTGACGGAGTGCGGCTTGGCCTGTTTGGCTATGATTGCGAGCCACCATGGCCACCGCACTAACCTGTTGGCGCTGAGACAGCGCTTTTCTGTGTCATCCCGGGGTACCCGATTAAAGGACCTGATAGATATGTCCGGCAAGCTGGGCTTTATTGCCCGCGGGGTACGTCTGGAACCTGAATCCCTGCAACAGCTAAACCTGCCCTGCGTTTTGCACTGGGATATGTCGCATTTTGTGGTGCTCACACGTGTCGACGGCAGCCGATTTCACGTCAACGATCCAGCGGTGGGCGCTCGCAAGCTGACGCTCAGCGAAATGAGCGCGCACATGACTGGCGTCGCGCTGGAGTTACAACCCCGCGCAGAGTTCAGAGCACAGGAGGACAAACCTACACTGCGGTTACACCAGCTGTGGCAGCGCATCGACGGTCTTGGTCAGAACCTGGCAATACTTTTTTGTTTGTCACTGATGCTGCAGGTATTCGCTGTGGCCTCGCCATTCTTTATGCAAACGGTGGTGGACGATGTTCTCATGCGGGGTGATGCCGGCTTGCTGGCTGCGCTCGCAACTGGGTTCGGGCTTCTACTGCTGATCGAGTGTGGCGTGAGCGTATTGCGGCAGTGGGTGATACTCAGTTTCTCCAGTCGCTTGGGCGTGCAGCTGGCTGCTAACGTGTTTCGACACCTCATTCGCTTGCCAGTGGCGTTTTTCCACAAGCGACACATGGGCGACATCGTATCGCGCTTTGGTTCTTCTCAAGCCATCAACGACATGTTGAGCACTGGGCTTATCACCGGTGTTGTCGATGGATTAATGGCAACTGTCACACTGCTGGTGATGTTCGTCTACAGCCCACAACTGGCTTGGCTGGTCTTGGGTATCGTCATCATCTACACGCTGATTCGATGTTTACTCTATCCGGTGGAGCGACGTCTAGCTGAGCAATGTTTGCTGACCAGTGCACAGACAGAATCCCACTTTATGGAGAGCGTACGCGCTATCCAAACCATCAAATTGTTCCAGCGGGAGAACGACCGGCAATCCCAATGGCAGAACCTGTTGGTGACCAGCACTAATAGATCGATACATGCCAGCCAGATTGGAATCGTTCACGGTCTAATCAACTTACTACTTTTCGGGGCTGGCAATATCGCAAGCATCTATCTCGCGGCACAGTCGGTGATGAGCGGCATTATGTCGCTGGGCATGATGTACGCCTTCATGAGCTATAAACAGCGATTCGTTCAGTCTGTAGACGGCTTCATCAGTCAGATATTTCAGTTACGTATGCTGGGTGTTCACCTCGAGCGACTGGCGGATATCGCGCTCACACCTATCGACAGTGAGAGCAATGGCGACGCTGTCGGCAGCACCGCAAAAGGCCCTTATGCCCAATCATCGGCGCCAGAGACGCCGCAACTTCAGCTCAGCAATTTGTGTTTCAGCTACGGAGATGCAGATGCCGCTGTATTCGCGGACATCAATCTTCGAATAGACCGGGGCGAGCATGTCGCGATAACCGGGCCCAGTGGCTGCGGCAAAAGCACCCTGATGCTGTGTCTTATGGGCCTGCTATCACCGACCCAGGGAGCTGTTAGCTTCAACGGGCACCCCTTGTCGAGATCACCAGACTATCGTCAGAGAATTGCTGCGGTACTTCAGGACGACCAATTGCTCAGTGGATCCATTGCCGAGAACATCGCCTGCTTTGCGCCCGATATCGACATGCAGCGGGTCGTTCAATGCGCCGCTATTGCCTGCCTTCACGACAGCATTCTGACACTGCCTATGCAATACAACTCATTGGTTGGGGAAATGGGCTCCAGCCTCAGCGGCGGGCAGAAACAACGATTGCTGATCGCAAGGGCGCTCTATCGCCAGCCCGACATCCTCTTTCTGGACGAGGCCACCAGTCAACTGGATGTAGCGACCGAACAACGAATTGCAGCCCATATCAGCCAGCTCAGCATTACCCGCGTGGTTGTTGCTCACCGTGAAGCAACGATACGAAGCGCTGATCGCATTATCGAATTCGGCGCAGGTGACGCACAGGTGCCGTCCGTTATCACACAGGAAGTGTGATATCGACCTATCTCAGGTCAGCAATTACAAAAGGAAATGAGTGATGAAAAAAACAAATAGTGAAAAGGTAAACCCAGGCATCAGAGAATTATCTCAACATGAAATTGCGGTCGCATCAGGTGGAATCACCGAGCCGGGTGGATTATTCGGGCCGAGAAACTTCGCAGTAGCATCGCGGTTCGCAGGCTCTCTGGGGCTGTTATACGGGTCTTATGAAGTTGGTTACACGATTGGTACCAAGATCTACGAGGCATATGTAGAACGGGTCTACAATACTCCATAATGCTTACGCTCTCCGGTAGAGCGATCTACCGGGGAGCCTAGTGCGAGTTTGAGTAATCAGGTGCTTGATGCGAACGTTCGAACGAGTATCAATTTGCCATATAACTAACACCCAAGCTTCTCGAGCCTACCTAGGATTCCTGTGGCTTCCGATTTTGATATGGCTGTTAGCAACCTGTCTTGCAATAGGGGTATCTGCTCCGCTGTCTATTGTGAACACTGACAATGCGTTTATATTTTGCGTTGCGTTGATTACTGTTTATCTAGTCCATGAAGCGATTCACTACTTGGCATTCCTATCATCGAAAGTTGATAGGAAATGCATCTCGATAAAGTTGAATCCAAAAAACCTTTCTATAGATATGAGCTGCGCTAGGAACATACCCATCTCAACCTGGAGATACGTGCTAGCGCTTCCATGTTTACTGTTAACGCCAGTTCTTATCTTAGCTACCACGCAGAGTTCCTCACCAGCATTCTTCGGGCTGATCACCGCACTCGCTGTTTCCGGCTGTGCCTATGACTTGGCACTACTACTGGCGTTAAAAGGTGTTCCGCGTGATCTGCTAGTGGCACCGCGACTTCAGATAGAGGGTAAGAACCTTCTCCTTGTGCGACATCCAATGCCGAATAGTTGAAGCCCTGTTATCTACTAAACTAAGTTGAAAGCGAGGGAAAAACGATGAAGCTCAAGCCATCCACCATTGGCTGGATCATGACCGTGGTGATCGCACTTTTGGGTGTGATTATCGGAGCGCCCATAGAGGCGGTGCTGGTGTTGATCGCAATAGGCACAACCATCGAGTTCTTGTTCCTGCGCGAGAGGGAAAGTAACGAGCCAGAGTGACGCGCGCGTTATAACGCCCCACAGACCAAGAGCTAGCTACACAGCCACGTCTGCCAAGTCGCCTTTCTTCTCCAACCAGGACTTACGATCAGCAGAGCGCTTCTTGGCCAACAGCATATCCAGCATGTTGTTGGTGCCATCACCCGCGTCCAACACCAGACGCACCAGGCGTCGCGTGTCCGGGTCCATGGTGGTTTCACGCAGCTGCAAGGGATTCATCTCACCGAGCCCCTTGAAACGCTGCACATTCACCTTGCCGCGCAACTTCTCGGCTTCTATGCGATCGAGCACGCCCTGTTTCTCGGCTTCATCCAGCGCGTAGAAAACTTCCTTGCCAACATCAATGCGATACAGCGGTGGCATGGCTACATACACATGCCCGGCTGCGACCAGCGGCCGGAAGTGACGAACAAACAACGCACAGATCAAGGTGGCGATGTGCAGACCGTCTGAGTCGGCGTCTGCCAGAATGCAGATCTTGTGGTAGCGCAGACCACTGAGGTCATCACTGGCAGGATCAATACCCAGGGCAACAGAAATGTTATGCACTTCCTGAGATGCCAAAATTTCCTGTGAGTCTACCTCCCAGGTATTCAGGATCTTGCCGCGCAGCGGCAAAATCGCCTGGAACTCGCGGTCACGGGCCTGCTTGGCCGAGCCACCCGCCGAATCGCCCTCCACCAGAAACAGCTCACCGCGTGAGGGATCTTCTCCGGAGCAGTCTGCGAGCTTGCCCGGCAAAGCGGGGCCCGCAGAGACTTTCTTGCGCGTAACCTTCTTGGCAGAGCGCATACGACTCTGGGCATTACTGATACACAGTTCAGCGAGCCGCTCGGCATCAGAGGTGTGTTGATTCAACCAAAGACTGAAAGCATCTTTGGCAACGCCCGAGACAAACGCGGCCGCCTCACGGGATGACAGTCTCTCCTTGGTCTGCCCAGAGAACTGGGGATCTTCAAGCTTGGAAGACAGCACGTAACAGCAGCGGTCCCAAATATCATCGGGGGCCAGCTTGACGCCTCGAGGCAGCAGGCTACGCAGCTCACAAAACTCCCGCATCGCGTCCAACAGGCCGGTGCGAAGACCATTAACGTGGGTACCACCCTGCGCAGTCGGAATCAGGTTGACGTAGGATTCGGTGATCAGCTCACCGCCCTCAGGCAACCACTGCACCGCCCAGTCCACGGCTTCAGTCGTGCCCTGAAAGCTGCCCACAAAGGGTTCCTCAGGGATGCTGGTGTAGTCCGAGGTGCCATCGGCCAGATAGTCCGTCAGCCCGTCTTCGTAGTACCACTCTTCGGTTTCGCCTTTCTTCTCGTCCTTGAAGCGCACCCTAAGGCCGGGGCAAAGCACCGCCTTGGCACGCAGCACATGCTGCAACCGAGACACCGAGAAATTCACCGAGTCAAAGTACTGGGCATCCGGGTGAAACAGCACCTCGGTGCCGGTGTTGCGTTTACCGCAGCTATCAATGACCTTGAGATCCGATGTCTTTTCACCGCCGGCGAACTCAATCTGGTGCACATTGCCGTCGCGGCGAATGGTGACCGTTAGCGCCGAAGACAGGGCATTCACCACCGACACGCCCACCCCGTGCAATCCACCACTGAACTGGTAGTTCTTGGAAGAGAACTTACCGCCGGCATGCAGGGTCGACAGAATCACCTCAACCCCGGGCTTGCCCTGCTCCGGATGCAGGTCAACCGGCATTCCCCGGCCGTTGTCCGACACCGCAATGGAGCCGTTTTTGTACAAGGTCACATCAATACGATCGGCATGGCCTGCGAGGGCCTCGTCGACGCTGTTATCAATGACTTCCTGGGCGAGGTGGTTGGGGCGCGTGGTATCGGTGTACATACCCGGGCGCTTGCGAACGGGCTCTAGCCCGGTGAGGACTTCGATGTCCTCGGCGTTGTAATTGCTCATTCGAAGGGAAGCTTCTGGAACCGCTTTAAGATCGCTCTAGTGTAACGCAGCATCGAGCGCAGGTAAGGCTTGAGTTAAAGATATCCGCCCATATCGGTATCGGCGATGAAGTTACCCTCGGGGAGACGCGAAACACCGGTCTCAATGCGCCCATCCGGGTGCAGATCCAGCCAGCGATAGCCCGGTGGAATGACGTCGGCGCGGAAGTCCACCTGATCGGGGGCGAACTGCACACAGGTCGAGGGTGAGGCCATCAGTTCTACGCCATTGCGTTCGCGCTGGATGTGCTGATGCACATGCCCCCAGAGAACACCGCGCACGGAATCGTGGGTATCCAGAAAGGCAAACAACGTGTCGGCATCCGCCACCATCTGCTCATCCAGCCAGGCACAGCCCACCGGCACGGGCTGATGGTGTAGGCAAACCAGCACATACTGCCCCGCCTCACGCGCTGCATCCAGCAAACTACTCAGTTGCGCCAACTGCTCTGGGCCCAACTCACCGCCCACCTCTCCGGGAATCTGTGAATCGAGCATGATGACTTGCCAGTGCGGGGCACTCACAGCCGCAGGCAAGGCGTCGGGGCCAGCAACCGCAAGCATGGCCTCTCGATTATCGTGGTTACCGGGTAGCCAGTATTGGGTTGGGCAGAGCGTATCGAAAGCGGTTTGCAGACGCTGGTAGGCCGACTGGGCACCCTGGTCTGAAAGGTCACCCGTGGCCAGAATGGCATCCACATGGGGGCGCTCGCTACGCACCAGGTCAATCACGGCATTCAGGGAAGCATCGGTATCCACCCCCAGCAGCGTGCCGCCGGCGTTGGCGCATAAATGGGTGTCTGTCAGCTGCACCAGGCGAACAACATCCCCCGCTGGCTGCAATTGCACACGCACCGACCCCATACCCCGTTAGCCTCCTTGCCAGTATTACTCAGTCGCCAGCGGTGGGTAGCTGTACGTCTGAGTGCCCGTTTTCCAAACAGTGTGAAAACCATTCAGCAAGAAAATGGTTCTGCTGGTGTTTCTCGTCTTGTTGATGCATCTGATCGTTGGGGTAGGCGTAGCGCCCCTCAACGCGGCGGTGGGACTGAAACGTTCCCACCTCTAACATGCCGGCATCATGATAGGCGCGGAGCTCGACCTTCAGGGAACCCAGCCACTGTTCGTCCTGACGCGCCTGGAACAATCGGAATATCGTCGTGTAGCGGCTGCGTTCCAGCACCTCAATGCGCACCCTGGCTTCGCCTAGGCGGAATTCGCAGAGATTGCGGGTCTGATAATCGGGGAACAGACGGAGTAAACGCGCGTAATTCGCCTCACACACCGCATGCAGCGATGCCAGGTCAAGGCGATAGGCTTTTTTGGCAGCCCGTTGCACTGTTTACCGCTCCTCCTGCAGTTTGCGATGAACGCACATAATGCATCGACGAACGCCCACATGCCCCGTGGACGATACTTGAGTGTAGCACTTAAGATGGCACAAACAGCGGGCAAATTGCACCTTAATCAGCCGCTGCGCCAAACTCCACGGGCTGCTAAACTCCGCAGCTGCAGCCCGATCCATCAAGGGGATATCAAATGAAGCAAACCAGTGCCGCGCTCATTGCGCTGACACTTTCAATTATTGCTGCTCCGCTGCACGCGGAGTCTCTGCGTGATATTTACGAGCTGGCGCTCGATAACGACGCCCAGCTAAAAGCTGAAGAAGCGCAGTACCGGGCCAACCTCGAGCAGGAGAACCTTGGTCTATCGGCTCTGTTACCTCAGGTCGCCGCGAACTACAGCTACAGCAATCGCGACACAGACACCAACGGCGAGAGTATCGAGCTGGATCCGGACCAGGGCTTCGTTCCGATCGACACTTTCACCAATACCGATCTGGACACCGACGGTTATCAGGTACAAGTGCAACAGGCGCTGTTTAACCTGCCGGCATGGTTTACCTTCCAATCGGGCAAGGAGTTCACTAAGCAGGCGGAGGCTACATTCGCCGCCAATCAACAGAACCTGATTGTCCGCACCGTTGAAACCTACCTGGCAGTGCTTCGTGCACAGGACAATCTTGCCGCTTCCAAAGCACAGGAGCGCGCCTTCGAGCGACAGCTGGAACAAACCCAGCAACGCTTCGAAGTAGGCCTTATCGCGATCACTGACGTTTATGAGGCGCAGGCTGCCTATGATTTGTCCCAAGTGAATCGTATCGTGGACGAGAACAACGTGGCAGTTGCGCTTGAGCGTCTGTCGATTCTTACCGGCAAGAGCCACGGCGACCTTAACGTGCTAAAGGAAGACTTCAAGATCCTTCCACCGCAGCCGGCAGACCGTTCCGAGTGGGTTGAGTTCGCGCTGGAGAACAACTTCACGCTATCTGCGGCTCGCTTTGCCGAGGAAGCCGCACGGCAGCAAGCCAAGGCGCGCAAGATGGAGCACGCACCTACTGTCAGCGGTAGCTATGCCTACTCCGACTTTCACACCGAGGGCACACTGACCCGTGAGCCGGCTACAGAGTTCGACGTTCCTCCCGATCAGGACCAGGAGTTAAACACCTGGACCATCAATGTGGATTTGCCGCTGTACACCGGTGGCGCGATTTCGGCTAACCGTCGCAGGGCCGCTCAGGAATTCAACGCCGCGCGGGAGCAACGCATCAACCTGTCACGCACCACGGTCACCGAAGCCCGGTCCCGCCATATGACCGTCATGAGCGATGTCGCGCGTGTTGCCGCACGCAAACAAAGCATTGTCTCCTCCAAGAGTGCACTTGATGCCACACAGGCCGGTTATGAGGTGGGTACGCGTAACGTCGTGGACGTGCTGAACGCACAGAACACGCTATTCGCCGCCGAGCGCGACTACGCCAACAGCCGCTACGATTACATCGTCAACCTGCTGCAGCTAAAAGAGAACGCAGGCTTGCTCAGCCCTCAGGACGTGTACAACCTGGACAACTTCCTGATTACACCACCACCGCCTACGAGCTCCGAAGAAGAAAGCAGCGGTACCTAAGCGGCATCCTCCGGCGGCGGGTATACCGCCGCCAATACCCCCACCAAACGCTCCTTTGCACCACGGTTTTGGTCGACAACGCGTCTTCCCGCATCGCCCATAGTGGCGCGACGCTGCGGGTCCAGTGCCAGCGATACCAGCGTCTCCGTCAGCTTGGCGGGATCATCCATCATCTCCATAGCGCCGGCAGCCATCAGCAGCTGGCTGATCTCCTCGAAATTGAACATGTGAGGGCCTGTGATCACGGGCACACCCCAGACTGCAGGCTCCAGCACATTGTGGCCCCCATGCTCTACCAGACTACCGCCCATCACTGCGATATCAGCTGCGCCCAGAAGGATCAGCAACTCGCCCATGGTGTCACCAATCAACACGTCATCGGCCAGCTCTACCAATCCGCCCACTGACCGTCTCCTCACCTGCCAACCGGCACGCACAGCCATTTCATACACGGCTTTAAAACGCTCCGGATGACGCGGGACTAGAACCAGCAAGGCGGAGTCCACCGTCGCTTTCAGGTGCTGAAATGCCTCCAGCAACTGCTCATCCTCGCCCGGATGGGTACTTGCGGCAACGACCACAGTGCGCTGATCGCCGTTCAGTTCAGCATCCAGCGCGCGGGCCTCATCGATGAGCCCCTGGCTGAGACCCAGATCAAATTTGATGCTCCCGGTAACCTGAAGGCGATCAGCCGGCAGGCCCAACGTGATAAAGCGCTCGCCGTCGGGAGCGGACTGGCAGGCTACGGTGTGCAGATGTTGCAGCATGGGTCTGGTCAGGCTGGCAATGCGCGCATACCCACGCGCAGAGCGCTCTGACAATCGCGCATTTGCCAGTACTACAGGACATCCCGAGCGTGCACAGTGATGCAACAGATTCGGCCACAGCTCCGTTTCCATAATCACCAACAGCTCAGGTTTCACAGCCGCGATAAACCGCGACGTTGCTCCGGGAAGATCCCAGGGCGCATAGCAGTGAAATACCCGTTCGCCAAACAGCGCCTTGACTCGGTCTGAACCGGTGGGTGTTGTGGTGGTAACAACCAGTCGGTGCTCCGGGTAGCGCGCAAGCAGTGTTTCGATAACAGGTGCCGCGGCAATTGTTTCGCCCACGGACACGGCATGCACCCAGATAACGGGCGCGCCGGAGCCCAGCCCAGCGGAATGCACAAACCCGAAGCGCTCCGACAGTCTGTGCCTGTAAGCAGGCGCCAGTCGTGAGCGCCACAGCATGCGCAGCAGGATAAACGGCAGGGCGAGATAAAAAATGGCGCTGTATACAAGGCGCATCAAGCTGTCCAAAGACTGCGGTCAAATAGGTCATTCAGAATACGCGCGCGCCCGTACGCTGCCAAGCACCACGCCCGGCAATAGCAATCGAGCTATACTTGCGCTTTTCCACGCACACGGCCCGAATGAGTAAACAACAGCTGCAACTCGACATCGCCATCATTGGCGGCGGCATTGCCGGCCTGTGGACGCTCAATCAGTTACGGGGTCTTGGCTACAGTGCTGCCCTGTTTGAACAAGAGGCGTTGGGCAGTCATCAGACTATCGCGTCTCAGGGCATGATCCATGGCGGCATCAAGTACGCGCTGGGCGGTGCCCTGAGCGGTGGCTCGGAAACCATATCGGCAATGCCTGCAGCCTGGCGCGCTTGCCTGGCTGGCAATGGACCCGTGGATCTGCGCGGCGCCAAGGTCCTGAGCGACGACTTTTACCTGTGGTCTGCCGGCAGCCTGCAATCGCGCATGACATCCTTCTTTGCCAGCAAAATGTTGCGAGGCAGGGTGCAGAAACTGCAACGGCCTGAGTTTCCTGCGCCACTGCGCGATGACGCCTTTAAGGGCCAAGTGTACCGGCTGGTTGATCTGGTCATGGACACGCCCTCGGTCATAGAAACGCTTGCTCGCAACTGCGCCGATGCGATCTTCAATATTGATTGGCAGCACTGCAGCTTGCGCACCGAGCAGGGCCATGCCCTTATCAGCACGCCGGAAACGGACATTGTGCCGCGCCAGCTGGTATTGACCGCCGGCGTGGGTAACGAGGCGCTGCTTCAGCAGCTGGGGGCGGAAACACCGCAGATGCAGCGACGGCCGCTGCAGCAGGTTCTGGTCAAGCACGAGTATGCTGAGCCGTTTTACGCACATTGCACCGGCACCAACCCATCACCCCGACTCACCGTATCCAGCCACACTACTCGCCATGGGGAACCTGTCTGGTACTTGGGCGGAGACCTTGCCACGGAGAATACAGACACCGCACCCGATCGCCTGATTGAGTTAGCCAAGACGGAGTTAGCTACCCTGCTGCCCTGGGTGCCTTTTGGAAAGATGGAGTGGCAGACCATCAGACTGGACAGGGCCGAACCCAAGCAGTCCGCATTGCGTCGACCAGACAGCGCCTACTTAGGCGAGGTGGATGCCGTGAGCAATGCGCTGACTGCCTGGCCCACAAAGCTCAGCCTCAGCCCCGACTTGGGTGATGCCATCAGCAATGCACTCTCTGAGAAAGGCATACAGCCCGGCGCGCCGGTGGATTTGTCACCGTTGCAGCCGCTGGGTCGCCCAACCGTAGCTGAAGCCTGCTGGGATACTCTGTTTCCATGAGCTGGATGCGGTCTATGGGCAACACCGAGCTTACCGTGAGCGCATTGGGGCTCGGGACTGTGAAACTCGGGCGCAACACAGGCGTTAAGTACCCCAGTGGTTTTGAGCTCCCGGATGATCGCAGCGCCCGCGCACTACTGACACGCGCGCGGGACCTGGGGATCAATTTGCTGGATACGGCGCCCGCCTACGGTACCAGCGAAGAACGGCTGGGCGGGCTGCTCAAAGACGATCGCGATCATTGGATTCTCTGCACTAAGGTGGGCGAGGAGTTTACCGACGGTCAATCCAGCTACCACTTTAGCCCGGAGCACGTGCGCTTTTCGGTTGAGCGCAGCCTGCAAAGGCTGAAGGTGGAGTGTCTGGATATCGTTCTGGTGCATTCCGACGGCAACGACCTGGCCATCGTGGAACAACATGGCACGCTGCAGGCACTGGCGGAGTTAAAAAAGGAAGGCAAGCTAAAGGCACTGGGCTTGTCCGGTAAAACCGTCGACGGCGGGCTGGCCGCACTGCCTGACTGCGACCTTATGATGATCACCTACAACCCAGTAGAGACTGATCAAGCGCCACTGCTGGATGCCTGCGCTGATACGGGTACCGGCGTATTGATCAAAAAAGCACTGGCAAGTGGTCACTTGAACCAACTAGGCGACAATGCCGACCCGGTGGAAACCGCGATGGCCTTCGCGCTGGATCACCCCGCCACAACGGCGGCGGTAGTGGGCACCATCACACCGGCAAATTTGGAACGCAATGTGGCAGCGGCCCGACGCGCAGTGGGCAACTGAGCGCGGCATAATAGGAAAATCAAAGAGAAGGACTAACTGTCGCCGTTATTCTGCATACGATTGAGAATGGACGTGGTCGACACGTTTTCTACCAGCGACAGAACCTGCACCTGACCACCGTAACTCTCGACGATTTCCCAACCAACCACATCGCGCTTGTCACCGTAGTCACCGCCTTTAACCAGAATGTCGGGATGAAGAGTTTCAAGCAGTGAGCGCGGCGTATCTTCGTCAAAGCTTACCACCCAATCCACGGCTTCCAGCCCCGCCAGTACTGCCATGCGCCGATCAATAGGATTCACGGGGCGTCCATCGCCTTTGAGCCTGCGCACAGAGTCATCGTCGTTAACCGCAACCACTAAACGGTCACCTAACTTACGAGCCTGTTCAAGGTAGGTCACATGCCCGGCATGAATAATGTCAAAGCAGCCGTTGGTAAAAACCACCTTCTCGCCGTGGCTGCGGGCATCGGCAATGGCGATAGCAAGCTGTTCACGCGACATAGCACCGCGCTCTGTGCCCTGCTCGGCCTGCACAGCGCGGCGCAGCTCCGGCGCGCTAATCGCCGCCGTTCCCAGTTTCGCCACCACAATACTGGCGGCAAGATTCGCCAGGGCAACGGCATCGGCCATGGCTGCACCGCCCGCCAGACTGGCGGCAAGCACAGCAATCACTGTGTCACCGGCACCGGTGACATCAAACACTTCTCGCGCCCGGGCAGGCAGGTGCAACTCGTCAGCATCGGGCCGCAGCAGGGTCATACCATGCTCACCCCGGGTAACCAGCAAAGCTTTCAGATCCAGCGACTGCATCAGTGCTTTTCCGCGCTCCACCAACACTTGCTCGTTTTCGCAGTGGCCAACAATCGCCTCAAACTCGCTGAGGTTCGGTGTGAGCAAGGTCGCGCCACGATAGCGATCAAAGTCGGCACCCTTCGGGTCTACTAACACCGGAACGCCGGCAGCTTTAGCCGCGGCGATCAACGGTTGCGGATCGGCCAGAGTGCCCTTCGCATAGTCGGAGAGAATCAGCGCGCCACAGCTCCCCAAGTGCTTCTCCAGCGCAGGCATCAGGTTGGGAGCATTCACCGCCATGCTCTGTTCTTCAAAGTCCAGCCGAATCAGCTGTTGATGTCGGCTGATCACACGCAGCTTGGTAATCGTGGGCGACTCAGGCACACGCTCGAAACTGCATTCAACGCCTGCGCCTGTCAGCGTTGCTTGCAGGGCATCCGCCATCTCATCGTCACCGGTATAGCCGAGCAGGGTTGAACCGCAGCCAAGTGCCGCAATATTGAGCGCCACATTACCGGCACCGCCAGGGCGGTCGTTAATCTGCTCAACGCGCACTACCGGCACAGGCGCCTCCGGCGATATGCGCGAAGCGTCGCCTTGCCAATAGCGGTCCAGCATAATGTCGCCGAGTACCAGCACTCTGGCTTGATCAAAGCGGGGCATGCCCAGTTTCACGGTAATCCATCCTCAATGAGAGATTTCATCGTCGCGCGATGATAACACGCAGCCCGACACGCTCTTGCTGCTACGGGGTAAAGACGCTACCTTGCCCAGCCTCTGAGTGAGAGCGCTGTATACGCCTCAGGGCTACGCAGGCGCCAATCATTGCCATCACAGGAACACAGCATGATCCCGGGTCTACCCGCTGATATCGACACCATCAAGGGCTTCCTCGCCGAAGATGAGGCTCAGGCCCTCTATCACTATGCCGGCGAGAGCCTGCCACTGGGCCCCGTGCTGGAAGTGGGCAGCTATTGTGGCAAATCCACTATCTACCTTGGGCTTGCGGCCAAGGATCAGGGCAGCACTGTCTTCGCACTGGACCATCATCGCGGCTCGGAGGAGCACCAGCCCGGCGAAATATTCCACGACCCCGATCTGTACGATGACAGCACAGACGGTGTTGATACCTTTCGGGAGTTTCGCCGCAATATTCGGAAAGCCGGGCTGGATGACACCGTCGTCCCCGTTGTTGCCGGCTCTGCGCTCGCAGCGCGACACTGGCAAACCCCGCTCGGGATGGTGTTCATTGATGGCGGGCACAGTCTCGCGGCAGCATTAGAGGACTATCGCTGCTGGGCGATGCATGTGGTTCGCGGAGGAATACTAACCATTCACGACGTCTACCCGGATGCCCATGAAGGGGGGCAGGCACCCTGGGCCGTTTACCAAATGGCCCGAGATTCAGGGTTGTTTGAAGAAGTGGCCCGGGTACGAAGCCTCGGCATACTGCGCCGGTTGTAAGGCTCGCGGGGCAAGCCGGCCTTAGTCGGCGCGGCGGCGCTCCGGTGACGCAGATGCACCACCGTCCACAGCCAGTAAGGAAACATCAGTAAACAGATTTGCAGCGGCGGTATGCCCGGTCAAGGCATCGGCTGCCATCAGTATGGCACCTGCCGTCCAAGTCGGCTTTTCGTCTGGCCAAAGCAGGTCTTCAACCATTTGGTAACCGGTCCAGTAGGAACCATCTTCTGCGCGCCACTGATGTAGCCAGCTGTACACCTCAACAGCGCGGGCGTGGTCACCCGCCGCCAGTAAGGCCATCACCAGTTCGCAGGATTCAGCCACGGTATACCAGGGTTCCTCAACGACGCAGCGACAACCCACGCCCTCCAGCACAAACTCATCGAAGCGCGCAGCCAACCGTGCGCGGGCATCGGCGCCGCGAATTACACCCGTAAGCA
>SPKZ01000500.1_pt1 | contig 52375 bp, 93 predicted proteins | sample 2456571 | NCBI WGS metagenome assembly SPKZ01 (sample SAMN11192286, study PRJNA482655) | marine metagenome | biome: ENVO:00000447; feature: ENVO:00000244|ENVO:00000211|ENVO:00000569|ENVO:00002023; material: ENVO:00002151; isolation source: ocean water from marine abyssalpelagic zone ...
AGAACTCTGCAATCTTCTTTTTAGTAAGACCCATTTGGACTAGTTTGTAGATATGCTCGATATGATAATCTTTTGAATAACTTGATGGTGGCGCAACTGCGCGCTTTCTTGCCCCTCTGCGACCTATGTTTAATGCTCTGTTGGTACTCATTTAATAGACTCTATTTTATTGAGTTGACGCGACTCGCGTATTTATGCCTAATTATAGCATAGGAATTTTAGGCAATAAAAAACCACCCGTAGGTGGCTAGTTAATCTAATGAGAACTAACTAGACTGGCTTAACGCTACAGTGAGATAAGCGCTCACTTTCACACCACACGGTCACTGTCTCACCCTTGTTTATGCCGTTATTTAGTAGATTTTGCTTCACACCGTCTCTTGACATGTTAGCCCAGATGCTAGCGCCTATTTTCTTAGCTGCTTCGTCCAGATTGCGGAATGAGAATGTACCGTTGTATTGTTCGTTTTTAACATTCACAGTAACTAGATACATAATAAGTTCTCTTTAACTTTGGTAGTTGCCACTTGCCCCTACTCGATGTGGTTATAATGCCATAGGTAAATTCAGGGCGCAAGCTATTTGTGTTACTTATTTTAAGGCAATAAAAAGCCCCAATTAAGGGGATTTGGCTTAGTCGGGTACTTCCTTCCTACTTACTTACTTAATAAATAAACCAGCTACAGCGCAAAGGCAAACAAATACGACTGAACCGAGTAGCTTGTTAATCATTGCTTTTTGTCGATCTTCTGCTTTCTCTAAATATGCGGATAGGTTTTTATTGTCGTTAATGAGAAGGGATTGAGCGGTTACGTCTTTATTTATATCTTTAATATCTTGAGCGTGAGCGCCTAATCTTCCTGATAATGCGTTGATTTCAACTTGCATCGTCTTTGATTCTGCTTGACTTTTACTGACAACAGAGATAGCTTCGGACATGGCAATGATGGTCTTATCCATTGCTGTAACTGCTTTATCAGTCGATGCCATGTACATGTCTAGTTTAGTGTCAATCGTCTCTAGTGTTGCTGCTTTCGTCATTGGTGGTATCTTTAATAGCGGTTAGTATTACTATGTATAGTAGCATAGAATCGATTACAACAAACGCAACAGCAATTAGTAATATAGTCAAACCCTGATTTTCCTATTATTAGCGCTATTGCTATTTCGATTGATAGATAGATTGTTTTCCAACTGATAGCGTTATTTTGTTTTATATCGACCAATAGATAATACATATCTGGGGACATCATGACGATATTGAATAGTGATGATACTAACATACAACTGATTAACAAGTGAGTGTATAGCTTATTTTTTAAGCGATGGGATATTGCGAATGATATTATTGCGGAGGTTGTGTATATTGCTGCCATCAGTAGGCGGTGCTCGTCATAATGAAGTGCGTGCAGTACGTCTGACGAAACAAGGCACCCAGCCATAACGCTGAGCACCAAGACAATTAGTGTGATAATGATTTACTTCTCAGGATGAGGGCCTTCGCCATCACCTTTACTTGCGCCATTGAATTCGCCATCCCAAACACCTACCGAACTTGTAACTTTCATAATATTACCTCAAATTGTGGAATGATTATTATACACTATTTATTTAATGTGATTGTGAATAGTGGGTTATCAGTAATAAAGTCAATAACTGCTTCAGCGCCGACCTGCGTGTCGTCATTAACAATCGAATCCTCATCACGAATATTTAAACTCATTAGTTTATCAATTTCACCCATAATAGCATCACGCAATTTATCTTCGTCGGTTTTAATTGGGCTTACCGACGATAGAGGCACCCACCCGATATTGAATTCACTATCAGTACCCTCGGTACACATAATGGCAACAACCGTCATCGATCCATTATGCCTAACATTTAACACCTCACCAACCCAAAGATTAGAGTCCACAATGCTACCCGCGAAAGGTGACTCACCCGCATCCATCATGGTCTGAGTGTATATAGGTTTAGCAACTTTTACTTTGCGACCATCAACAGATAAGTCGCCGTCAGCGTCAATATGAACGCGTTCAGGATGAATATTCTCCTGTCGCTCGCTGCTAGGCCATTCCTTTCCGATAAGCGCGACAGTAGCTGCGCCTCGGCTACCAATTTCTTTGCAGTTATGGTAAGTCGTGCCCATTTCGTCATCGCTAACCTTTTCGTATGAGTATTCTGCGCCGTTAATCTTAATTACAGTGACATCATCGGGATTAACAACCATATCCAACTTAGGTGCGTCACCTAGCGCTTCAGTCTGTAATGCAATATGATGCGCCTGTTCTTTTTGTGTGTTCATTTTCGTATCCTTAATTGATTCTTGATAGGCTTTTACCATGTAGGCGTGGTTAGGTTTCCATGTTTCATCAGTTCGTGAATCCCAAAATATAAAACGAGCAGGAAACGGGTCGGCATCATTTTTCATATTGACCCTAACACCATCAGCCACTGGCTGCTTACCAGTGTTTTGGCGGTCAGCGTATGAGACGATGAAGTAAAAAGGGGTGGCGTCCCGATTGGTAGACCCTAAAACTGACAGACAGAAAGGATCAACAGTAAACTCAACCTTTTGTTTGTCATCCCAACATTTATCCCCAATAGCTAAGGGTGCAACACTGTTGCTAAAATCTAACGATGGTAATTTTTTAATATCCATAATTAAATCGCCCATTGTGAACCGCAGAAGTGTGCGCGGTTGTTTAAAGTAGATGTTGCTGATTCTGTTGCTGCAATCTTAGCTGCTTTAGCATAAAGATAAGTAGCGTGATTAAAGTCTTTCTCTTGCTCACATTTAATTGCCTTTAGTGCGATTGACTTACATGTTTCTGCTTTTGCTTTCATTTTGATATCTCTCTTTAGTTAAATATAATGTACAAAATTAATAATATGATACTTACTGATAAAACGCAACAAAAATAATCCTCTTTTACGTTATATTTTGGTGGTGTTGTCTTGAGATTCATTTGATATCAACTCCTTGATTAACTTAGACCTAATAAAATCAACGGTTCTCATTCTTTTTAGTCCGTGCTTTTTGTGCCAATTACCGCTTATCCTGGATACTTTATCTTCGCCAAATCCTGTGCGCGCACCTATAGTGACAAGCTTTACACCGTCGGACACCATTGCCATGACGGCATTTATTTTAGCTTGCGGTATTAGCCATGAAGAAGGTAACCACTTGTAGCTAGGGCTGTGCGATTTAATGAGATACCTAACCTCGTACTGCTGTACATCAAGCTCATTAGATATCTGCTTAAGCGTCTTTCTTGATGATAACGCGTTGTTTAACATCTCGGCACCAACCTTACTAGTCCAGAATGAATACGGAACGTGCGTCATTGCTCTATGCTCGTTTGGCATATACTTAACCATCGCCCTAGAGAGTGCAAGTACGTTAATTCCCAGTAAGTTCGCTAGGTCTTTTAGCCTAGTGCTTCTCGTTATTAACCCGCTTACGGTCGCTATATTTTTTGGATTTATCCAGTCTATGTTTTTGCCGCCTTGGCGCTGAGTAATTAACAAAATGTCACCACCAGCGCCCCAATGATTGCCCAAAAGATTCCTGCGTATGCGATTGATTCCTGTAGCTCTTTGCTGATTTTCATAATTGCTTTCCTTTTATGTTTATTGCGATTTTAATTGCTAGCAATTCCATGTTACTGAGCTTTCCGTCAGTAACCGTTATCGGGTCGTAAGTTAATAGCTTGTACGCGTCATTAATACCCTTGTATAACTTAGGAAAATCTTTCTTGTATTCTATTCTCAAGTGCTCTAGATCGCTGATTGCCATAATTGCTTTCCTTTGTTTTGATGTACCTACAATAAACAATTGTGTTACTTATGTAAAGCTTTATTTAATAAAAAAGCCAAGTAACTTTTTACGGTTACTTAGCTTGATGTAATTGAATAAGGTTACATGCGATTAAATATGTATGCGATAACGATTACAGCAAACAGTATTATCCATATGTCGTCCGTGTCATAATCCATCCTTTACGTCCCACGGGTCAAGCAACTCAAACAATTCAGCGGCTTTCTTTTCGTCCCACGTATCAATGCTAGGCGATGCAATCCATCCGGTTTGAACTAGCTGGTTACTATTGAAGTTAGCAACCAACTCTTCATGATGAACAATTAGCATCGGGCTTAAATCTGAATGGTAATATCTAGCCTTGGTCTTGACCTCAACTGACTTAAAGTACTTCTTCCCGTTAGCGTCAATGCCGAACGCAGCAAGCAATATACACCAATGGTGTGGTGATTTAGTTATCGCATCAGTAAGGATGTGTGTAGGTCGCACAAACCCAACTGATTTAGTCGACATGATTTCACACTTCTCCGCGCCTGTTGTACCGACAAATGCTACGGCAATACCCTTCAGCGCCACATCTTGCAATCGGCGCATACGTGTTATGTTGCAGTTTTTCTTTCTCATAACTTGCTCTCTTTGTTCATCGTCCACTTTATGCAGTTAGCGCAACTGTACGGGTGTCGCTTTACCGCACCAATACTCGCCAGTTCGTTCATTATAGCTCTAGCCTTACGCGTCGAAACTCTTGCGACCATACCTATAACGAAGGTTGCAACAACCCAGTTGCGCTCAATAAGGCAAACTATCTCAATCTCTTGCTGTGTTAGCTTTCTCATAACTTACTCCACATAACGCGGCATTGCGTTTTACTGTATCCGTCGATTGCACATTCAGCCATGAAGTCGCGCTTATCAACGTGAGCACCAAAACCACCAGCTACAGCAGCAAATATCATCATGCATACACCCAATATTAAAATAAACTTATTCATTCGCCCGCATCCAATTGTTTGACGATATCATCACGCACATCAGATATGTTTAACATGTCGCTAATGTCAATATCGTCAGCGATAACATAAAGATTATTCAGGTCGTATTGCTCACTCATGCCCAGCGATTCTTCGTAATGATAACCCCAGACCGTACAGTCATAAGATTTGCTGTTAATGTCGATTGTTACTAATTGATTAATTTGTTTCATTATTAAACCCAAACCCACGCAAGCATAAACGAAATAAGTAGCCATCCAGACGTGAGAGCTCTACAGACTTCATCCCACGTTGACACATCTAGCGGCGACAAACTTAAAGTAATAAAACATGCAGAAAGCGCGACAAACACAACGCCAGCAGTAAATATCAATAAACCTTTCTTTAATAAATTCATAATTAACTCCAAGTAAAAGTAATAGTTAAAAACTTAACACCCATATCGGATGCTGTGTAGCCGTACGTTGGTTGCAATCCCCATGACCTAGCACCAATAATAAACTCGTCAATGCTCGATACTCCGCCCTTACCCATTGATTCGAATGTAATCATAATCTTTCCCCTTAATAAAAACCCAGCTTATTACGGCTGGGTTGTTTTGTCAATGTTTATTCAATAATCCAGCAATCGCTTTTATACCAAGTCTTATCTTCTCTGTCTGAGAATCTAGTCTTTAAGTTGTGAGCCTCGAACAAACTGATAATGCCCACAGTTGGTGCTAGAATCAAATACAGAATAGGGACGTATATAAGCTTGATGACATCCATTAAGCACCAATGCATTGGGTTGATATTAATATCAGGAAAACCAATACTAAGCTCATTAGCCCATAAGTAATACAGTCGCTGCGCAAACGTGAAATTTTCAAACTCGTAGCAATTAATATCTCTCTTTACTCTTTTCATGTTATTTATTCTCCTTCTGCCATTCACGCAATTCGTCAATGGATATTTTAGAGTCTTTCCATTCGTCACCTTTTAGTTTTGGCATTCCTTTAAATCCCTCAAGCACAAAGTGTTCATACGAGCTGTCAAACGTAGTTTCTTGAATGTAAGGCTCTGCATCGTAAGACATCCAGTCAAGGTTGTTATCGCAAGCAATCCACTGACCACGGATTAAATCAGCATCGGGCATATCTTTCAACCATTGGCGAGGTTCGTGTTTGGATATAATAATTGAGCCACTTGTAGCGATCGTTCCGTCATTACGGCAAAGCATCAAAGAGCCATCACTAAAAGCTAGGCAGTTATTGTTGTGCGCCTTCGCTATTATAGTGGCTGCATGCCCATTTCTAGTTTCAAACTTATCACCAACCTTCGCATTACTTAAATCAATCATACTAACTCCTCAGTCATCTTGGTCTCAACGCGCTGACCGTTAAATTTACAATAATCTTCATGGTCAACCTTTTGCCACTCTTGTCCTTTGAATCGTACCCAGTATATAGTCATTTTGCTTGCTCCCGTAGTTTATTTGCTGCACTGTTAATGTTCCTTACGTCTGACGATGTAATCAAACCTATCTTAATCATTGCTTGAATTAGTTCGTTTTCAGCATCAGCCCGAACGTTAGCTAGGCACATTCTACGTGTGAATTGCATATAACTACGAGCCATTTGCACCGAACAGCCATTATCATCTTTAATTTTTTGAAAGGTTTTTTGAGCCAATTCATTAATAGCCTTTAGCTCGTTAATTTCTTCTTGCTGCTTACCCACTAGTAAATCAATGCCATCTTTTTCGTAACCAATAACGAACCCCTCCGAACCGTCATTATGCTTGTATTGCCTTACGTATTTGCTCATATCATTCATATCTCTTCCCCTTTATTAAGTTCACTAACAATACATCAACTAAGTAACACTTGCAAGCTTTATTTATCATTAAATCCAGCCTGCCATGCGCAGTACTTGCCAATGTCTTTGTTGTAGTCGTATGGATTTGTATGCCCGATAAGTCCTGCGTTGTAAATTGACTCTAATTCATCTGGTGTTATTTTCTTAGCGTTAAGTTGTGACTCACGATATCGAGAATTCTCAACCATGCAGTTAACGCACATGTCATTTTTGCGGTAGCGAATGTTACTACCGCAATTACATAGTTTGCCTACGTATTTCATTTGATAAGGTAGACTTCGTATTCGTCGACCCAACAAAAAGATAAGTCGCCTTCTATATCGTCGTTCTTCATGCTGAATGGCGAATCGTCGAAGCCACCCAAACCAGTCCTATTAACGATGTACTCTGCCCGTTGACCACTCGGAAGTTGCCAGTTGCGCCGCCAATCTCAACGGTATCGCCAGCTTTAACGTCACGGTAATTATCTTTGGTAATCAGAATGCGCTCAGGCTTAGCTAACGGCAATCGCATTGCGCGACCTAATTGCTGGGCATTAATCGGATTACGAAGTAGTTCAAGTGCCGCGTCGTTGATTCTTGTGCGAGACTGGCTGCTATTAATCTGCTTAAGTAGGTCAATTTGCAAATCAGCTTCTTCATTATTCATGTTCATTCTATTCTGTATTAAGTTCATTCTATTCTGCATTAAGTTCATTTCATTCTCCTGTAGGTAAGTAGTTAAATTACTACTTACCTATCGCTGTGTCAATGTTTATTTAACTAATTTCTGCAAGCCAATTTCGGCTAGCTCTGATGGGGTTAGTGGTGTTGCGTACTTCCACCCTATTGAGTCCGACGTATAACTCCACGCCTTGCTTGTGTCGTGACCGTCGATAACTCGCCTAAGATTTCTTAGGCTCGCATCCGTATCGCTCACCCAGCACAAACAAGGATACCTAACCTTAACTTCGACTTGCATTTGAATATGACAGTGGTGCTTCGATGTGACAACCGTTGACTTATTGCTTGCTACATATACGACATCGCTATTATCCATTAGTGTCACGCAAGAAATAAGCAACCCATTCTGACGATAACCCTTCGCCTCACCCATGCGGTCAGCGTCGAATGGTATCCATTCTGTGCGTGTTGATGCGATAGACAGCTCGAACAGCTCAGCAATGTTAGCGTGAGGCAAGCACTGCGTGTGACCCCAGTCGTCAATAAAGCAGACGCTACGACTCATTGAATTAATTAACGGGTATGCCTTACCCTTCGTGGTTCCCGCTATTGCGATTACACACATCATCTCATCACCAACTTTCAAATTCTTCGCTTGTTTAATGTTCATTTCTTTCTCCATTCAATTAACTAAGTAACACTATAATTACATGTGCTACTTAGTTTGTCAATTTATTTAGAAAATTTATTTAACGACGCTATCAGCGCATTATTAACATCTTCAATCATTTCGATTTCATCATCGTGCGACTGCTGTAGGTCGATTAGTTGCTGCTCCAACTCAGCAATACGCTTCTGGTTATCGTCGTATGCGTTGATGGCAATAACTATGGCATCATCAATCGTGGCATCATCAACCTTGCCGCTATATCCTCCTTTAATCCTTAGTGCGTAGCCAAAGTTCTCCATTAGTGACATGTCAAATATGCAACCGTACCCATCGTCGGTCGTATAACTGCTCATCGGCAAATCAAACACATCACTCATTTTAATATCTTTCATATCATTCCTTATACATATTTAATTAACGTGCACACATTATCGTGTTTCGTATGCACGTGTCAATTTAATTCGACTTGTAATGCCCGAAGTGTTTAGCTAGTGCGATTGAGTCTTTTTCTGATAACCAAGAATCCATCGTTGAGAACTCATCGCTAATCAGAACGTTATTGCAACTATCCACCTCCACGATCTCTATTGCTGTCGCGCTAAATGAATACTTGGTTATATCAAACTCCATATCAGGAATAGCAACAGCACCAATAGGCATCCATCCGTTATTCTCGTTGTGCCAGTTAAGCACGCCATCATCGCTAATAGCGTAATGCGTCATTGATTTGTCGCGATTGTCGTATTGTTCTTGTGTTAGTTTCATGACTCTTCCTCGCACTGCTTCATGGTGTAAGTGTGGAAACCGTCCTCTGTTACAGCGATGATATCAACAATACCATTAGTCATAGTGGTCATCACATAATCAGGATAGGTTGCTGTTGATCTAACGCACCATTCAACATTAAGTTTGGCCGCACGCAACGCCATAGTATGTACCATAACTAGCAGTCTATACGATTCTGTCTTATTATTACTGTTTGCTGTAATTGTTTCTATTTTCATAATCTTCCCCTTTGTAAGTAACACCACCTTACACTATCTGGTGGCGTTGTCAATTGTTTTATTACTTAATTGCATACCCAAAATCGATACCCGTTTGTGATTGAATTGCTTGTGCGTCTTCAATTAATAGCGCACCAAACGTTACGGCGTATTCCATCTGCTTTCTAACGTCAGTCAAATACTTACTCTTCTTACGGTCAGCCAAATAACCCATAGTATCGCGCCCAGACTTCATGATTTCAATAATCTTGACGCCATTAACATACACTCGAAATGCTGAGTCTTTACCTTTCACGACCGCGTTAGTATTAGCTGTCTCGATGATTGCGCCTGTTGTTGTTATGATTTTCATTTTTGTAACTCCTTAATTGTTAACTGCAATAGATGTCGCAACGACAAGCGCGAAAAGTAAAAGACCGAATATGGCTGGTAATAAAATGTCAAGAATCTTTTTAATCATAATAAATCCTTTATCGTTTCGAAGTCTGCTGAATCGCAGTTAATTTCATGCGTTAAAAACGTACCCCCAGTGATTCTAATCTCGTACCCTAATTCATCAATGACAGACTTAAAGTTAGACCACTCTCGACGAGCAACAACATCGACTGGGTGACTTGCTATTTCCTCTTGGCTGAATGAATGAGCTTTCATAATAAATCTCTCGCTGTTAATTTGAAGTGTTTGGCTGCGGCAATAATGTCGCTCTTTTCTGATGGCGTAGCCGTTCCGTTACGCTCAAACCATAAATAACCAGCAGTAACATCAAAGCATAAACCAGAGTCCTCATTGAAATACTCGCCAATATCAAACACTTCGCGCACAATCGGGCGGCACTTGGTTAGCTTTGACTTCTGCTTAACTCTATTATGAGCAAATACACCAAGCTGCAAGAGAAGTCGTTGCCAGTACTCGGTACATTCAAACACCACTGAGTGGCTATCCGCGCGGTAATGCGTCGCCCATTCAGGCGCATTACCAATCTCTTCTTTCGTTAAATCTCTCATTTATTTATCCTTTATTTAATTAAGTAACACTACTTTAGCATAGTGTTACTTATTGTCAATATATTTGTTACTTATATTTTTAATAGCGTCATCGACAGCCTTTTTATACCCGTGCTTTTTAATGTAATGTCCGCCGTCATGATGAATTACTGACAGTAAGTTGTCTAGGTACGCACGATGCTCGCTAAGGACGCCTATTAATTGAGTTATAGTGCGACGATCTTCCAGTGCCGCTATAGCATCGCCAACTACCGAGTGTCCACTATGGTTTTTATCAGCCTTTAACTCTTGCTTAAATCTTTTTAGCTTATCAATCATATTTAATTCCTTACCCCGAAGGGCGGTCAGTTTAACATCTAGCCGTTACGAATCGCTCAAGAGATAACATTGTTTTAACTTTCTTGAAGCCCGGTAGGAATTTACCGTCGCTTACTGCGTACAAAGTGCCATCAGTTAAGCAATAATCATCTTCACCAAAAGAGAAGTTAATTGAATCGCTGTTAGTTGGCATTACGTTGAATTTCTCAGCCACTTTATTAATTAAGTTTTCCATAATGCTCTCTCGCTTGGTTTGTCGCTTCAGTAGGCACATAATGACATGTGTTACTTATTAACGCAATACATTTGTTACTTATATTTGAATTAATTATTTTTTGTCAACAGTAGGTCTCTCAGCGCGAACCAGATATCCGCCCAGTATACGCCTTTTTGTGGCGCAGCCTTCCACACGAAAGCGCCGTTGATATCCTTACTTAAGTCAACATCAATACCGCTATCAACAACAATCTTTATCGCCAAATAAGCCTCCTCTAGCGTCATTACGGTTGATAACTGTCTGTGTAGTACGCTGCCTTTAATGTTCATTTTTTGATTCCTCTGATACGTTAAATGAATCGTCCCACTTCTTATCTATACCGCTTACGATGTTCTTAACATCGTCAGCACTAAGCCCTATCTTATTCTCAACCGTAATCATGTACGCAACCACCCACATTTCAATCGTATCTAGCTGCTCTTTTGTTATATCTATCTTTTTAATGTTCATAATCCTATCCTTTTAATAATTCATCGCGATTAACAAGTGTTACGCAATGGCTTTGTTTTGGTGCGTGCGCTCGCCAAATAAATAATACCGAGCCTTTATTGTTGCCATTTACAGGCTTTTGAGTCTCAGCATTTATAAAGCTAATTCGGCCATTGATAAACCTTACCTCATTACAGCTATCGAATGCAAGCTTAAACCACTTAACAGATGTATCAGACGGCACAAGCATAACGATCGTCTTACCTAGTGCGTGCTGCTCAATTGCTTTTTGAATCCATGGTGTAATATTTGAGTATGGAGGGTTGCACCAATTGGACGTGCGCCACTCACAAGTTAGTGCGTCATCGCCCTCATCCAAGAAGTCAAAGCATAAGCTATTAGCGACATCTGATGCCACATCCAAGTTAAATTTAAACTCATTGCATAGCGTTTTGAATAAACCTTTTGGCGTTTGCCATAAATCTTTAATCTCTGTCGGTGTAAAGCTTTTGTTTTCTGTATTTGTCATTTCTCTATCCTTTTAATTGCGCCCACTGGTTTAGTGGGCTTTTTTACTTTCGGAACCATTCGATTAACGAATAGCAAGGCGCTTTCTTATTTGAGCTTGCGTATATCATGCTCATTATGAACTTGGAGCCGTTACGGTTTAATGTCCTATCCTTTTTCAGCAAACCAAAGAATGACATAAAAGCCTCCTCAGTATAGCTATTGCGATATCCGGATGACGCCTTAATTAGCAGCTCCATTAGCATTAGTCGCCCCTCGTCCGTTTGGCAACCATTAAATCCGGCACCGCTCAATGCAATCTCGATATCTTTATCACTCACTTCGCTCATTTTCATTTCCTAATTCCTCTAATTACCCTCCCGGCTCGGGATTAACACTATATTACCAACAATCTGTTACTTAGTAAAGCTTTTTGTTACTTATTTCTACCATAAGTTTTACCTATAACAAGTATGTTTTATATAGTAAATACCTATAATGTTACTTAAATCGTCAACTTTTTGGACGTATAGACGTCTAGACATCTAGCCTTCTAGACGTTTAGACGGCTAAACGGCTACCTAGTAATAACCCTCCCCTGTCTCTAGGTTTATAGCGAGTATCTCTTTAAACTGATTTGGGTTAATGCCAATATGCTTTAGCCAATAATCTTGATACTGCACAATGCTACTTAGGATATCTTCCCGCTGATTAAATGCGTGCAATTCAGCTGACTGCTTATCTAGCGTGGCTATTTCGAATCGTTGATGCTTACCATAAAATTGATGGTAACCAGTGTTGTAACTTATCTTTAGCTCCATAGTGCTCCCTTGGAGAAGTACCACTCGAAATCCTTTTGGCGTTTCCTTTATTAATTCCTTTTCTTCAATCTTTCCCATTTGCGTTACATATACCGTAGTCATAATCTTTCCCCTCTCGTTTAAGTAGCTAGATAATGACACGGGCAATTGTGTTGGTCAAGTGTTAAGTAACATTATTTAATATAAACACAAGCGCCCCTATAAAGCACATGCAAGCACCCAAACACAAAACCCTTGCCATGGTATCAACAACGCAATAAACACCGCCTGTGTAACTCCTTAGCACCATAACTACCACGTGACACCGATAACAAACCATGTAGTTACATCCTGACCAATAGCACCAAACTCACCGCCAGCAAACTCCGCATAAAAAACGCTGAATGGCTGAATGGTGGCACAATGGTGGCTGAATGGTTAACTTTAACCATTCTGTCGATCTAGTGGTAGTAAGGGTTATAGAGTATATATAGATAGATATATAGCTGAATAGTTAAATAGTAACACCATAACTGTATTTGTCTTACAATCAATATTTTTTCTTAGTTATACTAGGAATAATATATATAGGAACCATTCAGCCATTCTGACCATTCAGCTCCAACCTTATGATTTAGATAACAAAAACAGAATGGTAATCAACCATTCTGCTAACCAACCTGACCATTCAGCGGTAACCACATGATTCATATACAAAAGAACCACCAACAAACTAGAATGCAGCCCTAACCACTAGGTAAACCGCCATATCAATCAAGATATTTGCTTTCTATCTCCTTTACGCCCTGCCATGTCATCCCTTTTTGCTTTGCGATTTCAGGCTTTGCAACTCCACCTTGCAATAAATCTATAACATCAATCACCCTCTTTGCTTTCTCGTTGCGAGATAAGAACACTTCTAAAGGCGACAAATCACAACTTGGTATACTCCTTTTATCCCCGCGGCTAATAAGTAACGTGACCTCGTTAATCTTCTTCACCCTAATGGTATACCTAGCTCCTTCTGCGTGCCGCTCCTTATTATCGCCATAAAAAAAACCAAGCTTAAATACAGCGGCAGCACTGCTTATTGCAGACCTTGCGCTAGCCATACCATAAGGGGCAACGGACACTTTTACTGAGTCGCCTTCCTTCAAGTCTTTGAGTATTAGCAACACTTCTTTTCTGTTAAGTTTCATTTTTGAATCCTAGTTAATTAATTGAATCTGTATAGTATCACTATTTTATATTGATTGTACACAGATAGACATAAAAAAACCCAAATCAATGGGTTTTAGTCTTTACTCTATTGTGTCGCCGATTATCTCGACCGCCCTCCAGTGTACATTGTAGCGCTTCGCTATCTCAAGCCTTGGCATTCCTAGATAAACACTAACCAGTATATCGGCATCTCGCTCCATCTCGTCGTTTCTCGCTGTTAACATCCGTAAACCCTGCGCTCGTTCTTCTTTCGTTAGCTCTCGCATGTCTACCGTACCATCAATCAACGTCTGCATTTTGCGTAACCGCTCCTTGTCGCGCAACGCTCTATCTTTATTAGTCATTATGATAGTCTCCACTTTACGGTAACCCTGCCATTGCCCGGGTGCTTGGTCTCGGATTTAATAACTCTGCCATTGCCTAATAACCACTCTAAGCATTTAATCACATCGTTTTTGTCGTCATTTCTGCATCGACTATTAATCTGCCCTTGCGCCATTTCAACATTGCGATCTAACATCGCCTCAAGCTTAGTAGCAAGAGCGTTGCCCTTATCGTCTGATTCTGCTGCCATGTTTGACTTAGCTAGTTTGATTTTATGGTCAATGTCCTTTCTGACTAAAGCGTAAGCCCATGCTACGTCATCTACGTGCCTTGTCTTATCATCATGACCAATGGCAAGGATCATGCTTATCTTTAATATTAGCTCTTGACCACGCCTAACTACAGCTTCCAAGCCTGTTGAGTTTTTGTGTACCTCAGCATATTCGTAAAAGAAATCGGCAGTAGCCTCTAGAGCCTCCGCTGCTGCTGCTGACGTTTTGATTTCAGTTCGTTCGTCTCGATACTCTATACGATTATCTGACATAACACCCGCCACGCCATTACCCGCCACCACACTTAGGCGCATCTTTAAGACATCACTCATATTCTGCGGCTTAAAATTACGCTTGGCTCTGGGGTTGGTCTCCTTCTCCTCAAAGATTAACGAACGACCAATAAACCCGTTTGTTGAGTTCTCGTAGCTAACGATACTATTGAATGTCACTGGCGTTGTGTAACCAATCAGCGATAAGAATGGACGAACCAAGCCGCCGTTAATAATCTCATTTGCTAGAGCTGTTGCTTGCTCTGCTTTAGCGCCGTTAACCTCTGGGTTATCATTCTCGCTAACTAATTTACGAAAGAATGCTGCACGCTTATTTAGGTCTCCAACGGTTAGCGATATTAAATCACTACTCAATGGCATGCGCTTATTGGCCTTTGAGTATATCGACATTAGCGCACCGATAACACCTTCAAGATATGAAGCTCCGCCACGAGTACGGGCGTTTTCAATCTTCTGTAGAAATATACCTAGCTCATCCATTACATAGAAATTACACTGATGCTCAACTAGTCCGCGCGTTATTTCCTGCTCCGATTTGATATTACCAAAGTTGCACGCCCCAAACCCTGCTGCAATATGTATCTCTGCCTGAGACTGCTGTATAGCTTCCTTTCCTGTCGCTGAGCCAGCCACGCACAAGATAAACTGATTGGATGTTACACCGTACTCGTTATCAACATGGCTTATACCTCCAACGTTACCAAGCGATGACAAGGCAGATGCTACCGCTAACTGCTCCCGTGGGAAACGTGAATTGTTATTGATGTAATCCACCAAGTCACCAGCCAACCCGGTGCATTTTAATAGGTTAACTCCAGTGATATCGACAGGGTGCTCACTGGATTCCGCAGTCACTACGGGAGCGGTAGCCACCACAACATGAGAATCGGTAACAGGCGCTCCATCATATTGCTCGTTGCCATTAATAACCAAGTCAGTAACGAATGTTACAGGTTCTTTATATCCCGCTTCATCCGCTAACTTCTTTAATGTACCAACCGTTACGGGGCTAGCCGTCTTACCGAATGAGTGCCACTTCTGGCTAATCGATTCATTGCCGGGGTAATCTTTGCCTTTAGCGCTCCAGTCCATCCAGATTAAATCACCCTCGCCATTGGTTGAGTCATGGATCGCCATGCCTATAGACACCCATGTTTCATAGTCACAATCTGGCGATAAGCACTCAAGCATTGCTTTCAATTCGTCGTTGCTAGTTTCTTGCGCACACGTAAAGCCAGTTGCGCCGCTATCCACCACAAAAACCTTACGAGTGAGTAACGCTTCAAGCACCTTTGGCATCTCACCTATATCATCAGGATGCCCCTTCTCTGTCGTGTATTTGTTCCCGCTTCTATGTAGTGAGCCAGACCCAACAACAAAGCCACTATATTTAAAATCAATGCCCGGGTAGTCGTCTAACTTACCTTTTAGTCGGGTATCTTCTGGCGCTGTAAAATATATGTGATGACCACCGCCGCCTGTAGCAACAACGAATTCAGACTCTTTTTTATAGTCAGTCTCAGTGTCAATACATAGGCGATCATAACTTGCATCGCCACCATTTCGGGGGTCAATATCGATGACTAAAAGTTTGTCAACAATTATTCCGAACCCTGTCTTGAATTGACCTGTCATTTCCATCACATCTAGCTGTTCTGACGACCAATCTGGCGTATGTTGCCACGCGCTTGTTCTAGGGTGCTTATATAGCGCTTCACACTCTGAGTTGCCGCATTCGCAGTTACCACGGGCATCTACGCCATTTAAGCCGAATACTTTTATTCCTGCTTCTACATAATCCCATACTGACATTATTTAACCTCCTTTGTTAGGTAATCCGATAGCGACTTTACTATGCGGTAACTTGGGTTGTTGTTTTTACCATTAACCAAATTGGTAAGGTATACGCGACTAACACCCACCGCCAGCGCCACCTTGGTAATGTTTCTATCGTTCATTAACTCCATAACCTTTTCTATTGTTAGCATTATCATACTCCGTTTGTTGTTTGAGCGTGTATAGTGCATCAATTAACGCTGGTAGTCAACTACGCATTACATATATTAATAGCTCTGCCTATATAGGGTATTTAAAAGATAACCATAGATAACCCAAAAGATAACCACAATTAACTTATTTGTAAATTATATTGAAATAAGTGTTGCAATCAAAATTGGGGTATGTAATTATAGCGTCACTGAAACGAAACAACAAAACGAAAGAGAGGAACCACATGGCACTATCTACAGTAGCAGTTAATAAGACCGCGCCAATGATTACTATAATCGGCAGCCCCGGCACTGGCAAGACAACGTTAGCAGCAACATTTCCAAAGGCTATCTTTATACAAGCAGAGAAAGCAACAACGATTTTTGAATCATTCGACGCAGACGTTATGCCGATGGTTTACCCAGTGTTACCACGCAGCAACTACAAGGCAACACCGAAGCGCAGCACGAAAGCAACATTGTTAGCGCAGTTACGTGAATTAGCAACCGAAGAACACGACCGTAAGACAGTTATTATCGACAGCGTTACAACGCTACATACTCGCTTCGAACATGAGCTATGTGAAATGTACAACGTTGATAACGTAGCTGATGCGGCTGGCGGCTTCCAGAAAGGCTACTTAGTTGTAGCGGAAATGCACAACGAAATAATGAACGCCTGCAATGTGTTACGCAACAAAGGAATGACCATTATATTTCTAGCGCACACTGGTATTCAACGCATCAAAGACAGCCCAGAACTTGACGAGCATTGTGTTTACACAATGGATATGCATAAACTTAGCATTCCTACTTACATTAACCAAGTGGACATGGTAGTGTACTTAGCTAAAGATTCATTTGTTAGCGGTAAAGAAACAAACAGGAAAGGTCAAGTAACAAAGTACGGCAAGCTTATTCAGACTGGCGGACGTAAGTTAATTACATCATCAGACGGAAAGATCGGATATGTTGCAGCAAAGACTAGATATCCGATGGATGTTGAGTTACCATTAGCACTTGGAGAAAATCCTTTGCTAGAATTAATACCATTTTTTAATGTAACACCTAGCACTACTAACGTAACACCTAGCACAACTAATGAAAAAACTAACCTAACTAAAGAGAGTAAATAATATGTCATTTTTCCAACTTAGCGATAACTCACAATTCGATACAACTGGTTCATTTGAAATGGGCGGCGGTAAAATTGAGCCAATCCCGAATAACACGCAGGTTAAAGCAATTATTGACGAAGCGAAATGGGACACTTACAACGACGACCGCTATATTAGCCTTCGCTGGTCAATCATTGAGGGCGAGTACCTGAACCGTAAGATTTTCCAGAAGATTAAAGTTTGTGAAGCAGATAGCCAGAAAAAAGATAAAGCATTACGCATGTTAGCAGCAATCGATACTAACGCGGGCGGCGGTTTAATGAAGTTAGGTTACGAGCCTACTGATATGGATTTAGCTGCTAATCTTACCAATAAGCCACAAGCTATCCTGTTACAGGTTTGGGAAATGACCAAGGATAACGGCGAAGAAATCAGCGGAAACTGGGTATCAATGGTTGCGCCAGTAGGCAAGCAGTTCGCATCAGCAGCTAAACCTAAAGCACCACAACAGCAAGCGGCGCAAGGTCAAGCACCACAAGCCCAGCAAGCGGAAGGGTTCGACGACGACATCGGCTTTTAATCTAAGCTAGTAAACTAACAAAGGCGCTTGAATGCGCCTTTTTATTAACTTAAATAAAGGATATGAAAATGAGCAACAAAACAAACGGACCATACTACCTAGAGCACCCAGAGTCAGGCTCAGCAAGAAAGATATGGACAGAAAAAGAACTAAACGAGGCGCTCAACGGGCAAGAGAATAAGATACCGAGAGAGATGTTTGATAATCTTAGGGCTGGCGGATTATGTGATGTATCCGGAGTTGATTACCTTCTGCCGGACACAACTCTTGAGTTGATATTTAATTCAATCAAAGACATGAGCGCGGAAATATCGCAATTAGCAGGAGTATTTCAAAATCAAGGCGTTTGCATTAGGACGGAATTCAACTACGCACAACAAAAAGTAGATGACATAAAAAACGGATTAGATGCAGCTCTTAATATCGCTAGGCGCAGCGCAGTTAAAACGGAGTTTTGATATGAGATTTAAACCTAGAGATTACCAACAAGCAGCTATTGACGCGGCAAAAGCGCACGTTACAAAGTCAACCACGTCATGCCTACTAGAGTTAGCTACAGGCTCGGGTAAGTCAATCATCGTTGCAGAGCTTGCGTATTGGCTAAAGGATATTAGCGGAAAAAAAGTCCTTTGTTTACAGCCAAGTAAAGAATTAGTTGAACAAAATCTGGAGAAGTATCTAGCCACAGGCGCGACCGCGTCAATCTATTGCGCATCAGTATCTAGCAAAAAAGACATGACGCAGGACGTTGTTTACGGCTCGCCTCAGACTGTATCACGCTCACTTGAGAAATTCGGTAGCCAGTTCGGAGCTGTAATCATCGATGAGGCTCACCGCACAGATGACACTGTTAAAAAAGTTATCGAGCATATGCGCGTGCAAAACCCCAAGTTGCGAGTAATAGGGCTGACAGCAACACCGTACCGTATGGGTAGCGGCTACATTTACGGCGTAGACATGGATAACAAAACGTTAGGCGACGACCAAGCTGTTAACCCATATTACGGTAAATTGGTATATCAAGTTCTTGCGCCATTCTTAATCGACGAAGGATACTTAACCAAACCAACAACGCAAATAACCAATGGCGGGTATGACACATCAGGGTTAGCGACTAAATCAAATGGTGAATTCACTCACGCGACCATCGAGAAAGCCTTCGTTGGGCAAGGCCGTAAGACCGCTGGTATCGTTGAGCAGATAGTTAACGCATCACATAATCGCATGGGCGTAATGATATTTGCATCGACCATTCAGCACGCTAATGAGGTCATGGAGTCACTACCAGAAAGTAAGGCACTGATAACTGGCGAGTTAAAAAAGGCTGACCGAGCATCAATTATTGCTCAATTTAAAAGCAAACAGATTAAATACTTAGTTAATGTCTCAGTTTTAACCACTGGATTCGATTGCTCACACGTTGACCTAGTTGCTATATTACGAGCCACTGAATCACCATCGTTACTGCAGCAGATTATCGGTCGCGGATTACGCCTTGATGATGATAAAGACGACTGTATCGTTATGGATTTTGCAGAAAACATCGAGCGCCACGGGCTAGAAGACGACCTATTTAAGCCTAAGATATCAACCAGCCTCAAAAGCGGTGAGACATTCCTAATGGATGTTATTTGCCCTAATTGTAATGTTACTAATGAATTCTCAGGAAGAAGTGATCCCGATTTTGCAGACTTTGAAGTGAATGTTAACGGTTATTATATTGATTTGTCTGGTCACGTTGTTGAAACCGAAAAAGGACAGCCTATGCCAGCTCATTTCGGGCGCAGATGCTTAGGCAACTCAATACAGAATGGCGAGCTAATGCAGTGTAGCTACCGTTGGTCATCAAAGGTTTGTGAGGAATGCGAGCAGGATAATGATATTGCGGCGCGTTACTGTTCAAATAAGAGCTGTGGTGCAGAATTAATTGACCCGAATCAGAAGCTTGCTGAGGAATTTAAAAAGTTCAAATCAGACCCGTACCAGAAAACAAGTGACAAAGTATTAGGTTGGATGTGTAAAGGCTGGCATACACAAAAAGGTAACTACACGTTAAAGGTTGATTTCACTACAGAATATAGAACGTTCAGCATTTGGTTAACCCCTGATACTTCGAATGTTAGACAGTTAAATATGTGGAACGATTTCAGTCAAGCCGTATTTGGCGAGGGAAGAATAGCGCCAGACGTTGATACGTTATTAGCTGCACTAAAGAAAGGCGGCAAGATGCCTAGTACCGTTACTGTACGCAGAGCAAAAGGCAGCGCGTTTTATAACGTTACAGCATACAATCAAGATGAATCAGTAATTGATTGACAATCACCACAATAAGTAGTAAATTGATGTTAACAATAAATAGGAGCAAGAAATGCGCAAAATAGATATAAAAACACTGCAAGATAGCGGAATACCAATTTACGGCGATATAGAGTTTCGCGGTAAATGCCCGTTAGAAACGCCAGAGCAGATAACCGCTGTTGGCATTATTAGACGTACGATGCCTAAACTTGGCGCTGTACTACTGCATATAAAAAACGAGGGAAAAAGAACTCGCGGAGCTGCCAAGGATAAGATAAACGGAATGATAACTGGCGCTAGCGATTTGGTTGCGCCGGGCAACCCGTCTTTTGTTTGTGAGCTTAAGCGGAAAGACCACACGGAAAGCGATATAAGTCCAGATCAAATAAAGTACCTTATAAACGCTAAAGCTGTCGGCTCGTTTGCTTGCGTATGCCTAGGTCACGAAGCCGTGATTGAAGCCGCTAAGGATTGGGAGCGATTGCAGAAGTGAACATATTTCAAAAGTTAAAGATTAAGTTGTTTGGCAAGGAAAGGTATCGCGCAATCACTCACAAATTGGGCGGAGACTATTACGTTTACTGCCTTGATGTTGGTGATTATTCATTTGAGCATGGGGTATTATTTAAGTGTTACGAATGCGAAGTTATGATTAGAAGCAAGCCATTTACAATTTACAGGAGAATAAGGTGAAACCAGATAAAGCCCACGTACATGATATGAAGTGGGCAGACGAGTTAATTAATACATTACCAAAGGAGCTACAACTAAAGGTATGCTTCGCTTACTGTGATGCATATCAAGAAGCTTATGACGCGGAACCAACAGAGCACAGGAAGGAAGGTAAAGGGCGCGTAGAGGCAAATACACGGTTACGAGCATTCGTAGCTAAACACACTAAAGCAATGGCTAAAAAATGGAGCTTCACACAATGAACTTATTCCAGTTAAATCACGAACAAAATGAACTATTACAACTAATCGAGAATGGCGATATTAGCAGCGAAGACGCAGCCGATACAATGGATGCAATGGATTATGATTTTGATAAGAAGATCGAAAACATCTGTCACGTACTACGCACACTAAAAGCAAAAGAAACGGCACTTGATAATGAAGTTAAGCGATTGACCGATATGAAAGCGTCTGTATCGGCTAATATATTACGCCTAAACAACTACGCTTTATGCGGGATGATTGCGGCAGATAAAAAGGAAATAAAGTCAGACCTGTTTAAAGTGTCGATTCGCAATGGTCGCGAAGTGGTTAAGGTTACGGCGGAAGGTGTTATCCCTAATGCGTACTGCGTAACCAAGCCATCAACGTCATCGCCAGATAAGAAAGCCATCCTTGCGGCGTTAAAAGATGGCATGGAGATAGCGGGTTGCGAACTAACCAGAAGTGCAAAAACAATTAACATTAAATAAACTCTTGCAATCTAAAATCATCGTGGTATATTAGATGCAAGTAAGAAGTACGGCGGCTAACAAAGCGTTAAGTGTTACAGCGATGACAGTCTCACAAGTACCGCTGATATTCGATTTAGTTTAGATGAGTATCATGACCGTGCCCATTAGGGCATCTCCTTATCGGGAATGGACGTTTGTGAATACGGCGAATCGTTAGACAAGGTTTTAACCCCTTCATACCGTCGGATTAGCGGTGTCGATTTTAATCAAATGTTTACATGTAGGCGTCTTGTCCCGACAAGTATAAAAACGGGGTATATTTGTAAGGGTTCTAATAAGAAACAGCGGTGAGGATTGGCTATCCATGTAATTGATAAGCTTGTGGAGATCGCACCACCTTTTAGATCCCTTAACAAATGTATTCTGTATGTGCTTGGAGTGACTTAAACTCAAGGGGTTGTGTTTGTTATCACTTACGAGCGCATACAAAATATAGTAATAGAGCTATATTTAAGGAGTAACCAATGTTTATATTTATTTCATACATTGGCTTTATTCTTATTATGCGAGACGGTTATGGCTTAATCGAATTCATACCATATGAAATTCCGCATGATGAGACATGCTTAACTGCTAACATGGTTAACACCATAGAGGCGCGAGTTGTTGGGATTCGTTGTTAAGCTTAAGCCATTCCCGCACACGCGGCAGAGTTTTTATTGATGAGTGATTTGGATTGTTAGTAGGGAGCGTCGGGAATCGATAGCTTGACAGCCTAGCGCATATCGCTCAATCAATACAAATTCTCTCCAGCAATAGAATATTCGACCACCTTATGGGTGGTCTTTTTTTTGTTTAAAATAAAGGTTGACTTGTTACTTAGTTGTGGTAATTTAGTTGCACACAACAAAAGGAGCATTAATAATGCTATTGAAAAATGATGACTTAGTAGAGATACTAAGATTAAGCGAGACAAGCAGCTATCGACAAATGGCAGAGCAATACGGCGTATCAATCAATACGATAGGTAACTTCCTTCGTAAAACTAGTAACCTTGATTTTTGGGCTGCTCACGACGAAAAGCCGATTGCACAGGGTTCCATTAATCGCCCTCAAGATACCCGTAAAGCATTTAATGGTAAGCGATTTGTGTTTACGTCCGCACAGAATAATACTTACGTTCATGACGGCTGGCTAAAATCACTTGAAAACTACTGTAAAATTAATGACTCTCAATTAGTTATTGGTACGTTCATTTACAATAAGGTTGGATTTCAATCAGGTGCAGATAAAAATGCTTGGTTCGACCCTAAAATACGTCCGTACATCACAAATGAATCAACCCAGATTGCTAAGGGTTTAGTGTGGTGTGGTGATTTGAATATATTACCAACAGCTAAGACGCCAATGAACACGCTGCACAATTACACGAACCACGACAGCGCCATTATTCCGCACGCAAAGTTACAAATGGTATCAATTGCCACACCCAAATCGATGGGCGCTAGATTGATGTATACGACAGGCTGTGTGACCACTCGTAACTACCGACCACAGCTAGCTGGTCAATCATCCGAACATCATCACTCCTTTAGCGCGTTGATAGTTGAAATTGATAATGATGGCGATTGGTTTGTGCGACAAATTACAGCAGAAAAAGAAACGGGCAATTTTCAAGATTTGACCGATTACTACACTAACGATTCAATTATCCGTGGTCAGAATATTGAGGCAATTAACTTTGGTGATATCCATAGCGCAAAACCTGATGATGACGTAGCACTCGCTAGTTGGTGTAGTAATACTTCGATGCTTGATATTCTGCGCCCTAAGTTTGCATTCCTACATGACACACTAGACCAGCAGGCTAGAAATCACCACAACGTTAAAGACCCTCATTTCATGTTTAAAATGCATCATGATAAAACTGAATGCGTTCGTGGCGAGATTGAGTTAACCGTTGAGATTATGCGAGAGTTTGAGCGTGACTTCTGTACCAGTGTAATTGTTGAGTCCAACCACGACAAATCTATCGAGAAGTGGCTCAAAGAAGAGGATTACCGAAAAGACCCAGTTAACGCGCTGTTCTTTTTGGAGTTGCAACTAGCTAAATACAACTCAATCGTCAAAGGTGAGCATTTCAGCGTATTCCAGCACGCATGTAACATGGTTGGATTTGGTGGTGATGATGCTATATTCTTGCGGGAAGACGATACATTCATGATTGCTAATGGCATTGAGTGTGCAGCTCATAGCCATTTGGGTACAAACGGTAGTCGTGGGAGCGTTCAGTGCTACGTAAAGACGGGTGTTCGTCACAACTTAGGGCATAGTCACAGCGCGACAATTAAGGACGGAGTATGGCAAGCAGGGGTGTCAGGATCGTTAGATATGGGCTATAACACTGGCAATTCGTCATGGTCTAATAGTCATATCATTACATATGCAAACGGTAAACGCTGCATGATTACAATTAAAAACGGGAAGTGGCGAGCATGAAATTAACAATACTTGAAAGTCCATATGCGGGCGATGTAGCGGCTAATATTGAGTATGCACAAAAGTGTATGCGTGACATGTTATTAAGCGGCGAAGCGCCTTACGCGAGTCACCTACTGTATACGCAGCCAAATGTCTTGGATGATTTAAACCCAGAGGAAAGAGTGATGGGCATTGAGGCTGGTTTTTACTGGAAAAACATCGAAGGCGTTCACACTGTGTTTTATTTAGATCGCGGAATATCAGGCGGAATGCAGTTAGCTTTAGATTTCTGTAAAGGGCACAACATGAGCTTCGAAGAAAGATACTTATATAAATAACTTGACTACTTAAACGGGCTATGTAAAAGTAGCCCCACTGAAACAAATTAACTAAAGCGAGAAACGATTATGAAAGAGCAATTTACAAAAGGCGAATGGGAAGTTGATTTAAGTTACTCAACGATGCTTAGCGTGTCAGTTATTCACGACGCATTTAACGCTACCGATGTGTGTGATGTCGAGTCTGACGTTGATTATCAGGCCGGCTCATTTGTTACGATACCAACCATCGAGCAGTTAGCTAACGCACACCTAATCGCCGCTGCGCCTGATATGTACCTATTATTGGCTGACATATCTAAGTCCATCGACCATTGCGGTGACGAGATAGATACAGACTTTGTAATGTCAAGTATCGACAAATTACTATCTAAAGCAAGGGGCGAATAATGAAGTATCACCCAATCGTATTAAAAGGATTTGCTATCAGAGTGTTATCCGCTAAAAAGAATAACGATGATAGATATAAAGAATTAATGATGCACATGATGCATTACACGCAATCGAGCGAGTCTGTAATAATTGGCGAAATAACAAAGCTAGCATCTTACGAGGATTAAGTAATGAACTCACCACAAACATTTGATACATCATTTAACAAGCCACATCACACGCTGAGAGAGCAGAACGTAGCAGCAAGCCTATTAGCTGATGAACTTAACAAGGGTAAACTAACGCATAAGACAGCGGCTTGTAACACTACTGATGAGGGAATCAAGCGAAAGAAGCGTTTAGACATTCAAGCCGAAGCTCAGCGACTTAAGGATGATACAGGTTGGTTGTAATTTTGACCAATTAATGGTAGATTAGACCAACTAAACAAATTGGACTAATCTATCGTGAATAACTACACCCGTGAAATGTGCCTCTCCAAGAATCAAGAGGCGCAAACCGCCCTAGAAAATAACGACCCACATCAAGCTATATTCAACCTACGCCAAGCCATCGCCCGATGGGAATCTTTGCCATACTCCGAAAGGGGTTATAATGTGTCATGGTGCAAAAACAAACTAACGGAATGCGAAAAGCATTCCAACTATGACTACAGGCTAGAAGATGACAATTGCAAATAAATTCCACTGGAAAGTAATACTACGAAATAAAGACGGCGAAACGGATTCGATTTTAATTAAGGGGATTCGTCGCCAAAAAGAAGCTGAACAATCAGCGCTAAACATTTACGATCGTAAAGGTTGGCAGGTGTTTAGCTCTCAATTAAAGATGGTGGCTAGATGAAATTAATAATTAAACGATTCAATAACCGTGACGACATGCAATTAGGCGAGGCTACGTATGGAGACTTTCAATGCTTTACTATCGAAAAACCTTGGCGCAAAAACAAGACGTTTATATCATGCATCCCTACTGGGACTTATAAATGCAAGAAGATTATCAGCCCCGCTAATGGACACTGCTTCGAGATTCTTGATGTTGATGGGCGTACTCACATTCAAGGTCATATTGCTAATTATGTGCGTAACGTGGTTGGTTGCATTGGCTTTGGTGATGCTGTACGAAGAAACGATAGTCCGTGGATAACAAACAGCAGCAAGACATTTAGAAAGTTAATGTCGTTGCTGCCGAATGAGTTTGAGATTGTTATTAGCTAGCTTTGCATCCAATCGTTAACGCTAAATGACTTGAATGACAAGGCACTTCCCGCCACCAGACTAATGGGCGAATTAGTTCCGTTGCCAAGATTATCCCCCGAAAACGGGTAAATCTGTATTGTTACCCCAGCTCTGTTTGATATGCTTATTTGCCTAGCGGTTCCCTCAGAAGTGGGAAGCTTAATGCTATCAAATGCGGCGGCAGAAACGACTATATTCATAGCGTTAGATAGCTGAGTGGCGGCAGCTTGACCCCCAGCGGTTGCGATAACCGAATCATCAACCGTGTTTTCTCCACTATCTGTGGTTTCCGCTAAGAATCCAGCAGACAGGCCAGCAAGGTCGTTGCCGATTAGCTCATTATTTCCCGGAGTCAGTGTGCCAGACGTTGATACTGCCGCTGTCATTAACCCCTCGTTATTTATGTATGTATTTCTGTTTATTCTGATTCTTGAAGAGACTCCCGTACCGATATCGATGGGAATCCCGAACCCGCCACCCGGCGCACCGCAGTTGTCAAAGGTATTCTCTAGTAAATCAATTCTATCGCTATTGTAAATAGTAAGCGCAACACCACCCCCAACATGTTTAAAAGTGTCAGATACTTTGATGCTATTACATCCGCGATTTGGCAATCCAATTAACCATCCCACATAGCCCTGAAGCGCGCAATCTTCCCAAGTGTTTTCGTATGCGTCGATCCCTTTTATTCCGTAATACCAGAATGGGCTATTGGATGTGTTCTTAAAGTGGTTTAACGTTACCTTGTAATTTGAATTAAACGAGGCGTCTGTAACATCAGCGTTTTGGTCTTGCGCTAAATGAATGCCTTTAAAAACCGCGTCGCCAGTATTACCGACGATGTTTATATTTTGCGGATCACCATTAGTGTACGCGCCCTCTTCAGTCGGCAGAAAGAAAGAGATAGCAGCGACGTTGCCGCCTATACTTGCGAATGTATTGTATAAAATATTGATGTTTTTAATGACAACAAACGTGTCACCAATGTTAGGCTCACAATCTATAGCGCCCGGCATTGCAGGACCACTGGCTTGATCCATACCATCATAAGGCGAAGGGTTAACCCAAGCAGCGTCTCCGTCTCTAGTGCAGTTAAGGAAGTTATTAAACATAATCCAAAGCCCGCTACAGTCGTTAAACGTAATGGCGTTCCTATTGTTTCTATTCACTCCATTGAATTGGTTATTAATTATTCTGATATTTTCATTTTGTGCTGCCGCAGTGAAGTTTCCACTTCGGATTACAATGGCGTCACCTTGCCAGCCCTCAAACCAGCAACCGTGTATTTTAATGTCAGTTCCGCCCTGTATCATCAGTAGATGTTTTTGCTCACTAAAGCCATCGATTACCGTAGTGCCTCTGAATTTAATGCCTGTAATGTCAATATTTCTAATGTTTAGCGCTCGATTAAATGGTGGCACGGTGTCACTATTGAAGAATCTGTAACCAACCTTTGTAGTTGTCGGATTGGTCGGATCGCTTATTCTTTCATCGATTGAGTTCTCGCCCTCGCCTCGACCGTTTACGTTTTTACGCCAGTCTATTTGCTCATGAATCCACAGTCCCGACGGCAAGTAATAAGTGCCGCCAGATAGTGCAGCGGCCTCCATAGTCGCGCGCATAGGGGTCGTGTTATTAGCTGCGCCATCTATCGCACCGAAATGAACAATGCTATATTGATTTTTTGTAATTACAGCTTTTAGGGTGAGACTGTTTTGTGCCGATACCGACCCGAATCCATCACTAGCCTGCCCGGTCAAATATTGAAACCGCCCCATTCCTCTATCGCTAATGTCAACGTACATACCAGCAGCCGCAGAGGCGTCAGCAACAGCCTCTGCTAGAGTTTTTACTGGCACGCCAATCAGCCCGACCAGCACTTCAGAAGTTACCCCGACGTCAATTGGCGTGACAACACCATTACTAATAGCGTTATAACCAGTTGGTGCAGCATAAAAAGTAAACTGACCTCGGTCGTCACAAGTTGCGCCAGTTTGAGTGATTGAGTTTAACCCGTGCGAGTCACTAAATATATTAGCGAGCGCACCGCTTGACCCGTCAGTGTTGCGAACGTAGATAGATATTGGTGCATTGGCAATATAGTTTGTGCCAGTTTCTTCGAACGGAGCAACGGCTACAGTGTAGCCAGATAGATGAGACATTAAGATCGTCTTCCTTTTATGTTGATGGCGTTATCGCCTGCTGTGATTGTAACACTGTTTCCGTTTGATACGATTGCGAAGCCAGATAGCCCGCCAGTGGCACCCCCTTGGCTTTCTCCACTTTCTCCCCACGAACCCCCGCTAACGTTTGCTAATGTGCCAGCTGACAGTCTAGACCCTACAGCTCCAGCTAATCCAAATAAATTATCTACATTTTCAGCTATTGCGTGACCTGCGTTGCCGCCAGCGTCCGATGTGAAACCTTGACCGGATGATCCGCCGTTACCGGGGTTGCTGCCTATGTCGCTATGAGATACCGACACGTCACCAGACGCGCCGCCGCCGCCAGCAAGTATAGCTCCAGACCCTACGTTTATGGAGCAATCCACAGTCGCCACAAACGCGTCATCACCGACGATTCCATCATCTCCAATATCCTCAAATCGACCCTGATTTCCAGCTGGCGCATTTACTATGCCGCCATTACCGCCCCTACCACCTCTGCCCTCAATGGTGCCGCGTACAATAAAATCAAAGGTAACTCCTGCATTTTGAGTTCCAGTTGTAAATGCCTGAGATCCAGCTGTAACTCCACCAATAACCACACCAGCTAGGATATAGACAACATAATTACCAGCAGTCGGTGCGAATTCAGTAGATAAATCATAGTCAGTTTTGTTTTCGCTGATAGTAAAGTCAACGTTAACTGATTGTAACGGGTCTTGAAATAACTTGGTTTTTAGTCGATACTTCATGTCGCCAACATCCTGCATTTTTAATACTTGATGGGCTTTAGATTTTGGCGATCCATCTACGTTAACTGAGCGAGATGACGTGATGTTAACTATTGAGCCCAACTCTAGTTGACCGCCCTGTGTATCAAATACATTTTCTATATCAACGACGAATTCAAATATCTCAGGCGTTTCAACAACCCTATCAATTGTACGCTGAGCAATGGACGTGCCTTTCGTTACATCACTTGATGAGTTAGTTAACCAGCGATTATAAAACGTTTTCTTCTCGTTGACTTTTCCTAGTTTCCGTGGCAACTCGTTATCAAGGTTTAGCGATTGATACAGTATTGAAAAGTCATCTTCGCCCTTATTTTTAGTCGCGTCATACGATGCCCATGCTGTCAAGAATCTAGTATGCTGATTCTTGGTGTCACGCGTGACCTTCATCGAGTCCGCCTCAATATGATCTTCTTCATTGATTGTTATCGACTGCACGTTCTGTTCGTTAACTGGCTTTATTTTGATGAGTTGGTTTTCCTCATCGTAATACATAGTTAAGTCACCATTGACAATTAACTCGTCGATAAGTTTTTTGATTGAAATGGGCTTGCTGATAATTGTGCTTAGAGTGGTGACTGACGTTGCAGCGATAACACTGGTGTAATCATCAAAGAATCTCGTTGGAATGTCTGTAAACGTACGTAGTAGTGTGTCAATGATAGTCACAACGTTTACATCGACAAATTCAACGCACTGCTGTACTGATGCATTAATGTCGTGGTCTTTTTGCTCAGACCTACCAACTGCGCGCGCTGTAATTGTTAGTACGAAATCACTAGCCACTGTACATCTAATTAGTTCATTATCAATTCGCACTAGCGTTGAGCTACTTACGGCTCCATATTTCAGCGCTACATCATTGGCGTAAGTTATGGACGTTGACGCGTTGGTGATTGCTACTATTGATGTCCCTCGGCTAACGAGGGGCGCTTTAGCTTTTACCTCCTCAGTTAGCATTAGTGGGTCAACACCCTTGATAGTCAGTAGCCCACTATTAAGCTGTACACTATCAATGATGTACTCGCGAGTAATGAAGTTGTCAAAGTCTAGATTAAGTAGATCGAACCCGTGATGTATTTTCATTGGACGACCCTCAAAATTGGGATGCCTAGCCAGTAGCTTTGTGAATAAAGTGCCGCTACTAGTGCGGCGCTCAGGGTACGGAATGTAAATATCTTGGTCGTTGCCGTCATCAACTAGAGTCAGCGATACGTTAGCTCTGCTGCCCATTGATTCGGCGGGTTTAACTTCGCATGAGCTATGGGTAACTTTTTTAAATCCGTTAAAAAACATCTCGCTATGCGCTAGCTGGGTCTCTGGGAATCTAAATAAAAACTTAGTGTCCTCATCGTAACTGTCCCCGCTGGTGCATCCGTCTGGAAACCCTAGGCACGAACCGTCAGCATCGCCGCCATGCACCACTCTAGCGACTGATGCGGAGTGCGCAACATCGGCAGTACCATACTGCCCGCGAGCAATAACAGTTAGCTGAATGGCTGAGTCAACGGTAACTTTTATTATTTCATCGTCCCACTTCAGGAACGGAGTCGAGTTAGTAAAATTTGTAGCCGTACCGCCAGTGATAGCTATAACACCCAGCGCGCCAATAGCCAATGAGCTAGTTACGTTAATGTCGCCAGTGTTAAGTCTTGACGCGTGAATGCATTTGTCTAACTCAATGTCGGCAATTACGCCGACTGATTGACCCGCTTCTATTTTTTTGCTGTTAAATGACATCTACGCGTATCCGTTAATTTCTAATGATATGTCGGTATTATAGTTTGTTTTGTAAGAAAGTTTTGATAACGCCGTAACGCTCTGTTGCCCGTAAACTGTCTCATCTTTAAGCTGAGTCCATTTAAAGAACAAGGGCTTACTATCAAGCACGTGATTCATGAACTCTTCATACCATATTTCAACGTCTTTATACTCTAATAGTCGAAACGTCGCCTTGGTTTGGAATCCCCTGTTTTTGCGTCGACCCATAATGAAGTTGTTACCTTCAGTTTTGAACTGCTCAACTTCATCAAGCGATGAGTACCTACCAGATTGAAACCCTACCGCTGGACATTTTAATTTAATCGCTTTTCCTACATGGATTGCACCGATAAACAACTTAGATGTAAACGACAAAACAAGCCGTTGCTTTTGTGACAGTCGAGGAGTAAACGATGACAAGAACGGTCTATTATTCTTGACTCCGTTAAATTCTGCGACAGTAACATAACCGTTGCCGTCACCAGAATCAACCTCAAAGCGCCCAGACAAATTAGCATCAATACCGTTATGCACGGCAAATGCGAAGTAATCAATTTGAGACTCTTGCGATTGAGATATCAATATAGTAACCGAACCGTTAGTGATATCTGGGCTGTATTTGGTGTTGTCTCGATAATCTAACGCATTAACAAATGGGCGCTCAGCATCTTCATTGACGCCACTAACTCCGTCGCCGTCGCGTATTGTTGATGATTGCAACACGTTATGATAACCAAGTGTTGCAAAATCTGTCTTGCCAAGGCTCGATTCAACAACTGGAATCTCGCCCTGTTTTACTACTATTAAACCGCGTGGCATATTATATTTGTCCTAGTCGTTTCGCTTCATTCTGAGCTTCAGTGAAATTAACGATATAATCTGAGTCTGATTGTAACACGTTGGTCATCGCGTCTTTTACCATTTTTCCAGTGAACACCGCGTTGTCATCAACTCGAATATCGATTACTCTCTGCACGTCTCTTTGCTGGGCTTGCGCTGTAGGATTTGACTGTTGTGGAGATGACGTAACAGCTGATGCGTGCGCAGATATACCGCCACCACCTCCGCCGATCTTTTTTAGTTGAGCCGCGCCAGCTACAGCCATCGCAATTGCTGGTACTATACCCCACGGGTATCCGCCACCATTATTGTATGACTTAACAACCGCTACGGCGGTATTAGCTATAATTGCAGCCTTTTGCAGCTTCCTTTGTTTCTTGCTGTCTTTACTTGATAGCGATGCGAATGCGTTAAAAGCGTTGGCAGTTATCGATAGCTGACTGGAGAATTGAGATTTTATCAGGTTAGATCTTTCTTCTGCTTGCCCTCTTGCTATGTCGGTCTTTTTTTGCTCGTGCTCAGCGGTTGCAGCTAAGTCAGCCTCGTTGGCAGCGTCTCTAATGTCTATCTTAAGTAGTTCATCCTCTCCAGCCAGCAATATTCCAGCAATCTTTCTTTCTTCGATCCTAGCTGCCTTTGCTAGGTATCTGTTTTCTTCATCAACTTCAGTCTGTGTTTTGAATCCGACCTCAATATCAAAGATATCCTGAAGATGCTTTTCTGTTGATGCTCGCTCATTCTCGAAGAAAGCAAACAGCCTTGCTGTCTTCCTATCTAGCGTAGCCTGAGCCTCAGCAGCTTTAACGCTATCGTCCCCACCTTCACCTCCGCCACTGCCCTCAGCAATTGGCGGTGCTATTACTGCGCTTTCCTCCTGTAAGCTTGCTAGCTGCTCTTTTAGCTTGTTTATGCGCTCTATTGTTCTGTCTATTGCGTCTGACGTACCTTGAGTTCGCGACAAGTCAAACCCCAAGAACGAGTCCGTACTTAGGTCTATTAGTACCCCTTTTAGTATCTCAATCTGTCGAGTTACAGACTCTATACTGTTAATGTCGTCAGCGCTTTTTAGCGAGTTAATGAAATCAGTTATCGCCACGGTTGCAGGGGGAATACCCTCTGCAATTAGCTTAATTAAATCCGAAACAGCAGGAGCGAGTGACGCACTAATTGCGGTCGTTGCTGATGTTGCCGTACCTGTCATCAAATCAAATGTTTCAGTTAATCTAATTAACTCTTTGTTTTGCTCTGATGTGATTGACAACTCTGCATTTAGCGCGTTAAACCCCTGAGTCAATCGCGTTAGTTCACTTGCGTTATTTGATAGTAGCGGGATGAGCTTTGTTGCATCATTACCCATTGACTCAAGCGCAAAACTGATTCGCCCGCCACTGACGCCAGCCTCCTCCATTCGCTTAACCATTAACCCTAAGACCTTGTCGCCGCTTAGGTTTTCGAATTCAAGCGCGGTAGATGCTGCCTGCTCTTTTGTTAGCTTCATCACGTCAGCGTAATCTTGGAACGTTCCGGTTCCTGCCGCTGCAAATTCTGAGACTTTTTCTGAAACGTCCTTTGATATGTCTGCAATCCTACCAGCGTCTATTCCGTACTGGTTGGTAGCAAATGCTAGCGCGTTGAATTTATCAGCTGAGATCCCAACTAATCTAGCTAGCTGCTCAGTCTCTCGCCGAGCCTCTGCTGACGATCGAACCATTGCTATTGTTGCAACTGTAGCGGCGGTAATGGCTGCGGCTACAGCCAGCGCCCCTTTTGACAGCTTTCCTAGGAACTTCACCGCGCCATCGGCAGATTTTCCTAATGCGCGAAAGTCCTTATCTAAGGCTGTAACATTTCTTTCTGCCTTCTTTGTATTTACTCTAATATCAATTTCTTTAATTGTCATTTGCTTTGTTTCCGTCTGATTTCATCACAGCGCATTTCTATGTATTTATTATCTATTTGGTGAATTGCATAAACAAACAAATCAACAGGTCTATCACCAATACTGTTGCGCTCGATGTATTCGTAAATAGCATTCTCGGTAATCGGCATCGGTGCGTTATTTTCCATGCGACGCTCTTGGCTCATACGATTAAATGCGTTTATCAATATGTAATGATGAACTTGAATATCTGGCTTTAAGTCCGTTACTTTATGCCCTTTGCCGCACATTTCTAGCATCTCTATCGCGTCGGACTCATCTTGTCCGTATCCAAACTCACCGCGATAGATTAGCTCTTTTTTACAGCCTCTACGTCCTCGTTGGTCTCATCAAAAAGATAGTTTGCATAATCAGTTGCGTGATTTAAAAGTAGCTGATTTAGGCTTAAATAGTACTTCTCGTTAGTGAAGATATTTAATGCATTCATCTTGCTGTATTCTAACATGTCGTCGCCGTCGCTGATTTCATCCCAGCCAGTCACGCCAAACTCAGCTAACCAGTGACCCATTATTAAATTGTTGTCTATCTCTTTTGGCGCGAATCCGTACAGCGCTTTTTTAATGTCGCCAACTTCTTTTTGAGTTTGCTCGGTGCCTAGTCGTTTTACATGGAAGCATGACCCTTCATCGCCAATGTAACATGGTGAGCCGCTTTCTTGTTTTTGTGTGTCTTCTGCGAATAGTGATAGATTCATAAACTAAAACGGCGCAATTAAGCGCCGCTCCTTACATTGGTTGTCGGTTAGAAATTACGGAAGATTTGAACAGTAGCGCCTGTGATTGGGTCACCCTCTGCTGTGTAGCTCATGTCGTTAGATACTACAGTGTCGCCGCTGTATGTATGCTCGGTAACGATTGCACGAGTAACCTCGGTAATCATCCAGCGACCATCAGGCCAGCGGGCAGATGATGCTAAAGCAATACGTGTACCATTCTGATTGCGATCTTCCCAAAGCGTCGCAGCTTGGTCATCAGTTTTAGCCTTAATTGCACCACTAACTGAAGTTTGTCCTCTGCCGAACTCTTCAGCACAACCACCATAACCACCGCCGTCACCTTCGTAGTTACTATTAAATTCAACATCCATAGAACTTAATAAGCAGCCAGTGCCGACGCCATCAACGTATAAGAACGCTGTGCGCTCTGCTGCTGAAATGCTATCACTGATATCTACCGTGCCATCTGTTTGCCCAGCAATTACCGCAGAGCCTTCAGTTTTAGCGCCCATCTTATAATCAAATGAACCAGTAACGATACCACTTTGACCGAACGAGATGGAGCCACTATTAGAGCGAACATCACGGAATGTAGAGTGGGCAATGTCGCCAACTTTAGATTTATCTAATACTCGTCGCTGCGCTGTGAATAAAGTCTTTGTGACGCCTGATGCTGTTTTGCGGCTAGACAGCGTGATTGATGCGCCTGCCGATTCTACAGTTGGCGGAGCTTCGCTTGTGGTAATCTCAGTTGCAGATACAATGACTGAAACCTTGTAAATCTTGTCGTTTTCACTAGCTGCCGAGCCTTCGATGCCGTACCAATCGCCAACAGATAAGTCAGATACGTGACCAGCTGGCATAATATACCCAGTGGCGGTAGCTTCAATAGCTGTTGATGCAGTCTTGCTATTATCAACTTGAGCGCCATGAATGACCGCATCGAAATAACCAGCAGTTTCTTGGCTCATATCGAACTCGATAGTTAGTTCTTTTTCTTCTTTATCTTTAACTTGCTTTGGTGCTTGCCCATCAACCTGCAATTCGTTGCCAGTTACGTAAGTGGGTTTAGACGACATTGTGCCGCCAGTTCTTCGTACCCGGACGAATACAGGGTTTGTATCAATAACACCTTCAATCGTCTGAGGCGCTAGGTGTGTTGTGATGTTGCTTTGGTCTAAAGTAGCCATTTAAATGCCTTCATATATGTATTGTGTAATTACCTGAACATTATACCACCCATCGACAACGCCCGCAGTTTGGATGCTGCACTCTTGAGTTTTGGTATTGCCAAAGTTGGTATTCTCGAATAAAGCCTTTAGCGTTTCAGCGTCTTGCAGCTGCGTCCTATCACCAGTTTCTGGCTTGTAATTGATGTTAATTACGAATGTGCCGTTAGTACGCTTCCACGCTCCAGCATACGCAACGTTGTCAGTTGTGCCGTTAGCTACTGAGCATTCTAGCCATTTACTGGTTGGTAGTGTAAACGGAGCATTCGGCTGCTTAACCGTCGCGGTAGAATAACCGATAGGCAAATTCGCCAATAATCGGTCAATTAAATCAATCGTTGTTAAGTATATTGAATCAGCCAAGTTTAATGTCCTCTATATTCAGCCCTGCACGCGTTACTGCATTCTCAACAAAGAAGCCGGGGCTTTGTGCTGAGTGACCGCGGTTGAGCTTTTGCATGTAAGGCTTTAGTGATGTGATATAGACATCATTTAACGCGCCGTCTTTTGAGTTCTTAATAATGATACGGGTGTTTTCCGCTGCCGCACCACTTGGTCGACGTGATTTACTTCTGGTTTTTCGTGGTGGCTTATCGATACCAATCTGCCAACTACCAGCCGCCTCACCAGTGTCTCGCGGAGTATCCTTGATGCAGTCATTGCTAATGCTCAGCGCTGTAATCATTTGAACTTTATTGATATCTGCTATCAATTCATCTTCAATACTGAAATCGTTTTCAAATGACATTACGAGTAAATCCCGCTAACGTGCAAAGTCCATACCGCACCAGCCTCATCGAGTTTTGCCGTGTTGACCGTCACCAATGTACCATTAACTGTACATGTGATATTACTGGCGGACGGGTTAGTGTTTAATGGGTTATTAACAAAAGCAACCTTTCTATCAGTCAGTTGCACTGAGTCGGACTGCTGCTCAAATGCAGTAAAGTCATAAACTCGCGCCTTAGTGATGGTGTCCGTAGCTCCGTCAATGCTAGCCTGCGCGGTCGCGTCCCATGTTCCAGCCTCGGTTAATACGATCGTGTTTTGAGTTTGCCCCGAGAATGTTTGGTTAAACATTCGATTGGCTAGGGCTAGCCATTGTGCATTTGATGCCATAGTTAAACCTTAAATACTTCACCGAAATTCATACCTGACTTCATCGTTACCGATAGCATATCTAAGTACTCATCAGATTTAATTGAGCTAACAACCGTTGAGCTTGATCCTTCGAAATACTCAGTTTTTAACGTACCGAGTTGCTCTGATTTGATGTTACTAGCTGTTTCAGTTACGTCTAAATCTCCTTTGAACACAGAGATTGCGGCTTCTAATTGGGCGCGTTTTAGCTCGTTAGGGATTACGTCGGACGGGACTAATACGCCATTAGCATAGCTAGTCGATTGAGGATATCGTAGGGATTGAGTTGCGTCTGTTTTTAGTTTGAATCTAATTAGATAATTGTCGACATAATCAGTCGAGCGTATTAATTCTATTTCACGCGCAGCCAAATCCGCGCCAATAGTAATGCCGCGTGCTGCTGCGTATGATGTGTATTCTGCGTCTGAGTTGTAACTGTTTGACCCGCTAACCACGGATCCGTCTTCCACTATAATCGTCATTTAGTCTTCCATTTACAATTGTCAAAGTGCCATCTTTTTAATAAACTTATCGCGCCAGTTTTGCCGCAGTGATGACACTCACCTGTCGGCCTTTTAAGTCCAGTTAGCGCTTTCGATATCCTACTGGCGGTCACTTCGCTTATTACATTGCCGGGCTTAAATGATCCTGAGTTCGCCTTTTGATGCCAAGTGGAGCGCCAATCTAGTCCGTTAGCGTTTCTGCATTCCACTGAGCAATATCTATTTCTGTTTCTTGCTAAAAACGGTATCGGAAGATTGCAACTTTCGCACAGTGCCGGGTTGTTTTTGTACCTAACCTGAGCTTCCGTTGGTTTCTTCTCTAGGATTAGACCCTTATTCCATGGCGTCTTACCCTTTGCTGACTCAGACATTTTTAATCTAGATTCCTTTGAGAATTTTCGACCTTTATTTAGCTGCGCCATATTTATCGCCCAAGCTTCTCTTGCGTACTTAAATGAATGACTGTTATATCTTTTACCATTCAAGTTTCTACACATAGACTGCCACGCGAACGACAGCTTTCTGTTTTTTGTGAATCTTGTACAAAAGCCAGTGCGCGATAAAATGTTCCCTTGCTGTAAGTATCGCTATATTAGCAGCTTCGTTACCACCACCCATGCATTTTGGTATTATGTGGTGCCTTTCCGTGTAAGTGTCGATTGGTATGTCTCGCCCTGACCGAGACTTACCTATAAGGCTATTGTATACTTTGTCGTAATTCATTGTCTTTTCCTCATAAAAAAAGCCCAATAAAAATGTATTGGGCTATTATAGCATGAGAGGGTTATTTGGTTTTAGATGGTGGTGGTGGGAGTGGTTGCCAATGTGTGTAATATCCTCGGTCGTATCCGTTTTGGGTTTTTGATGGGGTAAAGTTTTGGTTAAGCACTCGACCACTGCCAGAATATACCGCGCCATTATCAGTGGCCATTAATATCTTGTCGTCGTCACTTGGTAACTCATCTTCTACGCTAATCCAATTATCCATTATTTAACCCCCATTAATATAGCGCCAATTAGCACAAGGTTAGCGACAACAGAAACTAGCAATACAATAGATACCAAATCACTGTGCTTTTTGATGCCCGATAATACGAATTCCAAACTTTTAATCTCGTTATTTTTTGATTTAATTACGCCTTGTAATTCCTCGCTCTCATGCTCTAACTTGAGAGTTTTGATGTAACATAATTCAAGCTCTTTATGTGCCAAGTCAAGACCCTTAACTGCTATAGATAACTTGTTCATAGTAACCACCATGATAGTGCGCCAATAAATGCAAATGCGCCAACAGCGTAAGCGATTAATAACTTGATTGATTGGGTTGTTAACGCTCTTGATAATATTCGCTGATAAGTATCGCCGCTTCGAGTCGCTTCGTCGTGCGCCTTAATTTCAGTACTTGCCACTAAGTTGTTAAATATTTGTTTAAAGTTCATTTTTCTTTCCCTTCATTAAGTAGTAAAGCCACAATACTATTAATATTGTGGCTTGTCTAGTTTTATTTGTTACTTAGTTAGGGGGTGTCGTTAACTATGTCTCCAACTGTCATATTGAACATCGTAAAATCTAGCGTGCCGATGTTGTCAGTGATAGTCGGGAACGTGTCGTTATCACCCATGCGCCACCAGTTATCGGGTGCGGATGCTAATGATGATAGGTCGTGCGTATTGCCGCTGTTATAGATAGCTGATACGTTAGCGGTTTGGTCAGAAGACCATATTGCAACCTCATCAACCAAATCGTTATTGCGCATATGTTTTCCGCCGTAAACGACCTCTCCAATTCTGAATTGTTCATCTTTAATAGATGAATCCCATCCGTCATTTGAGTTTTCTTTATTTAGCGTCTGACTAACTCCGTCTAGCCATATTTCAAACCGACTATAGTAGTCATTAATGCTGCCGCCGTTACTACCCGTTGTGCCGCCGTCATACGTGATGATGAAGTGAACCCACGTGCAATCGCAAAGGGAATTATCGGGAGTTGTAAATCTTAGCCAGTCATTTTCCGATCCGTATTTTAATACGAGCTGCTCTTTACTGGAGTTGCCATCCCAATAAACCCACACTCTACCTTCGTTGTCTTTATTTGTGCCACCAAACGATATGATAGTCTGCTTTGGATCGCTTGATGTGCCACCCTGAAACCAGCCAGATATCGTCCACGCATCACCAGAGCCAGCACCGTTTGCTGCTCTATGCATTGGGTTGCTAGTGTTGGCGTCAGCATTCATGTAATCGTTGTCATTAAACTGAGTTGATTTGGTATTTGAGTACGGCGGATTTGACACGGTAATAGTTAGCGTCTCAGTGTCTGCGCCAAAATAATTCACGGCCTTCATGGTAGGAGTATATACACCATCAGCAGCAATTGAACCGACTAATTTCCTAACGTTACCTTCGACAGTGACTAACCCTGCTGGTAAATTACTCCATTCATAACCAACCCCGCCAGTTGCTACTAACTCATAGTTAATAGTAGCGCCTTCGGTGGTGTTGATAGCTAATGAGCTAGTTATCACTGGGATGTTATCACTACCAGAGCCTGTGAATACCGCATTTAATGCGTTAACAGCTAGCGGCGCTGTAACTCCGTACTGCGCAGTCCCGTCATCTACAAAATCCGCAAATGGTATACCTGTAAATATGTCAATGTTCCTAGCGAGATCTTTAATATTTGCCAGTACGTCGAGCGGGTTTACTAGGTACGCCTGTAGCGAGTTAAGAAATTGAACGCCGTTAGCGTCCTCAACAAATATAGCGTTTGCTGCTGAATCTCTATATATAGTAATACTCATGCTTTAATCACCTGTATTGCTGAGCCTGCATTAATTAACGTGCCGTTAGCTGATAGCTTTGCTTGCAGAATAATTGGATTATCCCGCGTATTCAGATCGCCCATATAAATCAGGTCAGTAGAGAGAGCGAATCGATATGGCTGACCAGAACCACTGTCTAATCTTCCGACTATCTTTTCAAGCGTGTAAACTGCGCCGCCAAGCCCTAATGAATATCTAAACTCAAGGAGAGTATTGTTTGTGCCGGGCGTTACTCGATAATCGTTACGGATAACAATGGAATCACCAAGTGATAGCTCTGTTGCGTCTATAGCTCCCGTAGAAACATCCATAAGCTCAGTTACACCTGTAGGTGCGTATGTGCTATTAGATGCGGTTCCGAGTCCGTCATTTGGTATAGTTGTCCATACACCGCCAGTTAACACAAGGGGCGAACCCGATGTTGATGTGTCGTTGTAGTCAATAAAGCCCTGACCTGTAGCGCCGCCCTGACCTGTTTGCCCTGACCTTCCGCCCAATGGTACATATGACATTAAATTTCCTCGCTATGTTTTGGTTTAAATGCTGGATGGTTTTCGTATAAATACCGACCGAACCACCTTGACATAACTAGCAGTATGCCTGTTGGCTCGGTAGTGCTCATTCTGTCGATAATGCTAAGTAACTCATAGATATCCTCTTTATCGCTTATATCAACGACTGTGCCACCAAACACTAAGGGGCAACTTCCTGATAATGTAAATTTACCGTCCGAATATGTAGCCCCTGTCATTCCTATTTTAGCCGCGTAAGACGTAGCCATTATATAATATTTCATGGTGCCACCGGAATAATTACAGTTTGATTAAAGTTTTCCCACTGATCGGGGTTTGTCGCCGTGTTTAGCGTGAACAACTCAACATCACCAGCCGACACATTAACTCGCGTTAATAGGTTGTTACCATTGACTGCTTGCTCTGTTGTTGTTGCACCGTCCTTGTCTAGCGCCCATTTGTTGCCGTTGCCTAGGTCTACGTTTGCTATGATGCCGTTGAAATGGGTTCCCAGTCTCGTTCCTATAAGAGCTATGTCTTGATTACCATCTAGCAACCATGTTGATGTACTGAGAGTGCCTCCGTTAAGCGATAAGGTGATAGTTGTACCCGTAAAGCCTAAGCTTACATGCTGTAGTGTGCCATCCCTAACAAAGTTACGTTCTAATATTGTGGTTATCGAAGTCCCAATGTACGCGAAAGCCCTAACGCTACTTCCAAAAACATCTAACACTATTGAATTGTTATTCCCTAGCAATCCAGATGCTATAATTTGACGCCCCGTTGATGTCGCTGGGATCACTATGTCAAACGACCACTCAAAATCACCAGTCTCAACAACAGGAGCCCCAATAGTATAATACCCCTGCTGAACCGGGTCTAAGTCAGCAAAGTAGCGACTAATAGAGGTCGCAATCCCTTGCGCCCCGATATTGAACGCACCTATTAGCGACAATATCGGATTGGCAGTGACGACTGGGTACATTATATCGTCTTCCCATATGCACTATAGTCAACCGTTACTGCGCTATTACCTGTTACGCCAGTTGCTACCACTCGGTAGGCTGTGAAGTTACCATATCCAGACGGCTGTTTTCTGTCGGGGCTGTAAGCATCAGCAGCATCAAATCCACCATCAGCGATGTTTTGCCATACGTCATCAGGCGCTAAGCGTGCCGTCGCTTGATACTGAAAGGTGCCGCCAGTTGGTGTCACTTTTAGCCCGCCAGCATCACGAATAATAGGCGGATCGAAAGTGATAGTTCCGTATTCAAGCGGAATTCTGCGAGGTGTTGATGCTGCATTTAGTGGTTGGTTGTTATGTGGGAATTCTTGCGCTAAGCTCATTTATCTTCATCCTTCTTGATTGTGGGCTTTTTTGGTGCTTTCTTTTTGGCTTCAGCTTTAGCAGCTTCATCAAAGGTTGTAACTTTTGGTGCGTCAATCACCAGTTCGCACTCGCCATAATTAGCTTTGAATTTAATATCAATGATACGAATATTCGCGTCACGCGCTAACTTTTTAACGTCTTGCGTGTACAGGCTTGGTGGCATTTTTAACAGCCAAATCTTTGGTTTTGTATTCATGCTTTTATTACTCTCATAAAAAAGGGCTAAATTAATAGCCCAATTATAACATAACTAGCGATTACCCTCTTACAGAGAAGTAACCATTACGCCAGCTGTATCTTTGATGTCACTAGCAACTTGATCCCAGTTTGCAGCAGTACCAAGAGCGGCATCGTTTGGCGAGCGACCACCAGAAGTGGTGTCCCAAGTAAAACCCTTTAAGCCAAGATTGAAATCAAATTCAGCTTTCATGAAGCGTTCAGTGTTTTCTTTCTGGATATCTTTATCATCATAGAAAGTGTAGTTGCCGTTATCTTCTAGTAAGATAGCGCCTTGAACTAGACCTAATTGACGATAATGATCTACACCCGGGCTTTCGCCATCAACAACAACAAGCGCTGGACTGTCAGTTACGATTAACGGTCGACCTGCCGCGTCAGCAACGATAGAAACAGTACCAAACTCAAACAAGCGCGCAGCATTGGCTAGGTTTGAGTCAATGATGTCATGCTTAGACGTTGAGTGAACAATCCAAGCTTGGATAGCGCTAGAGCGATCACCAAATAATGCAGAACCTTTATTTAGCGAGCGTAAAGAAGCCACGGCTGCGGTCGCATCATAGTTAAGAGTGGTAACAGCTCCGACAGCTGCAACATAAGCAGAGATTGCAGAGTTGAGCATGTACTGCATAATACCAACAGCAACTTGCTCGCCGAATGCTGCGCCAGCTTCTTCTGGATTGCGTTGAATCCATTTGAACTGAGTATCAGTGATGCGTAGTAACGCAGTCTGACCGCCGATTTTAACGCTTGCTTCTTTTAACTGCTGTAAATCAACAGGGGTTAAAGTTGCAGAGCTATCAGCGTCACGGTTAACAACAATGTTAGCCACAGCCTGAAATAAAGTTTTGTAATCATAATCGCCAATGTTGTCACCAGCAGATAATGTAATTGTGCCAGCAGATTTAGCGTTGAATAAGTCAACTTGCTGAGTGATTGTTTCAGTAGCGCCGTCGTATGCGAAGCTATTGAAGATTTCCATGTTCGTTAAAGCCATTTTAGTACCTATATATAATTAAAGTGATTTACTTGCGGTTGTGCTTAATGCGTGCTACTTTCTCTTTTGGAGTTAGCTCGCTATACGGTTTGTTAAGGTCAAGCGCACCACTGGTACTTTGCTGGCCTCCTGTTGCTCCGACGCCTGCTTTTGATGCTGGTGCCTTTGCGAATGCTTCAAACGATGCTTCTGTTTGTAACATTTCGGAAATTGCTACTACGTCAAACGGGACTGCTTTACCTGTCGCGTCTGTCATTGCTACTTGCCCATCTGCTGAAATCATGCGCTCTTTAATTGCGTTTCCAACAAGTGCGGCAAATCTAGGGTCTGAAAATTGAGCATTAACTAATGATGCCATTTCAGTTTTTTTAGCGTCAGTAATTGAATTGCGCATATCGACTAATTCAGTGTCGCGAGTCGCAAGCATATCAACGATTTTCTGGTGTTCAGCTTCTTTAATTTCAGCTTCCAGCTTGCCGAGTGCTGATTTATCACCAACTGCCTCTAATCGCGCTCGCTCTGCCGCTAACTCGTCAGCCGCTTTAGCTTCTTGCAATGCCAATGCTTGCTCTTGCTGCTTCATCATTGAGCTTTCCAAGCCACTGAAACGTTCAGTTAGTTTAGTAAGTTGACCCTGATTGCGATATGAATCCTTCTTAGCCTCTGCTAAATCTTTGTGCATAAAAACTGTTGCGCCGTCTAGCTCGAATGGTACGAATGAATCTTTCAGTTCCACAGGAACGTCGGCTTCATTTGGAAATTGTAATTGCATTTGATAGACCCTATCTTGTTTGCATTTATTAAGAGTCCATTATAGCACACGTTTTTTAGGCGTGTGCTAAATGGCTAATTAGTGGTTAGATTGACGAAGTTAATTCAGCCTCTGCCATCATAGTTTCGGCATCAACAGTTGATACGCCGCCATTGTACATTTGGCGTAACGCCTCAACTCTAGGTATTAACCCCTGAGTGAATTCATTAAGAATAGCTGTGCGCTCCTGCGGGTTAAGCTTTACTTGTTCAAATTCTTTGTTTAGCGAGAATTCATAATCAGGCATAGCTTTCTTGGTCGACATGAAGCCAAAAACAATCTCAATCAGGTCGATGTACGCTGATTCTATTGAGTTAGCCACGTTAACTACTGCGCGCAATTGCTCAGCGTTACGTATTTTAGCCACGCCAACCATCTCGTTTGAACCATCGCTAGTGTCGAAGTTGCCGCCGAAAGCTTTTATTTCTTTCTGGTTTTCTTCTAGATATTTAAATAGTCCACCACTTTCAGGGTTCCACTCTAAGTACCCAATGTCACTATCCTTCGGTAGAGGAATGTGAGAGTCAACACCAACCTCTATATGTTCCTTGCCTGTCATGTCCCTATATAGAGATAGCGATTCGTCGTCCCACCCTTTTGACCACGATGTCGGCGAGCCAGCCATGTGTAGCACTTTCTTTAGGTCTGCATTCACTTGATATCGAGCGATCGATTTTAATACGATGGGATACAAGATACCAAACCCTTTTGGCATCGAGTGAGCCTTAGATAGCGAATCTGACACGATACGAAACGGAATTGACTTAAGTGTTGCTCCGCCTAATTCCGGGTACTCAAGCTCGCCCACAATCTCTAACCCATCGTCTGATTGTTCAATTAACTGCTGGTAATAGCTACCCGACTCATCAAGACCAAGTATTAAAATATCTTGCTTAGTAACGCGCTTAAATGTGCGCTTATCAACATGAGAATTAACTTGAACTAACTTTAAGTAGTTAAGCTGATTAATACCGTTAACAACACCAAAGTCCCAATCAACAATTGATTCGCGCGGATAATGCTTAATGCCAGCCTGATTGGTTACGCCATCAAAATCAGCTAGCAATCCGTGAAATTTAACTTGGTAAATGTTCGATGCTGTGATTTCCATCGACTCTAACAATGACAGATTCGAGCCGTCACTATTATCAATCATGTATTCGATTTCAGTTGGTAGCTCTACAGTTGGCGGTGTAGACCACATAGCGCCGCCCAAGTTTGTCAGCGTTGATGATGCTATATTGTCGTATTCAGCGCGAGCCTTGAATGACGCATACTTATCTAGTGACGCTGGCGACGTCTTATCTAAATCGTTTGGGTTGGGCAAGTAAACAATTGACTGCTCGCTTGTTTTTATTGCTAATTCGCCCTCAGTTGCCTCACGAATTTTAAGCACTTCAAGCCGCGATTTCTCATACTCACCGTGGACAATGTGCATTGTTAGCTCTGTATCTGCCATTAATATTATTCCTGTTTTGAATTTACACAATTATAACATGGCAATTAGTTTTAATATTATGTTGACTAATGGTGTCGGCGTGCTATTGTAATGTTACTTAAATAAAGGAGAAAGAATATGATTAACGCAAGATTAATAGGTAATGACTTAACATTAAATATAGTTGATATTCTAGAGTCACTTAGTGGAGAGCAGGAAAAGCAACTAATAGAACAACTAAGCTGTAGTGATGCAATCATTGAACATGTTGCAAGTCAGATTGTTCACGGCTTAACCGATGAGGGTTACAGTGGCTTTATTGGTAGCACGATGCCGCAACCTAGTACACCGCTGGGCGTTGCGGTTAGAAAAGTTGCAATGCACGCTCCAGAGCTGGCACGCAAGGAAATCGAATCATTGCAACGTGCATTGGCTCGCGCAGAAAAATCAAAGAGCGAATACATGAATAAGTATTACGCACTAGAAAGAAAGGGTAGAGGATATTAAAATGATATACGAATGCAGAGCAACAGGTCAGAAATACAGAGCTAACGAAAATTCACGTTACGCTGAATATGAATCACATGTAGGTTGGCGTAGTAGTGCTAGCGTAACCAACGAAAACCTAACTAATAAAATAATGTATAAGGAAGTTAAATAATGAGCGGATTTACATTAGAGAATACGAGGGATGCTACGCATTACGGATTCAATACCAACAAAAGTCAACATTGGTTTTACGAGAGGTCCATCAGCTCATACGTAGCTATTTGCGATGATGCGAGCAGACTAACTCAAGACGGCACGCATACAGCGGCAGACCATGAAATCAAGCTTTCCCGCCCAATCGGTGAGCGCAAAGAGGATTGGACAAAAGGTGGTTATGTTCAGTATGCACAGCAAGCCAAACCTGTCATGCCATTTGAAGTGGCACTAGCCATGTCTGACGCCGCAAACGCAAAAGATAAGAAGTCAGCATTCGACAGTCAAGTTGGCGGCACTCATTACAAAGAATTGGGCGTACAGCCAATGGATTTAACCTACGCAAATCTTGGCTATGAGGCATTTGTAGGGGCTTGCTATACGAAGATAAACAAGTACATGATTCGCAAGAAAGATGACGAGGTTGAGCAGCTAAAGAAGGCTCGCCACGTGCTAGATATGTGGATTGAAAAGGCTGAATTGGAGCAAGCAAAATGAATGAAGCGACAATAAGTATAGAAGATTACGACCAGCTTAAAGCTGACAGTAGAGAGTTGGTTAAGGCTAAGCAGGATATCCTTGATTTAGCAAATGACCAAGGCGCTGTAATTGTGCTAAACGTGATGTTATCTGACTCTGAAATTCACAACGTGTACGGACAAGTGAGGACTGGGGAGTATATACAGCATTCGGAAATAATGAGCGAAATTGAAATGGCGACTAACCACTCGGCTTATTGGTGTAAACGGGTGGTTGAGATAGCAAAGCAGAAGGCATTAGCTAGCCATCAGCCGCACGCAGCTCAGTGGGACGAGGTCAATAACATGTCACTATTCCAGCTTATTAAGTGGAAGCTAAGCAAGTGAGACCCGTCGACCTAACATATTACGCAACCAAAATAGCGGGATTCTCCTCTATGCTGCAATTCGTTCTAGAGTTGCGCGTTGCCGAGGCTAAGATACCGCCTCAAATATGTGGGCGCGAACACCTAACGCGGCAGCAAGTGTCGCGATGGGTGGGGATTGGTGCGTTATGGTTTCAGGGTAATATCTATTCACGCCACCCTGTTCGTGATGGAACAGATTTGCCCTTATGCAAGGCGATGGGCGGTTTTTATCATACGGATGGTTATTTCTATATGCCTAAAACCGTATTCCAAAGTGAATATCATCAGAAATGGAGCTGGATAAATGCAGACTTATAAAGACCAATTTAAACCTTGGTACGATGGGTGCCACATATTACCAAGTGGCACCCCAATACCATACTACCTAGCGATTACGTGCGGACAAGCAGCAACAAGCAAGACTGCTAATGATGCGATTTTTAAGATGATAAACCAAGAGGAATTAAAATGACAATACGGTACGAATACATGGGAGGGCAACTAACAATCAAGCAGTTAGCTATGTTTTCGCCAGTTGGTAGCGCAACAATAAGAAAGCGAATAGCCGACGGGTGGAGCGTTACTAAGTCGGTGGAGCGCGACGCTAAACACGAATATAAGAAGTCCAGAAAATGCACAGCAATAAAGCACGAATACCACGGCGAATTACGCACAATAGTGGAGCTATCAGAACTGTCCCTAGTGACAGGCGAAACTATACGATCTAGAATTGCGTGCGGATGGTCAGTAATTGAGGCGGTCGATACCGCTGGCGGAGTAACATTATACCCAACCAGCAGCTCAGTAAGAATAAGTCACAACAGTGCGATGCGAAAAACCGAAGCTCTAGAAAAGAAAAACAGAAGTTTCGCGAGATGCGCCGCGCGTATTAATCACTAATCAGATAAACCAGCCAATCTAAATGCCTTATCGTTAGCGCTAATTGATTCCATTTCTTTTAGCGTTAACGGCTTACCAACTAAGTCAGTAAAGCTTTTAATCGGCACTTTCCCATCTAAAAATAATCTAGCGCGCGTTTTACCTAAGCTTGACTCGACATATGCGCGCGGCTGTCTGCGTAAAAACTCATCACTACCCATATCAGCTCTAACTTGTTTAACACCGTAACGATCATCTTTATTGCCTCGGCGTTTAGTTGAGTAATCGACTTTGTTAGTTGTACCACTTACAGCTGGTTTAGTGCCGTGTAGCGGGTCGATACCTTTCAATCTAACCAAGTAGTTGCTGCGCTCATTATAATGCAGAGGCAAGCGTGGATAAGCCTTGTCGTTAATATCCCACTCCTGCAAGTTAAAGCCCATGCATGTAGTCGTGGTGCGGTTATCCATGGTCGCAAAAAATACGCGTGTCTCGATTAAATCATCATTAGCTTGATACATTCTGTCGCGTGCCGAATTACTAAAATGTGATACACCTGTGCGCGTTAAAGTATCTGCTTGGCGCTTAACTCTGCCCTGAAGCAATCCGCCTTGATACTCTTTAGTCGTACGGTTGTATGTGCCGCGAATGTTACGCGCTATTTCCTGATTGGTTAGTCCGTTGTTGTAACCAGCATTAATTTCACCCATTACGGCGCGACTAATTGCATCGGTATTGTTTTTGATATGCTCAGCCCATACGCCCGAGCGAACAACGGAGCCGGATGTTAATACCATTTGTGATGCGTTAATCGCACCAGCAACAGTTGCGGCTGCAGGAATCATAAATGGCTGGTCGAGAAAGTCATCATAGATATCTGAGATGTGAGCAATATCAAGCATTGCAGCATGGTGCATGTCGTCGGTCATGTCGCCCCATGCGCTACCGTACTGCTCTTTGATTGCTTTCTTGATAATACGTTCGATGGCTTGTTTGTCTGCGCGAGTTAGTGATTCTACGTCGCCGAATTCATTTAGAATTGCTGGTAATACTTTGGCGAATACAGTATTTGCGCTGTCGATATGTTCATTGACTAATCCCGATGCGAAACGATGTAGGTATGTTTCACGCCTTACTATGGCTTCAATGATTGAATCTGGTTTGTTATCTGGCATAAAAAAGCCCTATTGGTTAGATAGGGCATATTGTAGCATTTATTGGTTAATCCATATATAAGTCATTCATTACTTAGCCTCCCCTGTAAACTCTTCGGTGGTCATGTATCCGAGATAGCAAACAGATAACAATACTGAGCGTTTAGTCATGCCCGCGTTTACTTTGTTATCCTTTATCATCTCTAGCGTGACCCCTTTCGTGTCGTAACCAGTGTGCGTGCTGCCCGTTTCTTTTCCGCTGGTATATGCGAATGAATACCAATGTAATTCATTCATACCTTACTCTCCACGATACATTCAAGTATTGCGCGGGGAATGCCATTCTCCGACTCGAACTCAGAAGCAAAAGAGGTGATGTTATTTTTGTACTGTATGAATACATGCTTTTTAAAGTAGTCAATAACCACACCGTATTTAAACATTAAAGCGCAGTAAAATACCGCGTTATTAAGTGGTTGAGTTCCTATTTTGTTACTGTAGCCCTCAATTTCTGCAATCTTTTTACATAACTCTAGGTTTGTTAGTTTCATTTTAATTCCTCGATTGTCTTGCAAACTAATCCGCCCGTATAGCATATTACGGCGCATATCGTGTACAAATCAGCATTCATAAAATAAAAATACGACATCACAGTAAACATTAAACCGCCAATTAAGGCACTTGTTGAACGCTTCATCATTCATTCCTCCATTAAAAAACCCATCTTTTCACGGATGGGTGTTGTTGTCAATTACTTTTTGGTCTCGTTGTATCGAGTCAGCATGTAATTACCAAAGAAGAATGTAATTATCGCGCCTGTACCGCCTAGCATGATTGCGCTGGTTGCTAGCTCGAAATACTGAGTTGCCATGCGCTCATTAAATGGAATGGTAATGGCGCAAAACATAATAAGCCACAGCTGAACCTTTATCCACATTTTAGCAATCTCTCGCCTAGCCCTTGAGCGCTCCGAGTTTTCACCCATTGACGCTATGGCGTAATCAACCACGCCATTTCGCAATCGCTCGTCTGACTCTGCTTTTTCCTCATCGGTGTATTGTTGGCCACCAATCCACGAGCCTACCTGTGAGAGTAAGCCGTTATCTTTATCTAGGACGTTATCAACTGCTTTATCGCCCCACGTAAACGGGTTGTACCATACCATATCAATATCCCATTATGATTCTTGGTGCTGCTGTAGGCTTCTTAGTCCCAAGCTCTGCAACCGCTAAATATCGGAATGCGTCAGCGCCATCGGAAGCCCAATCGTGCAAAGGGTTATCTCTATAGCAGCCTAATTTATCATTCCACTGTTTTCTGTAATTCTCTAGGCACGTAATGCCTCGTTCACATTTAACCTTGTCGAACACGCATATTTCTAATGCTTTACGCGAATAGTTAATGCCGTCATCAACCGACAGTTTAGCAACCTTGATAAAGTGAAGCTTGTACATAACTCCAGTTCCATCTAAATCAAATCCAGCAGCCGCCATCTCTTTGCGCGTTTTACCTTTACCTGAGAAATCGCGATTATCAATATCATGAGGGGCGTAGTGCTTACCATATGTATATTTCTTATCGCGCAGCACTTTGGCATAATGCTCTAATCCTTCGCCGCTATTCTCGTAGTAATCAATTAAGTGTATCTCATTATTGATTAGCTGGTAGAACCATATAGCCGTACTATCGCCAACACCTAAATCCCACGCTGTATTGATTGGTGCGTCATTCTTGAATCCTTCACAAATGCGACCATCTTTATATATCTTGTTAAATTGATTAGCGTAATAAGCGCCTTCAATTGAAACTTCGAATGCTTCTTTTGGCGTCGATGGGTATTCGCGCTTAACATCATCAAATAAGTCACCTTCTTTCGATGCATACCAATCCATCTGACCCTTAGTGAATTCGATGCCTAATTCATGCGATAACTTGTTGAAGTACGCGACTATATGGGGTGAAGTCTCACCGGTTACCTCTAGCGTGTATTCTGCGCGAGTATACCAAGGAAAGAAATGGAACTTAAAATCTAGTGCGGTTAATTCCTCACCAAGCTTGAGCTTCTTCTCAGCTCGCTGACAGTAGCTGTAAAAGTAACCTTCCCTACCCTCTGCCGTTGACTCTAATGTTATGTAACCATTAACGCCAACCGCCTGAAACGCCCCAGTAACTATCTCTTTAGCCTTCTCTGGGAACTTCTTGCATATACTGCCGAATTCAGATATATGCAATGATTGCAATGTACCGCCACGATAACCACTTGACACTTTAATCTGTGAGCCGTTATTAAATTTATAGCCGTTAGATTTATCACTATCTGGTACTGGCAATGTGAACCCTACTGAGCGCAATAATGCAATCTGTGACTCACCAATGTTCTGATAAGCAAAGCGTATCTTGTTCTCGTAAATATCCTGAGCCGCTGCCAAATTGTGACATATACAGCCAGCCGACCAGTTGGGAATGAACAAGCAATCATCCAAATCACTAATCATCTTAAAGGTCGTGAATCCTAGCTGCCTGGCTTTTAATATGATGTCGCGATTATGCTGGTTAAGATAAAAGATTGTCTGCTCTTGATTAGGAATGAACAGAACCTTTTGTCCTTCCTTGTCCTTAATGTGATAAAGAGTATTAAGCCTAAACCATTTATAAGATAAAGCATCCGCCAACTGGTCAGGCGTTAAATCGTTTATTGTTCGCAGGTATTCCATTGCCTGCAAGTGATTAGCGCTTACTGCCATTGGTTAGCTTCTCCGCTAATGTCTGAATAACCTTGACTTCGCCCTCTAGGCTTATTACTTGTTTATCACCCCAAACATCAGGCATCTTTTTGGCTAATAGGAACTTAGCGGCGTTAACATCAGGCGGCATTTGCTTTGCGGTCACTTCTTCACGAACGACGTTACCACCCTCTTTAGTTACCTTTGTTTCTTCATAATCATAGCCAGTAACTCGGTCAATGAGACTCTCGACTGCAACCATGCACATGTCTGCCTCTGCTGATTTCCACGCGCGACGGAAGTCGGTATGGGTTTGTCTCCACGTTTCAATTGCGTCTTCACCTATATCAAAGAACTCTGCAATCTTCTTTTTAGTAAGACCCATTTGGACTAGTTTGTAGATATGCTCGATATGATAATCTTTTGAATAACTTGATGGTGGCGCAACTG
>SPKZ01001540.1_pt1 | contig 51191 bp, 46 predicted proteins | sample 2456571 | NCBI WGS metagenome assembly SPKZ01 (sample SAMN11192286, study PRJNA482655) | marine metagenome | biome: ENVO:00000447; feature: ENVO:00000244|ENVO:00000211|ENVO:00000569|ENVO:00002023; material: ENVO:00002151; isolation source: ocean water from marine abyssalpelagic zone ...
CATGTCACAATAATGTGAAGTAAGTGAGTTTACTTAAAACTCTTAAATCTGTTGGTTGCACTAAGTGTTATAGAAACAAGTGTAGGTGTAGACCAACAGACTGCTGCAAGCAGTGTGGTGCGGATGGCGCTAAATACTGTAATTGTAAAACTGTAAGGAATAAGTAAAGTGAAACCACATATTCAACGTGTACGTATGTCTCGAATTTTCGGTTTTAGATGGGCGTATAGATGCAGTAATATCAATTGTTACTACGGTTGGGGCGCTACATACATAGAAGCATATGCAAGTTACTTAAAAAATAATAAGGAATAAATAATATGAATAGTGAAGTAATACGGGCGATAAAAGACTTAGGTAATACAAGTAATATGAACCCTTACGGTGATGCAGAGTTTATAGGTAAATTAACTAGCGGCAAGTATCACAGACAGTTTTCAGGTGGCTTAGTTACAGGCATGGAGTTTACTCATTTATGGTTCAGCCATAATACTACGGAAGCCGATAAAGTTCGTATTCAGCAAGCTATAATAGTGAAGATGTTACCCAAAGAACGTAAGTCAATAGCCACTGTACGTGTAGCCGATATACTGTACTTCTATCAACTAAATGGTATGGGTCATTACATTCCATTCAAGTATTCAGACCTAGTAGAAATGACAGCGCGTATTGAAGCTGGTTCAGATATGACTATCAAACGTCTAAACCCTGTAACTTTAAAGGAAATATAATGTTTATACGCCACTACTTACCAAGTGATAACTACACCAAGATAGACCGTAAAGTATTCACTGACCGTGACTTGAGTGATGGTGCAGTTAGACTATATGGCTACCTTTGTAGTTTACGTAATGGTTCAAACTTCTCAGATACGTATATTATTAAAGCACTAAATATCAGCTCAGACACATTAGCTAGACGTAAAAGAGAACTAAAAGAGCGTGGACTGATTTTGGTAGAACAGATAATGCCTAGATGTTACGTTATCTACATTGGCTATATTGGATATTCTGCGGAGTTAGTTAAGAAGCAATGGGAGCATGAATAGGTATGATATGAGTACTAATCTCTACCCTACCCCAACATATGAGTAGAGCAGTTAGTGACAAGGGGGGATTTATTCCCCCGATAGTTACGGTGCTGCGCTACGAAGTTACTTTACAAATACCATACCCAATCATATACTCATTTTAATTATTATAACTAAATAGAGTATCCCCCATGAGTAGTGACATCACAGTACAAAGTTTTCAGAACCTATTGCCTAAAGGTACTCGCTTCAATGTTGACCAAACATTAGTAGACAGTATTAATAATATGATAGCTGATGAAGAAGTCAGAGAACACTTCAGAGATAACTTAATAACATATACTACTGTGCTACAAAGTGGCATGTATCGTCTTGACCAATATATTAATGCTGTGAGATATGTCAGTTTTAAAATGATGGGTGGCAGTAATGTTGTAGCCTACCAGAGAACATTCACTGATAAATATACTAAGTGGTTAGCTGCCGGTAAACAACCTGGGGAAATAGCAAGTTACGTTAGTGCATTCCATAAATCCAAACTAGTCATGGCCATATTTGAACAGGCAGTTATCCCGGTTCATGTATTAAATGCTGGCCACTTTCAACAAGCTATCAATGTCCAAGTTGAGATAATGAATGATGACGAAGTTAGTGACAAGGTGCGTAGTGATGCGGCCAATAGTTTATTGACCCATTTAAAAGCTCCTGAAACCAAGAAGATAGAACTAGATATTGGTGTTGGTTCAGTTAGTGCCATTGATGAATTACGAAATGCTGTGAAGATGATGACCGATGCACAGTCAGCTTCACTTAAGAATGGTACAGCTAATGCTAGAACATTGGCTCATAGCTCAATCATACCACAGGAAAAACTTGTAAATCCATAGTATTAATCTTATTAATTTCCTTGTATACTGGTATATTTAATGTTCATTATACAAGGAATTAGACATGCGTATTAGGACTTCAACACGGGTATTACTTGACCCACAAGTACTAGGTAGGTCTGCACAGGAACTGATAATTTACGTATCAGGTACTCTAGGTGGAGCAACACCAACACTACAATATCAAGATGAAGGTGAGAACTGGATAGACTTAGAAAATGGTATACTCGCAATCGATACTCAGAATAAGGTAGAGTGTGGTATTGGCGCTTCTATTTACTTAGAAGTAACGGGTGCCTCAGGTACAACTGATATTTACGTAACTACTAGAGGAATGACCTAATGCCTATAGTTAACCAAGGTGGGGGCAGTGGTGGTGGTGGCGATACCATTAATGCCAATGAAAAAGTAACAGCCTTACAGCGTTCAGTATTAGACCATTTACGTTATAATGCTGATACTGACCAGTTAGAAGCAGATGTACCAGTGTCTACCACACTAAATTCATTCTTCTTAGGACAGCAACACAAGATTAGTTCAGGCTCAGAAAACGTATTCTTTTCTAATCTAGGTTCTGGTATTGATTGGTATCCTATGTGGGGCGGTTTAAAAGACCATACAGATGCTAGCAACCATGATTCAACAGGTGTTATTTCACCGTCTGCTAGGACGTATTCTACGGATATGTCTAATATTGAAATTATGGGTGCAGCACACGCATCTAATATCACACCGTATTCCACAGAGTTTACACCACAAGTATCTGAAAGTGTTTTCGGTTTGACTGTTAGATTAGGTCAAAACGTGGCTATAGGTGATAAAATTGAATACTCCATATATAACGGCTCAGATAACACCGGACTTGAAGTATACCATCAGCATATACTAATTACTTCTGCAATGGCGGCAGGTGAGTTATTAGAACTATGGTTTACACACCCAAGTGAACATCATGCAGGAGGTACAAAATTTGCTGAAATGACCTTGGATGTTGGTAATGCAGGTTCAAACATTATACCATTACAAGTTCGAGCAGCTACTCAGGGTACTACAGTTGCATGGTTATCATTGAAGTACAGAACCTTCCAAGATAAGAATTTATTTTATAAAATGGAACCTGACTGGGTTACGGCAGCTACCGATTTAGTTATAACTGTACCACACACTATACCTACCAACTCACACTTTGCACCGCATCGTTTTGCTACATTTGCTTCTGGTGAGTTAACTTTAGATAGTAGTCTACTAATAGACGTGGAATGGTTTAACGATATGCGTGGTACTCCTTCTGCTACTAATAACCTTGGCATACATATGGCAATAAGCCTATATACTGACGCACAGTGGGCGCTATATGGTACAGGTGCTTCTGTTGACTTCGCTACACAGGCAGGTGCTACTAATATTTTAGTACCTCTTTGTAATTCTGACCCAACTAACTTTGTAAATAGTGGTTTGTGGGATTGTGTCGTCGCCAGTAATGGTTTGGGTATACGTGTATACCCACGAGGTGTTACATTTGTTGACACCTTCATACAACGTTATCAGATGTCTACAACCATCGACGGTGATTCTGGTACTACTTTGGTAGATTTAGAACAGGTAGCAGCAATTGAGTTAGAAGAATTCGACGGCAGTCCAAGGCACTTGGTTGTACATATGTTATCTATTGTAGGCGCTAAGGATGCAGGGATGACTACTAACAGTATAGCCAGTATAAAGTACGCAATTGTGGATAAATTTTCGCCACAACATCTACATGCATTAAAGGGTAACAGACCCAGATAATAAGGAATATACATAATGTCATACGTTAAGAAAATAATGTACACCACACAGGTACATCAACCAGTATCAACACACCCAGAGTTAATTGGGTCAAGTGATAGTCTCACTGCCGTAGCTTCATCTGGTCAGAAGGGCAAGTTATCTAACCCCGAGACTGGTGAAATCAAATGGGATGGTGATTTACCTTGGTTCATTAAGATTATAATTACTGTGACCCAAGATAAAAATTGGGAAGATGGTAGCGCCACACTTATTTATATTAAACCTGATACGATTGTAAAAGAGGTTGAAGTAATTAAGGAAGTAGTAAAAGAAGTTCAGGTTATCAAAGAAGTAGAGATAATCAAGGAAGTCATAGTAGAAAAGATTGTAGAAGTGGAAGCACCTAAGGTTCCTATGATGACTAAAATGAAGAACTGGTTTAAGTAATACGAGTAAACCTATGGTATATTAAATAACCTTACCTTTCGGTAGGGTTTTTTTATAAGGAATTTTTACATGCCTATTGTAAATGCAAGACTAACCCCATCATCGGCTAACGCATTACTGTTGGGTGTCGCAGCTAGTTCTAGTGTGTCGGGTAGTGTTGAGTATTATGCTGACCTTGACATCAATACACCTATTGGTGAAATTTATCGTGTTGAGAAGCGAACTGTAAACTATTGGACATTGGGATTTACCGCAAGACACTTAGCGGGCTTCTATGAAAAGACTGGTAATACCACTTGGCAGATACTAGCAAATGCATCAGCACCCGCTTATGATAGTTCTGATGATACTACAGCATCCACAAACTACAGAATGTTTGCAACAAAGGATATTAATGATATCGCAGTCGCGGCTAGGGACTCTGTGACCCAAGCAACTGGTACTGATTTATCTTCACCACAGAACAACTCTGCTGTTAGGCGTATGTCGCCTGACAACGTGTATGACATGATAATTGATACATTACCTGTTGTAACTACACCTATACTCTTAACTGCTACTACTACATTTATAGCAGGTAAGACTTACTATATGACAGGTAATGTTAGCTCCACAGCAGCTTATCAGTTTGCAGGTAGTGGTACGATTACAATCATGGGTAATGGGTATGAACTAAAGAGTAGTCATACAACATCAACATTCTATTTCTCTACATCAGCAGATGGTATAACGGTTATTGCACATGACTTATTTGTGTATAATAGTTATATCGCAGGGCGTGGTATATATTCATCCTCCTCAGCATGGGGAAGATTAATAATGTTTGGTGGTGGGATACGTGGTACTAGACGTGTAATGGAAAGCCTTGGTAGTATCAGTTATTATCTTACAGGAACCACGCTGAAACAGGATACAACATCAGGTAACTATTCTGGTGTAATACTAAAACAAGGTGCATCACGCGCCCCATCATTTATATTAACCAGTTGTTTATGGATACACGGGTCAGGATACGCATTCTGTCACATTTCAGGCGTATCAAGTCAGATAGCATTCAATGGTGTCACATTTAAAATACTTGGTTCACAGGGTTCATCTACTCCTATACGTTTCAGTAATTTTAACAGTAACTTAATATCCCATGGGTTATTCACGTTTATTGGGTGTAATTTCCATAACACTTACAGAACTAACTTAGTGTACAGTGAGACTAAAACTACATGGAAGAAAATGTCACCGGGTCAACTAAGACATGTATCAACATCTGGTACGGTATATACCTTTACTTGGGTGACAGGTACAGCAGGTGGCGGTAGTAGTAACTACGGTATAACAAACAGGTCTTCTACTACAGAAGTCTAGTATTTGACAATACAGTTCAGGGTGTTAGAATTGCCCTGAACTATTAATTATTATTTAAGGAAATATCATGAACGACCATAAATTTAAAGCCCCATATAAAAGCCGAGTAGTTAAACGTGTTGTATTAGCTGCTGTTGATTCACCTACTGCCGCATTCGCTGTTGCTGTTCCAGTAGCTACACAGTATGAAATTACTGCTGGTGCCCGATTTGTTACTACTACAAAGGTTGCTACTATTCCATTAGCCGCAGATATTGCAGTAATTGAAGTATCTTGTGATGGTGGAGTCTCTTGGTTTGTACCGGGTTCTACAGCAGGTACAGCGGTTACTATTATCGGTAATGCCAAAGGGCGCTTAGTTATTACGGATGCCATCACTAACATTCGTACATTAACTAATGCCAGCTTGGGCGGAGATGAAACACAGTTGTTTAATATTATGTGTATTGAATAACAGTTTACTGTTTGACCAAAAGCCTCTACTATCAGTAGGGGCTTTTTCATATCTAACAGGTACATACAATGAAACGACATTACCTTATCAGAGTAATAATCAGTATAGACATGTTCCTAAATGTCTTAATACTTAATGGATATTACGGTCAGACTATTAGTGGACAGATAGGGTATGAATCATTGAATGGAGCATTAAAGTGGCGAGTAGCACAGGCACTAATTAATATGTTATTCTGTCTAGAAGATAATCACTGTTATAATTCTATACGGTGGAATAATTTAAAATAAGGTATTCACATGGCTAAGGTATTAAGATTGACAAGTAATGGTAACTACAAACTAAAAGCACATATATTTAAACGTGCATCAATTAGTTTAGTTATCGTGAGTGGTGACGTAGGTGCAGCAACTATAAAGTTAGTATTACCTGACGGCGTTGGTGGTTGGATTGATGTAGTAAATGGTGCCATAACTGCGGGCAGTCAACATGTTGTTACGCATGGCCAGTCACTGCACCCTTATATCAATATTGTCTCGGCTGATGCTGCGACCGTGATTAATGTGCAGGTATCAGGGGTTCAATAATGGCAATAGATAAAGAACTAAAAACAACCCATGCGCTCTACAATAATATTGTTAGGGCGATAACTCCTGATTTAGTTACACCAAAATTTGTAGCATTAAAGGGTGGTGAGGATACTATTACACAACCATGGGCATACGGCCTACCTGAGGCAGTTCCCGGAGCAACATGGAATTGTCAGCAAGGCATAGCCCGTACAGACACAGAGTGGTTTGCAATTAATACCGCTTCTATACGTAAGTTTGGTCTTAACAATGGCGCGCCTACAGCAACAAATAACTCACCATATATAGGACTACCTTCCGGCGTTGACCATCTAGGCGATGGTTGTGTTATTGGCGAATTCTTGTATATAGCTTACTCTAACTATAACTTGGGTTCATCCACTCAAATGGGGTTGGCCAAGTATAATATAACTGACCTTAGCCTAGATTCATTCATAGATTTAAAGGCACATACTAATCTAAATGCTTCTGCCTGTTCTCTAAGTAAGTCAGGTACAGAAATACTTGTTACTTCGTTCTTTGGTACTGCCGGGTCTGACCAACGTAATACAGATATTTATCGTATTGATTTAGAGCTTGAAACCTTCCTAGGTACTATTCAGTTAGTTACCCCATGTGTTGGTATACAAAGTATCAGTTATCATGCGGGGATAGACTCATATGTAATTGGTTCACATGACGCACCTAATCTTATTGAAAAGATATATCTATACGATGCTGCTGCATTAACTCTTCACTCAGCTATTGACCCAGTTGGTACACTTGATGAAATCGAGGGTGTTGAAGTATGGGACAATGTACTTTACTTTCATACCCTAAATGGTTCGCCACAAATACTACCACTAGATATTACATTGATTGGCAGGGTTGCTGCGAAAGGTGACCCAGTACCACTGATTGATGTTGTTACATTACCTGAAACGGGTACCCTAACTATGTGGGTAACACCACTGGCACTATATAACTATGGCTCACTGTTTGACACGCTCAGTTATACTAATGATTGGAAGAGTTGGGTATACGCGGATGGTAGATTAGCTTGGCGATTCAAAGCAACCGATACTATCATTACAGCTACAGGTACAATAGTTGCAAACCAAAAATACTTCATGACCTTTACATGGGAAAAGGTAGGCGGTAACTTTAATTCCAAGCTAGGTCTTAATGGTACTTTCATTGGTTCAGATACTGGTGTATGGGTTAATAAACCTGCGGCAGGTCTTGCACTTGGTGGTATAAACGCTGGTAACAGTCAGGCTGATTACTCATATGGTGATGTAACAATTTACGATAAAGTACTTAGCGCTGCTGAAATACTTGACTTGAATGACAATCCCGGTGCAATGTATGTATCAAACGCGGCACCACAAGAATCTGGTGTACCTAAGATAGTAACCCCACTACTAGTAAGTATTGTTAGTACCATAGTTACTACCATAGTAAGAGGATAATCCTATGTCACAAGCAAAGAAGATGGCTCGTTCAGTCGAGTCGTATTTGAATGATATATTATATGACGATGAAGATAGTGATTATAAACCAAGTGACTTCGCCTTAGAGTTCATTACCTTTATTAAAATGGTTAATGGTGTTCAGGGCGAAGAGCATAAATCACCAGTTGTTCATTACAAGATGTTAGACCAGATTGCTGGTATGAAGAAAGATATCGTTAACATGTGTTCACGGGGATTGGCAAAAACCACAGTCCTAGGTGAGTACTTGTTTTTATACATTGCAGTCTATGGTGGCATTCCCGGATTTGGAACTGTTAACTTGGCGCTGTATGTTTCCGATAGTATGGAAAACGGTGTGAAGAATATGCGTAAGAACTTGGAGTACCGCTGGGAAAACTCTGACTTCTTACAAACTTACTTACCTAAGGGTGGCGTAAACTTTACCGATGTACGTTGGGAATTTACTAACTTAGATGGTAAAAAGTTAATAGTAAAAGGTTACGGTGCCAAGACTGGTGTTCGTGGTTCTAAAGAAATGGGACAACGACCTAACTTAGCAGTACTAGATGATTTGGTTTCAGATGATGACGCCCGTTCACCTACCGTAATTGCTTCTATTGAAGATACAGTTTATAAGGCGATTGATTATGCATTACATCCTACAAAATCTAAGGTCATTTGGTCTGGTACTCCTTTTAACGCGAAAGACCCTTTATACAAAGCGGTTGAATCTGGAGCATGGTATGTATCGGTATATCCGGTATGTGAAAAGTTCCCATGCACTAAAGAAGAATTTCGCGGTGCGTGGCCTGACCGTTTCACCTATGAATATGTTTTGGGTAAGTATGAGAAAGCAATGGATGCTGGAAAGATTGATACTTTCAACCAGGAGCTTATGCTCCGTATCATGTCAGATGAAGACAGATTAATACAAGATGTCGATATCCGTAAATACTCAAGAGCTTCACTAATTGCCAACAAACAATTCTTTAACTTCTATATCACAACCGATTTTGCGACCACAGAGTCTGAATCAGGCGATTTCAGCGTTATATCAGTTTGGGCAACCAACCATAACGGTGACTGGTTTTGGGTTGATGGAGTGTGTAAGAAGCAGCTTATGGATGCCAACGTAGATGACCTATTTAGATTGGCTCGTAAATGGAAGCCAGAAGAAGTTGGTATAGAAGTATCAGGCCAACAGGGTGGCTTTATACAGTGGATTGAAAGAGAAATGATGACACGTAACTGTTACTTTACTTTCGCCACTGACGGTAATGGTAAGAAGCCCGGTATACGTCCTACTACTAATAAGATGCAGCGATTCAATACTATCCTGCCACAGTTCAAGCTTGGTAAAATTAAGTTCCCAGTAGAGGGCTTATCTTCACCTGAGATGTTGGAGTGTATGGAAGAGTTAACCTTAGCATCTAGGGGTGGCTTTAAATCCAAACATGATGACTTTATTGATACTATCAGTATGTTGACTAGTTTGAACGTATGGCTACCCTCAGATGAACTAGAAGGGAGATTTGATGATGACGCTGGTGTATGGGAACCAGATGAAGATGCCGACGATGATTATGCACATAGCTCATATGTTGTATAAGTAGTTAGCATTATATATACTGCCTTATATTTACTCACAAATAAGGCAGTATAATGCTATTACAAGAAATATTAGACCAGTTACGATATAGTGAACTACAGCATATTAAACTAGGTGGCCATGCCGAGGATACTGGCATAACTACTGCACAACTACCCGCCATTATTACACACATGAACTTGGCATTAACCGCGCTACATACTGAATTCCCATTACGTAAAGAAACTGTATTTGTAGAAATACATGAAGAAATTACTACGTACTTTATGGACTCCGCTTTCGCTACTGGCGGTAGTGCTACCACCCTATATATTAAGGATACTGCTGATGACCCATTCCAAGACAATCTTACGTATATTGAAAAAATTGAAGATGAGTTAGGTTGTGAGTATTCTCTTAATGTAGAAAATGATTGTGAGAGTATTACTTTCCCTATCTATAATGCATTCAACTTTCCTACGCCAGCAGATGGGCTAACAGTTAAAGTTAGTTACCGTGCGAACCATGTAAAGATACCTACTGATGCTAATGGTAATACTGTAATTGATATCCCGGCTACACTACTAAATGCGTTGTTATTATTTATTAAGTATCGTATTTACGCATCGTTACCTTCGCTATCTGGTATGCAGGTTTCCCAGACTACTTACCAATACTACTTACAAGAAGTTATTAACTTAAAAGACATGGGTGTACTAGTCCCTGAAGATTCAATCAATGAGCGTTTGGAGGGTAACTTATGGGCTTAGGAAATAGATATGGTAGCAAGTGTGATGCGGATACAATTGCTACCGCTAACAAATATCTTGGTACTTCCTACGATACTATCAAGGCGGTGTACGACCACTTAGCCGCGATAGAAGTTGTAGCTGAACTGGGTGAAATGAACCGCGGTTTACAGGGCAATACTCCAGATGTAGTAGATAATGGCGATGGCTCATATACTATAAGTGGTAACAATGGTGATATAACAGTCTCCGATGGATTCAGTCCAACTATTACAGATACCTCAGGCGGGGTACTTATTACTGATGGTTCAGGTAATCAACTACTAATAGCAAATGGTTTAAGTCGTCTAATGCTACCTGCTTATATTACAACTAATGTTGTACCAAGTACGCCAGTTGGGGGCACTTACGATGGTAGTACATTAACTCCACCTACTGGCTACACAGATACCCCAGTCACATCAGGAGTTGGGGAAGTTATTTGGGTAACATATGCATTAGTAGTTCAAATTGAGTTTGGTGCATGGACTGTTAGCACATGGTCACCGCCAGCGAAACTGTCAGGATACACACCAGTAAAGGGTGTCGATTACTTTGATGGTGCAACTGGCCAACTACACGTATATGTATTCCGTAACGCTACAAGTGTACCTACTACACCAAGTAACGGTACGTATGACAATGGCGTAAATGTTCCACCTACAAATTGGACTAATGACTCGTCTACACCAGCCGCTGGCGAAGTAGTATGGGTATCTCATACCGTATATTCTCAGGATAATACTGGTAACTGGTCATTCTCATCTTGGTCTGTACCCGGCCAACTAAGTGGATACACTCCAGTTAAGGGATTGGATTATGATGATGGTACAGATGCTAGACATGTCTCATGGATTTATACTACACAGGCCACTTTACCAGTTAGGCCAGTTGGCGGTAGTTGGGATGGAACCACTGAAGTTATACCTGCTGGTTGGTCAGATGATTTAACATTACCTGCCAATGATACTGAATCCGTGTATCAATCAACACTAACTTACACCCATGATGGTACTAATTATAATCCATCAGGTGTATGGTCGTTACCCCTAGTAATATCTGGTGCTAACGGATTTACCCCGGTCAAGGGAGTAGACTACTTTGATGGATTAACTGGTAATTTCCGTAGCTCTGTATTTAGACTATCAACTAACGCCCCTGCAACTCCAGCGGGTGGCACCTTTGATGGTACAAATGAAGTAGCACCAACTGGCTGGAACGATAACCCAACAACTGCCACAGGTGGTTTATCTATCTGGGTATCTCAGGCAGTGTATAAAGCCAGTAATACGGGTAGTTGGACTAACGCAGGATGGTCTGCACCAGTACAGTTTAATGGTAGAGATAGTCGCGCTTTCTATGAATCTATAATCTATATTAATAGTGTGAATGCACCAACTAGACCCGGTGATGCAGAAGGTTCATATGACGGTACTAATGAATCTTACCCTACAGGTTGGGACATTGATTTAGTTCCACTAGGCACTGATGAATCAACGTATGTAACTAAGACTACATACACTCAAGCGGATGATAATACATGGTCACATACTATATGGAGCCTACCAGTATTATTTAATAGTGATAGTGGGTTATCACAACAAATAGATATATTGAATACTGATGTTGATTCGTTAATATCAGACGTTATATGGAACACTGTTAAAAGTACTGGCGCTATAAGTACTGGTGGTTACAACTTTGCTAGCATTACTGAAACCAATATTGTATTGGCTAATGAAACTGTGGCGCGTGTTGAACAGGGTGTACAACTTACTGCGAGTATAGAAGGAAGTAGTGATGCAGTTATTACACGTTTGGATGTAGTTGAGGCACAAGCGGATGGTACTGCAACAGCCTTTAGTGTGGTGCAAGGTAAAGTGGATAGTCCTAGTACTGGTTTATCTGCATCCTACCAGCTTGCACAATCAGCCAAGACAGGCTCCGATGATAATGCTACAGCCATAACTAGTTTATCTACTACAGTAGGTGATGGAACATCCGGCTTAGTATTATCAGTTACACAGCAAGGCAACGATATAAGTACGCTTGTAGGTCGAGCGTCGTTGTCAGTTAACTCCGCAGGTAGAGTAACAGGCGTATTTATCAATGGTTCAGCTAGTGAAAGTAATATGGCCTTGCAAGCTGATAAAATTACCTTTGTAACTCCAACAGGCGTTACAAAATTATCGTGGACTAATAATGATTTACTGTTTACAGGAACCATGCGAATTGGTACTGCTGATTTGACAGCTACTAATACATTGAATACCAACACCACTAAAACTGATGTAGGTTTAGCAAATGTTGATAATAGTTCTAATAGTACTATACGCGCTGTCGCTGCTGCTACTTCAGGTACTGTGGCCGGTTGGACTTTGAACTCTGTTGCAATTTATTCTGGAACTTATCAGGCGGCTAATGCCTATACTACTTCTGGAATTACACTCCACAAAGATGGCGCTATTAGAGCCAAGAACTTTAGGATTGATACAGGCGGTTCAGCTTATTTTAAAGGTGTACTAGAGGCGGCTACAGGTAACTTTGGTATCAACGGGCAAGTAGTTATAGGTGGTTCATTTACTGCTGGTATTGGCGGTACAAATACGTTTGCTGTAGGTATGAATTCCTCTACCTCTGGTGGTGTATACGCCAAGGCAAGTGGGTATGCTATTCAAGGTGTATGTTCTGGTAGTGGTGTAGCAGGTTTCTTTACCGCTACAGAAAGCTTTGGGCAGGGTGTATTGGGACAGGCTGTAGGTACACAAGGTATTGGCGTATTCGGTCGTGCTTACATAGCTGCCCGAGCAGGAGGTCAGTTCGAAAGGCTTACCCAAACAGTGTATGTGGCGTATGAATTTGGTGGAACCACCTACGGTATATCTGTATCCCAAGGGTCTACACATGGTGTATATAGTCGTGGTGGTAGTTATGATTTCTATGCTGCGGGTACTGGAGTCAACTATGGTCCCTTTACTGGTGGTCATGATGGATTAATACCTATTGACTCTCCGCTCTTTGAAGCAGGTGATATTGTATGTGATGTCAAAGTAGTACATAAAGCAGGTATATCTAATGCTATATGTGAGATAGCTCAATCTACTAAGGCTAACCAGAAAGGCGTTATAGGGGCATTGGTTTGGAGAGATACAATGAATCCAACTGACTTACCTGCTGCACTTGATTACTCTATACAAGAACATGTACTACTTACTGATACGTATGACCTCGTTGCTTTCAATGCTGTAGGGGAAGGATTATTAAATGTATGTGGTGAGGGGGGTGACTTTGAAATAGGTGATTTAATCGTTACTAGTTCCATACCGGGTAAGGGAATGAAGCAAGCAGATGACTTAGTACGTAGTATTACGGTAGCTAAGATACGCGAGAATGTTTCATTCAAATATACTACGGAGATAAGACAAGTAGCAGTTATTTACATGTGTGGCTAACTATATTGGGGCAGTTGTAATATACTGCCCTAACTTACAACAGAAAGGACTAACTGAATGGCTAATTTTCAACACATAGCTGTGATAGCATTTACTACTGGCTCTACTACAGCCACATTAACTAGTACTGAAGATATCACTAGCTTTCTTCCCGGGGATGTAATATTCCCTGCCGGACAATTACCTGTAAAAATAGCATCTATTGCGGATAGGGTTGTAACGTTATCTAACGCTGCACTATTCACTACAGGTTCTACTACTGCAATAATGATGGCGGGTGATGTTTCATTGCGAGATGCACTAAACCAAATACAATTAAATAATGCGACATGGCTTAGACACTTCGCCCCATTCTTAAAGTGGGTTTCTAGTGTAAATGAGAAAGAAAATTTAATTGATGCTAATGGTACTGCCATACTTTCATACACACCATTTCACCTTAACTCAATTATAGATGCTATTGAGTTAGGTGGTTTCATTAACTTGGTTGATACACCTGCTAACTTTACAGATGCAGCGGGTAAAATATTACAGGTTAATGCGGGCGCAACTGCTATTGAGTTTGTTGAACCAGGAGCTAGTCAGTATGCTATGTCGAAAGTTGTGTTTGACAGTACCGTATGTAAACGTCGTCAAACTAATATTGGTTCAGGAGATATGCACCTAAATATGGGTTTCGCTGACTACTACACTACGCCAGCAACTACACCTTACCAGTTTACTTTGAATGCTCGTAATAGGTTTGTAAATGGTATTAAGTATGTTATTTCTGCAAAAAATATAACAATTCCTGCGGCATCTAGTGTGGTAACAACTCTATCAAACCAAACTTTAGTTATGTTTGAAACTAGACTAATCAATATCACAAGTTCTAACGCATTCTATTTAAAGTCTGACGGGGATTCTACTGTTATCGCTTGGTCTACTTCGACTGCAAATCACACAACATACTTGCAAGATTTCGAAAATAATATCTTTATTGATAATGGGATACTTTACCAGTATGTGTATAACCATGTTGTTACTGCCTTAACCCAGAATTATGCTAAGAATGATAATGCTGCCATTATCGCTGCCGGGTACACACAAGGCACTGTAGGTGATAACTATATCCACTGGACTAAGACAGGTATAGAAGCCGTTGCTTTATGCATGGTTCAGCAAGGTAACCAAGGGGCACACCATCAAGTAGTAAACCCTAATGGAACAGCACGCTTCGGTGATGGTAACTTTTGGTACAATACTAACAACGCAAATACAACAGCCGCGGATTGTTTTACTACTCAATTAAGTGGCGACATAGCTAGTACTGTTAGTGGCCATCCTAGTGGTGACTTGTTTTACGATGCAGTTACTGCTTCTGACATTTGGGATTTAAGAATTTCTTCAAGAATTGTGGATAGTAAGACCATACGTGAGACATTCAAAAGAAAAGCTATAGCAGGGACTGTCCGTGGTTTTGAGGGAGTTCCTTTCCTTAGATTCTTCGATGTTAATACAGCGTCAGGTGTATTTGATACCCCTACTATTGGAGTAGCAGACTCTACCCTATATAACGTAGGTGATTTGGTTATAGTACAACAGGATGGAGCTAGAGAGTATGCAACTAGGCATGTTGCCGCCATTCCTAGTGCTACAAACATTACACTTGACGTTAATGTATGGAGGACTCCAAATGGCGTTATCGCAGTCCATAGCGTACAGCTACACGCACAAGCTAATCCAACTTGGACTGATATCGTAGGTGTACCTGCACAAATAGCTGCTACATTCCCTAACGGTGTCGAGGGTCAATGGATTCCTGTGTTACCTGATAGCTCAGAGAAAGTGTATAAGTTAAATAGGAAGAGTCTTGAATCATCTATTAACAGAACTAACACACAGAATAATGGTGTTAGTTGGGGTAACAATAGTGCTGTAGGTGTGGATAATACACTGAACAAAATCATTTCTGGTAGTAGCTCTATACCAGCGAATGAGGTGGCTATATTTAACTATGAAACACAAGCACACTTCACGGAAGATGATGTTAATAGTGAGGTGATTGACTTGGGCGGGGTGTTTGCTACCAATAGATACACTGTAGATGCTGGTCAGTACTCTGGTGCTTTATTAATAAACAGTTTATTAGGTAAGGTATTAACAAATACAAACACCTCTGCACTAGTTGCTGTTGAAATGCCTATAGGCGCTCATTCATTTAAACATGATACGCATTCATTCCAAGGTAATGTTTCCTTTGCTCAACAACCTAAACACGAAGTTATCAACTTAGTTTCTGGTGCTAATCCTGCTGGTAAAACACTCGACTACCTAACTGAATCAAACGGTGTCGGTAAGCTCTGTTATGCATTTAAGGAGATGTTTTACGATGTTGGTACATTAACCAATATCAGTACTACAGCTGCAACAAGCTATGTCACTGGTACTGGGTATAGATGGTCTGCTGCAGGTTTTGGTAGGTTACGCCATTTTAGAATTATACCACTAGCAAACATAACATTATCGAGCGCAACTATTGCTGAATACTACTATGAACTTGACGGGTATATAATGGATGCAGGTACTAAAAGATTTAAAGTAATTACTAATACCGTTAAAGGTTGGGGAGACAATAACAAATTTGAAATCTCTGATAACCAAACAACAGTTATTGATATAAATGGTAATAGTGTTTTATATGGTACTGCTTCATTCCGCGTACCATTTTACATAGTTAATCTGAGCGATAGATTATAAGTATGTTAGTATACAATCTAACCTAGTTTACACTGACGTAAATTAACCAAGTTAGATAAGCCCCCACTGGGATGTAGGGGCTTATCTGAAAATAATAGGGATTGTCATGGCAGCTGAATCATTAGAGCAACGTGTAAAAACGTTGGAGAATTGGAAAGCGGAGCACATCATGGACTACGCAGAGCATAAGAAAGAAGATGTAAAAAGACATAGTGATTTAGTGTCAGCAATACAGGCGAACACTGTGGCCATGGACGGCGCAGTAACGTTATATAGGGATGTAGTAGGTGTGATACGAATAGGGAAAGGGATTCAAGACTTCCTTTTGTTTATTACCAAATGGGGTGTCGTTGGTTCCATTTCCCTATACGTAGCAGATTTAGTTAAGACTTACATGGTAAGTTAATTTCTTCATACCGTTCTTGCGAGCTTCGCCGCCTCCAAACCAATAGGTGGCGTATCTCCATGAATACTTTCTGAACCATCTACCTTCCTCATCCAATATGTCACTAACTACCATTGATGCTTGCCAATTAGTACATTTAAGTGAGCTATTGAACTTACCAGTTCGGCATAGGTCATCATGGAATAGCCAACCAAATGAGTCGATATCGTAAGCACCAGTGGCACCATCTGATATATCACCGCGCTCACAGATAATCCATTCACGATAACGTTTAGAGTAATACCATATTTCCACCAACACTATATAGATAGTTTTACCATTACGGTCAACAGACTTAAGAAAGTAATCACTAGCCTTATATTTACTTGGGTCATCTATTACTTGAACTCTCTGCATGTTATTCCCCTAACCAAAATTTAATACAATCTTCTTCAAGTTTAATTAGTGCCTTTACCTCCTTCAAATCTGCTGGTGATACTAGGGCGGCAGTTACTGCATGGTATACTTTTGTTTTATTTAACATGTTAATTACCTTTATTGTGTTGTTTTTTAAGTTTAATATAATTCTTTATTTCAAAATCATGTTCCCTTGCTAATTTATCATCACCTATTTCTAGTGCTGCATTTCTTTTAACTGTGTTCAACTCAATGTGCTTATCGTGCCAATCCATTTCATTACCTTTTAATATACTTAACTATTTCAATGTGACAACCGTCAGAAATACTTCCGTAGTTACCACCCCATTCAATTTCTATACCTAATTCAAATGCAGCTTCGTAGAATACTGTTGCTATTAGTGCCATGTTCCCGTCATCGAAATTAGACTTACCATCAACCCAAGCAGCATAATCAATTGCCATACCTGATTGGTGGGTTGATAATATATCATAACCGTCGCACTTAGTTAGTATTGGTTTACCTGTTCTTGCCCATTGTTGTCCAATAAATACGCGCCCTACTTTGTATAGGTTGAACTGTTCTGATGATGTACGTAAAGCATCCGTGATACTAAAGTCAGGGCAGTGTAACTTGCGCTTATTAGATATCTCGAATGCTTTGGCAACTAACTGCTGCATGATAGGATTCGCAGTATTCAACTTACGTTGAGAACCCTTACCTATCTTATTGTTTCTGTGCACGATTATTCTCCCTTAACTGGGTGTTAGTTATAGAGGCTGATTCACGCCAAGGTGTGTTAGAACCTTTAGGCTTATACAGAGCATAGAAGCCCCTAATGTTAATCTTGTATTCTGTTATTGGTTCAGACTCGCCATCTGATAACAATTTAATAGTACTCATACTATCTCCTTAATTAAATTAGTGCAGGGTCACTTACCTATCCCTATATCGTCTTTTTACCTACATTAATGTAGTCACATTCCTAGATATACTTCAAGGCCGGGTGGAGGATATGCTGTTTAACATACGTACCAGTCAGTACTAGCCCGATAAGCCCCTGCTGCGGTAGTTGTTGAGTTTTGCATCTCAGGCCACCGTTCCGCTATACGCCTTTTACTTTTCCAAATATACGTTACGAAGTAACGCCTACCCTAATGATAATAAAAATAAATGTCAATGTATCTTGCTTTATGTATAATGCAGCTAACCATATTAATAAAGGAATTCTCAATGTCTATTGCCGATAAAGATATAGATGACGCTATCGATGAAGCTGAAACCCAGCATGAACTATTAACTGACTGGGAGAATGAACCTTCAGTAGTTGACCTTAAACTAGATTTAGAAGAAGCACGCGAATCGCACGACACACATGTATCGGAAGTAACCACTTGGTTAGATAACATGCACATTCGTGGTAAAGCTGTACCTAAAACTAAAGAAGGGTATTCCAAGATAGCACCCAAAACTATTCGTAAGAATAATGAGTGGAAGTACACTTCATTGAGTGAACCATTCCTTAGTACTGACGATGTGTTTAACACTGCCCCGGCTACTTATGAAGATACTGAAGCCGCAGTACAAAATGGTATTATCCTCAATCACCAGTTTAACAACGTAATTGATAAACAAGCATTCGTAGATGAATTGGTTCGTGTATTCGTAGATGAAGGTACTGCAGTTGTTAGAGTAGGTTGGCAGTTTGAAGAAGTTGATATCACAACTACAGAAGATATATATGAGTTCTACATTACTACTGACCCGGCTATTTTTGTACGTAACCAGCGCATGGCTCAGATTAGAACAGCTAACCCTAATGCTTATCAAATGTTACCTGATAAAGATATACAAGCTTTCGAATACTTCGAAGCTACCGGGCAGTTAGTTACTGCGGAAGTTATTGGTGAGGAAGAAGTTACCACTACTAAAATTATTCATGACCGCCCAGTATTAGATATTTGTAATTACAATAATACTATTATTGACCCGTCAGCAAATGGTGATATAGACAAGGCTCGCTTTGTTATTCATAGTTTTAAGACTACGTATAGTGAGTTATCCAAAGATGCTAAGTATAAAAATTTAGACCGTGTTAACTTTGATGAAAACTCTCCTGACAATGACCCTGACTATTCAGAAGATAATGCAGTGGCCAACGAGTCAACTACCTTCAGTTTAAAAGATAAGCCGCGTAAAGAAGTAGTGGCATACGAATACTGGGGAGTACGTGATTTAGATGGTTCAGGTGAAACTAGAAGTTTTGTTGCTACATGGATTGGTAATACAATGATTCATATGGAAGAAAATCCTAATGCCGACCAGAGTTTCCCATTCGTTGTCATACCATACATGCCAATCAAAGGTGATAACTACGGTGAGCCGGATGGTGAGTTGCTAATTGATAACCAGAAGATTATCGGTGCCACTACCCGTGCTATGGTAGATGTTATGGCTCGCGGTGCTAATGGTCAGAAGGGCATGCGTAAAGGTGCCTTAGATGCTACTAACCGTCGTAAGTTTAAACGTGGTGATGACTATGACTTCAATGGTAACGTTGATGCACAGAGCCTAGTTTACATGCATAAGTTTGATGAACTACCACAGTCGGCAAGTATCATGCTAAGTATGCAACAAGCTGAAGTTGAGAGTATGTCAGGTACTAAAGCATTTGCTAATGGTATCACTGGCCAAGCTTTAGGTGACACAGTTGGTGGACAGAAGCACGCTATGGACGCGGCTAGTAAACGTGAAATGGGTGTACTACGTAGACTTGCTAGTGGCTTCATTAAGATTGGTCGTAAGATGGCAGCTATGAATGCTGAGTTTTTAAATGAAGACCAAGTTATTCGTATCACTAACAATGAGTTCGTCAAGATTCGTAAAGATGACTTAGCTGGTAAGATTGATATTAAGTTGTCAATTAGTACTCCTGAGGAAGATGATGCCAAGGCGTCAGCTTTATCATTCCAATTGCAAACATTGGCACCTACAGTAGACTTCTCAATTACTAAAATATTGATGGTACAACAAGCTCGCTTACAGAAGATGCCAGAGTTAGCTAAGGCATTGGAAGAGTACGAGCCTAAGCCTGACCCAATTCAACAAGAGTTGCAGATGCTTGAGATTCAGATTAAGAAAGCTGAACTTGCATTACTTATGGGTGGCGATAAAGGTGTGGCACAACTTAATGCGGCTAAGACAGTTACGGAAGGATTCAAAGCTAAGAAAACTATGGCTGAAGCTGACCAAATTGAACTTAATACTGTTGAACAAGAAGAAGGTGTTACACAGGAGCGTGCTAAGGAAATGGCGAAAGAACAGTCAAAAGGTAATGTTAATCTCGAAGTTGTTAAGAAAATGCTTGATTCTAATGACAAAGACGATAATAATGCCCCTAAGACTACCAAGTAAATAAATACACGGGGTAGGAAACTACCCCATTAATACGCTTCGGCGTGACACTAAAAGGTAAATACCAATGAACGAATCAAATATCCAAGAAATGCGTGCAGACATTAAAGATTTAGAATACACAGTTAAGCAAAATAAATTCTTTATCCGTCAACATGACTATGTAAAAGCCCTCGAAAAAAACCCAGCGTTCAAAGAAATTATCCTTGAAGGTTTCATGAAAGATTATGCCTTAGAGCAAGTTGAAGCTTTAGCAATTCCTGAATGTCGTAGCCAAGAAGCACAAGCTTCCATTCAACGTAATATTGGTGCGGTATCAAGTCTTAAACAATTCTTAAATATGTTACTACAGCATGGCGCTAACTCAGTTGACGAACTTGAAGCCTCAGAAAAAGGTTTGCAAGATGCGCGTGATGAACTAGATGCAGCCATGGCAAGCAACGAAGGAGAAGGCTAATGTCAGACGCTCCTGATTACGATAATATGTCAGATGAAGATATCATGAATATTGATATCGCCAGCTTACCTGACGATGATTTAGGTGGTGATGATAATGCGACCGAAGAAGAACCAGAAGGGTCGGAAGAAGACCAAGGCGAATCAGATACGGATTCAGAAGCTGAAGATGGAGAAGACGATTCAGCAGACGAAGACCAAGAAGACGAATCAGATAAATCACAATTAGACGCTGATAGTGATGATGGGTCGGATGACTCTGAAGATGATGCCGATGAAACTGACGAGGACGATAAAGACGCCTCAGATGAAGATGAAGCTGATGAAAGTGATAAGGTTGCTACCATATCCGATGCGGATAAAATAGCAGCATATGACACTCTAATGGGCAAGATTAAAGCTAATGGTGTTGACATCCAAGTGGAAAGCGTGGATGATGCCGTTAGATTACAGCAAATGGGTGCAGGGTTTCATAAGAAAATGGAACAAATCAAACCAGTCAGAAAGATTGGTCAGATGCTGCAAAACCATAATCTATTAAGTGAAGATAAAATTAACTTCTTCATCGAATTAGAAAAGGGTGACCCAGCTGCAATTAAGCAATTATTAAAGGACAAGAAAATTAATCCTCTTGACCTTGATATGGAAACTGATACTGAGTATAAGTCAAAAGCTTACACTACTACAAATCAGGAACTTGATTTAACTGACACTCTTGGAGATATTCAAGACACTCCGTCAGGTAAAGAGACTATCGATATTGTTAGTAATAAGTGGGATGATGCTAGTAGACAAGTCATTGCCAAGCATCCTGAAGTGCTCCATGCCATTAATGACCACATCAAATCCGGTGTGTATAAAACCATTGATGATAAAGTACAATCAGAACGTGCATTAGGTAAGTTAAAAGGCATGTCAGCTATAGATGCATATAAGCTAGTTGGTGACCAACTGTTCCCGAAGGTGGATACACCTACGAAACATGTGGCAACACCCAAGCAGAAAGCAGCTAATGCTAAAGTTAAAAGCCGTAAAAAAGCTTCTAATCCACCAAAAACTAAAACGCCTAAAAGTACTAAACAAGTTACAGACGTCGATTTATCAAAGATGACTGATGACGAGTTTGACAAGTATTTTGATAGCGTAAACTTTAACTAAATAAAAGGTATAATATCATGGCTCGTAATTACGGTGACGGTACAAATTCACACATCGGTAGTCAACTACGCACGGAACTTTACCAGCGTAAAGCACTTATCGAACAAAAGAAAACTCAGTTCTTCGGTCAATTAGGTGATACTACCCAGTTGCCCAAAAATAGCGGCAAGGCGATTAAACGCTTCTTGTATCTTCCTATGCTTGATGACCGCAACAACACTGACCAAGGTATTGATGCAACTGGTAGCTCAGCACGTTTAAAGCAGACTATCCAAGTTCGTCTACCTAGTGCCAATGGCGCAGTTGCAGCTAACTCGACGTCTGAAAAGATGTCATTGTTCTTCACAGCGGAAACTACATTAGCTAACATTAATGACTCTGTTGCTACACAGACAACTGCATTGTTAATTTTATGTCGTGCACAAGTTGTTGCATGGTCTTACTTAGCTACAGATTTAGGCGGTGGTGGTTTAACACAAGCAACTGTTGAAGCTGCTGGTAGCGCCGCTGCACAATATACACTGGTTACTACTACTAACGGTGAGAGCGCATTTGATTTAGGTTACCGCTTCACTGAATTTACTGCTGTGCCTTACACAGGTAACTTATACGGCTCAAGTAAAGATGTTGGTACAATCACTGGTAAGCTTCCAGCACTTGGCGAAAACGGTGGACGTGTTAACCGCGTTGGCTTCAAGCGAGTTGAGTTAGAAGGTACAATCAACAAGTTTGGTTTCTTCGATGAATACTCTGCTGATTCTTTACAGTTCGATTCAGATAAAGAATTATCAATGCATGTTAACCGTGAAATGTTACGTGGTGCTGGTGAAATCACAGAAGATATGTTGCAGTTAGATTTACTTAACGCTGCTGGTGTTGTACGTTTTGGTGGTGATGCAGTATCTAATGCTACCGTTACTGGTGAAGCTGGTGCGTCTGCCTCAGTTATGACCTTCAAGGATTTACAACAGTTGGATATTGATTTAACCAACAACTTAACTCCTAAGCATACTACTATTCAAACTGGTTCACGCAACATTGATACTCGCACTATCCCTGCTGCACGTTACATGTATATCGGTTCTGAATTACAACCTATGTTTGAAAACATGGTCGACCAATTCAACCGTCCTGCATTTATTCCAGTAGAACAGTACGCTGGTAAGACTACTCTTGCAGTAGGTGAAATTGGTATCGTTGGTAAGTTCCGTCTTATCCTTGTGCCAGAGATGATGCACTGGTCAGCTGAAGGTGCCGCTATCACTAATAACGATGGCTACCGTTCTGCAAATGGTGAAAACTATGATGTATTCCCTACATTAGTAGTTGGCGACCAGTCTTTCCAAACTATCGGTTTCGGTGGTTCAGGTAAGACTGCTAAGTTTACTATTTACCATAAGAAGCCGGGTCTTGATACGGTTGATAAGACTGACCCGTACGGAGAGCAGGGCTTGATGTCAATCAAGTGGTGGTACGGTTTCATGGTATTACGTCCAGAACGTATTGCGGTAACGAAGTCTGTTGCTGAATGGTAAGAACTAAAAACTAGATTGCTATACCCCTCCAAGTGGGGGGTATCTTTTTATATAACTACTATAACGGGCTAAGCCCATAATAAAGAGAATAATCAAATGTCTGATAAAATCGAAAAAACTCAAGAAGAAAGTAATGCAGAAGAAATCCTTAAAACTGAAATGATTGAACTACGTCAACTAGCCATCTCAATTGGTATGGTAATCGGCGGTTCTGGTGTCAATTCAATTAGTCCTCAAATTGGTAAAGCTAAGTTACAAGAAAAAATTGCTGCGTACCAAGAAGATATTTATCTTAAGGCGCAGGAAAAACGTGCTCTAGAAGAACAAAATACTCAGGTATTACCAGATAATTTACCTGTTACAGCACAACCTAATGAAACAAAAAATATGCGCCGTACTCGTATGCTCAATGAAGCTTCACGTTTAGTACGTTGTACTATTGCTTGTTTGAACCGTGATAAATCTGAATGGCATGGCGAAGTACTAACCTTCTCAAATAGTTTCATTGGTTCAATTAAAAAGTTCATACCGTTTAATAGTGAAAATGCTTACCATGTTCCACAGGTACTTATTACCATGATGGAAGACCGTAAGCACACTATATTCAAAACTAAACGTGATAACTTAGGTCGTAAAATTAAGTATGGTATTCAGGTGCCAGAGTTTCAAATCACTAAACATCCTGCGTTGACTGTTGAAGAACATGCAGAGCTACGTAAAATTCAACTACTTTCGAAAGGTGATACTTCCGAACTATAAGGAATAAACAATGCCAGCCATTAATACTACCGAACTGACTACCGAAGCCTTAGATGGTACAGGTGTATTCGATGAACTAATGAACTCAACACTTGTTCATATTCAATCGCAGTTCGACAAAGGTGCTATTACTGGTTCTGACTTTGCTACAGTTTATCTAGGTGCAGTGCAATCGGTCTTACAACAGTCGGTTGCATTTTTGTTACAGAAAAACAAAGCAGGATTAGAAGCAGATTTACTAATTGAACAGATTTTAATAGCTAAGCAAAAGGTTATTGAATCAGTTAAACAAAACGCTTTACTCGACCAGCAAATATTAATAGCTACAGCACAAGTGGCTAAGACTCAACAGGAAACAACTAACCTTGTAGCCGGTAAACTTAAGATAGATGCTGATACCGCCTTAGCCGTTCAACAACGACTTAATGCAATTACTCAGAATACTACTTTGGTTCGTCAACAGGATAAGTTACTTGCTGAAGTTAATTTACTTGCACAGCGCCTTGTTACCGAAACTGCTCAAACAGAGACAGGTACAGTAACTGGTATAGTAGGTGCTCAACGTGCATTGTATGTGAAGCAGACAGATGGCTTCGACCGTGATGCTGAACAGAAAGCTGCTCAAATATATAAAGATGTATGGGTGGTTAGTCGTACTACGGATAATGGTACTGTCGCTGATGCTAGTAATGGCTTATCTGCTGCGGATACACTTGCTGTAATGAACAAACTAAAAGCTGGTATTAATACATAAGGACTACGCCCCATGGCATCTGTAATCTCGATAGGTACATCAACAACTCCACTACTTGATTCTACGGGGGTTGTTGACCCTGCCACAGATGCTGTGACCCGGGCGGTACTAAGTGAAACCAGTATTGTTACCGAACTTATGATGATAGAGCAATCCTCATTAGCTCATAAGGTTCAAGCGTTTTATGACTATGGCCGTGATACTTACAGTGACGGCTTGCCAGTTGCTTATAACTGGAATCCAGTAACTCAACGTGGCGTGTACGACCCCTCTGTCACTGAAACCCGTATAGCTGATATCATTACCGCCCTTGAGGGTGAAGCAATCACTATAGCCTCTTACGATTACTCTTACCAAGAACTTGGCAGCGTTGTTAGTGCTGAGCACTTTTATCACCTATATTGGAATGTCGGGTATAACTCACTTACCAACAGAGTCGACCCAACTAAAGTACGCCTGGGTTCTGGTATATTCGTAACATCAGGTGGTGTTAATGATACTTTCACTGTAGTCAGTACTACTGATATATTCACTGGTAATTTTGTAGTTGTATATGATGCTGTGATAGGTGGTGTGGCCAAGCAAGTAACTGTGGAATATACGCCAACAAATAGCATATACACTACGGGTGATATGTTCCGTGTATCCTATACTAAAGTTTCCGATGGCGGTTCTGGTAGAATTTACTGGTGGGTGTATTACCCTGCTGTTGGTGAGTTCGCCACATTAGAGGAGGTGTATACTCCTACTATTCAACATGACTACTACCCAATTGTACCAGTACGTATTAATACTCATTGGGTGTCGGAAGATAAACATAAATATATGACGGGTGCTGTTAGTACTCCTGGTACTCTTTCCCAGTTTGCATTAACTAGTCGTGGCGCGTTAGCACGGTTAGATTTAGACATTGATTTAATCAGTGATGCCATTGCTACCAATGATTCAATAGCGGATGTTTCGGATGCTTTTGTAGCCTTTACGGTACCACTAAATACTGATAAGGCCGCGGGTTTACTTTACTTGTACGAGTTCTTTTCTCGCCAACGTTTAGATAGTCCAGTTAATAAAACACAGTATGAAGCATGGCGAACCACTGATATCAATGCGCCTATGAATACAAATGCGTATTCCATAACAGTTAATCATTTGATACAAGACCCGGATTATGGTGCTAACCGTGTTACTCCAATACAGTATGCTCACTTAGACTTACGTTATGAGTATAACTACATAGATGAAACTACCACTAATGGCATTATAGGTGATGGCACTATCGGTAATATTGATTCAGCAATTACCCTTGCTGCTGCTGAGACAGTAGATGGCGGCATTATTCAGAATGATAGTATTGTGTACCGTAGACAAACTAGTGCTAATACTATTACTAATATCACAGTTCACGGTATTGTACTTCGCGGTAATATTGATACTAAGAGTAATCCAATTGACAGTATTACCTATGGTGTTGCAGTACAACAGTACATAACTACCTTGGCCTCTGTTGTTGCAGATTCAAGTGCTTCATTCTATATGCCATTAGAAAAGTCAGTAGTAGACGATGTGTTTAGTGGATTAAGTTTATTAACAGAGCAGTTATTCTCTGAAGGACTTACACTAGTAATCAATGCAGTTAATGAAACCGATTTAGAATGGTATCAAACAGAAGGATTTGCATTTTTCATAAAAATTGTGGGTATTATTATATCCATATATACATTAAACCCTACCGCGTCTGCCTTAATTGCATCTGCTTCGTGGGCTGCTGCCGCTTACATAGTTGCAGAGTTGGCCATACAGATAATACTAATGAAGTTAGCAGCTGAAGCTATTCTATGGATAGTAGAAAAAATTGGTGGTAAGTACGCCCTAATAATAGCTGCGGTTATTGCAGTAGTTGCCATTACTGTTGGTGTTACTGGTATTGATTTAACTACTTACCTACCTACAGCAACTGAAATGCTTAAAGCTGTTGAGTGTATTACGCAAGCTGTTAATGAAAACACACTTAATGAGGCAATGGAATTACAGGAAGAGATGGAAGAATTCACCGCCTCTACTGAAGAACGCCAGCAAGAGTTAGATGATGCTCAAGCTTTACTCGATGGTAGTGACTATGATTTTTTAGATATTATAATACAACCAGATGTTATACTTAGTGAATCACCTGATGACTTTTTTAATCGTACTATACATACGGGTAACGTAGGTGTATTATCACTCAATGCGCCCAATGATTTTGTTAGTAATTTACTGACACTACCAAAAACAATATAAAGGAAAAACCATGACACAACATGCCTATTCGCAGATGCCCAATTACGGTACCCAAGGTAGTGATTATTCTAGTCTACTTAACTTTGGTTTAAATGAAAACATTATGAACCCGGGTGGTAGTCCACAAGCTAACCCACCTGCTAATTTTCAGGGTGGAGCATTTGATTTTAGTTTTGGTAACGCTCAAAACTCACCTTCAGTAACTCCACCTAATGATACTGGTATGGGGTTCAGTGATATCATGTCAGGATTCAATGCACTTACTGGTGGCATACAAGCTTACACTGGTATTAAACAGTTAGGCTTAGCTGAAGATTCTTTCAAGTTTAACAAGGGTGTTACTGAAACTAACTTGGCCAACCAAGCACAATCAGTTAATACACAACTTGAAGATAGACAGCGCTCTCGTATAGCAAATAACCCGGGTGCGTATCAATCATTGAGTACATACATGGATAATAATCGCGTTAGCGGTTCAGTAGGAGGTTAATCATGGCGGCTATTACATGGCGCAATGTCAATGCCCAAGACCAGACTGCCGCTGCTAGATTTTCTGCTCAAGGCAGTAAGTCACTACAGAGCGGCTTAGGTCAGATTGGTGCAGCAGCACAAGGCTTTGAAAACAACCGTATCGCTGAAGAGTCTAAGCTAGCTAATGAAAATACGCAGAGCCTGATTAACACTATTAGTCAATTTGGTTCAGCAGAGTTAGCAGAAGCCAAGGCAAGTGGTGCATTCAGTCAGGAAGTATTACAGGATGCTAGGTTAAACCCTGACCAAGTTAATAAAATTTTTGGTGCTATGAGTGGGCAAGAAGATGCCATTTATAATCAAGGTAAGACTGACTTCAATCGAACCAATGAACTAGCTGGCCGTGCTGACCAAGTAGCTGGCCAAGAGTTTGACATTACCCAGAATGCATTTAAACGTTCTATGGCACCAGAAGCTAATAAGCAAGCTGTCACTGCCCAAGGTATTAAGGGCAATGCACAGACTGATGCTATTACCGGACGTAACGAAACACTTAAAACTAAAGAGGATGGTAAAGTACTTAATAGATTACTTAATACTATTCCTAAAGATGCTTCTCTTGATGAAGGTTTAGGTTTACTTGAAGATGCCGCACGACTTAACAACTTCTCGGATACAGCCTTACAGGATGCAAAGAATAAGATACGCGGTAATGTAAATGAACAGCGCTTATCTGATAAAGATTCGGCTACAGTAGCTGCTGACCAGAAAGTAGTATCTGATACTATTAATGCTAAGTTCGCTGCCAAGGATGCTGAGTTGAAAACCTTAGGTGATATTGCTACTTCTACTTACACACCACCTACTCCTAATTCTCCTGAGTTTATTGCAGAGAACAATCAGTTAGCTGATGGTATTTCTGAGATTCGTAGAATGGATGGCGGCGATGGTGACAAATGGTTCGGTCAGGATTTAGAGTCTGTTAAGAAAGAAATAATGACTTACGGTCGTAGTATTGATGCTTCTCCTGAACATATGTTATTGGCACTTAAAAATGTTAGTGATGGTGAAGGTGATTACAGTAGACAAGATTTTGAATCGGAATTACGTACACTGACTAATAGTCTAGGTAACCGCAAGGCCAAGGCCAAGCAGAAGTCTACACTTGCAGCAGCTAACAAGATTCAAAAAGCTAACAACGCTCCTGAGTTTGTGAACATACAAGCTCTATTTAATAGTAGACAGGCAGAGTCGCAATCGGCTAATATAGGCAAATCCGCGTATATCAACCAATCTTTATCCGCTGCCTCTAATCAATTAACAGAAAAGTTAAAGAGGGGGAGCCGTTAAATAGTAAGGACTACTATGCCAGAGCATAACAAGTTTTCTTTTGACCTACCTACTTCCATGACACCAGAGGAAATAGGTGGGTCTTTTTTATCTTCCGTAGACACCATGTCACCTGAACGTATCAATGAAATACTGAAACCTCAGGTTAGTGATACTGACCAACAAATTATAAACTTCAATACTGAACAACTAGAAATTGAACAATTAAATGCTGAGCGTAAAGCTAAGATGGTAGACAATGCGCGTAACCGCAGCCGTTCTCCTTTAGAGCACGCTGGCGATATTGCATCATCTATTGTTGTGAAAGGTTCTATGGGCGTAGCTGAAGCTGCCTATGGTGTGGCTGACATTGCCTCACGTATCGGTGCTGCTGGTGGTGATAAATTTGAGAACAAGATAACTCAAGATATTGCTGAAAAGTTAGACATGACTAAAGATGAAGTAGTTCAGCAATCTAAGTTTAGTTTAGACCGTCTCACTGATGATGTATTGGACATTGTTGGCGTTAAAGGCTCATTGTCTCAACAGTTCAGTAAGTCGCGTGAAATAGTCGATGCTGAGTTCTTAAGTGACCCATTACAGTATTCTAAAGAACAAGTTACTAAAGCATCTCAACAGAGAGCTTCAGGTAAGCAGTCCCGTGTTGATGCTTTAATAGCTGAAGGCCATAGCCAACTAATCGCTAAGATGAAAGACGAGTTCGGTACTATTGGTGAAACCATTGGTAGCCTAGTTGATAACCCTTCCGCTGCTGTAGATATGGCACTTGAATCATTACCAAATATGTTCTTAGGTGGCGCTGTAGGTTCTGCTGCTACCAAGTCATTAGTATCTGGGATGACTATTAAAGAAGGTAAAGAATATCTAGCTAGTGAGGCTGGCCAAGCAGCCGCCACTGCTATTGCTACTAAAGCTGGTCTAGCAACTGTTGCTGTTACTGAAGGTATGAGTAATGGTATTAGTGCCAAGGCTGGAGTACTTGCGTTATCCCATGATGCACTAGTTAAAGGCTCTCCTCTATATAATGAATTATTAGAGTCGGGCACTTCTAAAGAACAAGCTAAGCAAATCGTATCTGAAAAAGTATTCGATATGACTGCAGCTATATCAGGTACTGTTGGTGCCATTGCAGCTAAGTTAACTGGTGCTGCTAAGTTCGAAGGTAACTTATTTAATCCCGGTTCTCAAATAGCTGGCCTAGTTAGTAAAACATTAACTGGCGGTTTAGTTGAAGGTGCTGAGGAACTTATCCAAGGCGGCGCGGGTACTCTTGCACAAAACCTTGCAGAGAAAACTTACTCTGATAAAGATAAAGATTTAACAGAAGGCGTCGGTGAAGGAATTGGTTCAGGACTTGTAGTAGGTTCTTTATCCGGTGGTGTTGCTGGTGCAGGTTCTAAAGTTGTCGGTGCTACAGTTGAAGCAGTTAAAGGTACTGCTACTGTAGCTAAGAAAGTAACTGCCCCAATTACTAAAGCAGTTAAAGATGCTAAGGAAGTTAAAGCGGCTGTTGCCAATAAAGAGATGGCCAAGGTTGTTCGTGATGTTAAGTCTAAGGATTATGACCCGGTTAAAGCTTTTGATGTAGCTGCTCATAAATCACAGTTGCCATCAGACAAGGCAGACATCCCTGCTCATAAAGCTGAGCTACAAACTCACCTTACCAATATCACTGAAGCTACTATTGAAGCATTGGATGCAGTACCTACCGATACTAAAGCTGAAGACTTTGATACTAAGCAGAACGTTGCCAATGAGTTAATGTCCCGCTTAGAAGAAGCTACTACACGTTTAGATGCTTATAAAGACACAGGCACACTAACTGCTAGTAAAGCTGAAGCGACAGTAGAGGCTGCTATTAAGGGTGATACAGATGCCAAGGCTACTATACTTGGTTCAGTACCTAACCTATCAACTGAGCAACTTACTAAGTTAGCTTCTAGTGATGCAGTTACGGGTGATGAAAAAGTACGTATCGATGCTCACCTTAAAACTCGACAAGCTATGGCTGATGTTGAGAGTATTCCAGTATCTGCTGGCATGAGAAAAGTACACGCTGATGTTATTGAAGGTGGCCAAGGTTTCGCAGGTTTGAAACAGTACCAGTCAGCTATCGAAACTCACTTAGCTGCTGGCGATACAGTTAGCGCTGATAAGCAACTAGCAAGTATGTTGAAGTTTGCAGCCGACCATAAGAAGAAAGTCCTAGCGGTTACTAAAGCTTTTGATGCACATGTAAAAGCGCCTAACTCTCCTGCTGCGTTGAAGTTATCTGAAGCAGTAGAAACTAAGTTCGGTTTAAAAATTCACAAAGGTTCTAATAACTCAGGTCTTATTGACCTTATGGGTTTAGAGTTGAAAGCTACACAAGCTGCTTTCACTGAGTCTCGTCACTCTATTAAATTATCTACTCCACAGACTTCTAAAGCTGTTGTGCAAGAAGTTTCTGCGAAGCAGGAAACTGCGCCAGTGCAAAAAGCTGTGAAGTCGGATACAACCACAAAAACTGAAACTACTCCTGCAGTTGATGCTACTCCGGCTATCGTTATTCAACCAACATTAGCAAAGAACTTCACTGTTAAAGGTAGTGGTACAAAATTACTACAATCAGTTGCTGGCCTATTTACTAAGGTATTACCTAACACTACTCACAATCAGCAAGAATTGAATGATGACCAGAACATTGGCCTTGAAACTATTCAACGCTTTGAGAAAAAGTTCTCAGCTATCATTACCAAGTCACTAGTTAAAATTGATGAAAAATTTGCAAGTAAAGACTTCTCTCAATACTTATTAGATGATAAAGGTCAAATGAGCGATAACGTTAAGAGTGCTGTATCACTAGTTACTATGAACTGGATTGGTACTCAGGCTAGCAACACTATTTCAAATGATGGTGAAGCAGTTAATAACTTACTTGGTTTAAGTAAAGAAGATGCAACCCCACCAGCGGCGCAAGAGTTATTGTCAAAGGTCGGTGTATCGCGTACTAACCTTGCTGAAACGTTAGGTGCTGCCATTGTTAAAGCTACTGGTATTGTGGCCAACACAGACGCTGACGGAGATGCACAAGCAAGACTTGAATTATCCATGGGTCAATTGGCAATACACAGCATGATAGTTGGTGGCTTACTTGAATCAACTAACGTACAGAATGAAGTACTTGATATCTACCGCAGTGATGATACTCAGTCAAGTGACCCTAAAGCATACACGTCGTATGTAAGAGCCGCTGCTACCTTCGATGCTGATAAAGGGTATGATGTTCCACGTAAGTCAGTTAAACAGGCTATCGATGCCCTGAAAGATTCTGACGGTGTTATGGATGTTCTATTTGGTATCCAGTCTAATGAGACTAAACCTACACTAGTTGCTCCAGGAGATAAGCAGATACCGACTACTATTAAAGGTTCGTTTAACAAAGTACCTGCCAAGATTCGCGCTGCTATTAAAAAGCATCAGGCACGTCCAATGAAGAACAAGACTAATGTATCCAATATTTTTTCATTCTTATCTACTGATAATCAGTTGTTATTATCTGGTCTTAATCCAGACTTTGAAACTAACACTCACCACACTAAGTGGAAGTCAGTACAGGCAGTTAATGAAAGTATTGCTCGCGCAGTTAATCAGTTCCATGACCATCAGACTGAGACAGGTAGTAAAGAATTTTTCTTCACTCACTTTGTATCTAAACAGATGCGTTTGTTCATGAACTCAAATACAGTTAACCCGCAGTCTAATAAAATTCATCGTCACCTTATGGGCTACGACAATGACAACGTTACACTTGACCCAACTAATGCAGCTCATATGATTCAATTCAAGACCGCAGTAGCTGAAGCATTAGGTGTTAGTGTTGATAAAATGTTATCTGAAGGTGCTATTGAAGCACTAGGTAATAAGTTAGCTGACCCGGTTATTCAGGCTGGTATTGATGCAATCAACCAAATCAACAATGAATCATATGATGTTGACCAAGGTGATACTTTACAGCAAGCGATTGTTGATGCAGTTAAAGCTGGTGGCGAGAAAGTCTATTCACTAGATGGCCTCGTTGCTATGGCAGCTTACCAGAATTCAAATGGTAAACCTTTCCAAGCTAATATCTTCCGTGAAGTTGATGGTGTTACTAACGGTGTAATCATTGGTTTATTCCAACTAGCTGCTGCTGGCGATTTTGCTTCACTTAGTAAGAAGTTAGAACGTGGTGGATTCTTCTTTGATGATACCCAGAACTTAGCTGAGTGGGCACAGAAAGTTGAGAACAATGATACCTATGAAGATATGTCAGAAGCTTGGGTAAGTCAGTTAACTGTTACTGATGCACTTATTGAAAGTGGTGCCGAAGTTGAAGGTAAGCAGCTGAAAGCTGATATGCAATTAATGAAAAGTGTTCACATAGATAGTCGCGCTATACTACGTGACCTGATTGGTGAGATAGCACGTAAAACTGCCAAGTCTCCAGTAATGATTACTTCATATGGTTCAGGTATTGGCAAGGTACGTAACCAGTTCACAGAAACTATGCTTGAAGACTTATATAACAAAGTAGTTAAAGCACAGATAGCTGGCAACATAGATGAACTAGCACGTATCTCAAATAACATGAGTGTACTAGTAGGTTCACCAGTTAACTTTACTATGGAAACTGCACTAACTACTTCAATGAATAATGCACAAGAGAAGCAGTTCAAAGCAATCATCAATGCGTACTACGGTTCTTCATTACAGGCTGCATTAGAAGCTACCTTTAAAGATTTCATTGATAACCGTACTGAGATTAATACAGCATTACGTGTTAACTTCGAAGCGTTCAACATTGTTTATACTCGTACAGTAGCTGAGCAAGAAGCTAAAGAAGGTCGCAAAATTAGTTCAGAAATGAAACTTAAGATTGTTAATCAATTACAAGGCATGGTGCCCGGGTTTAAATCACCAATGTCAGATGGTACTAATGACTCTATTGTCGTTATGAAAACTGATAAGAAGCGTTTAGAAGGTAAAGAGAATTCAGTTGAGTTGAAGTTTAATACTCGCGCCAAGGGCAAGAGTGTTTCATTCAATAAAGACACAGGTACAATGCAAGAAGATAGCATTACTGGTAAAGTCTCTAACCGCGATTCAGATGGTAAGGTTATTAAGAAAGGTAACAAGGGATATGGTTTCACATTCCCGGAAGGGCGTGACAATGTTAAGGCTCAGATATCAGAAGAGACTTACATAGATGGTGGTGTGTCAGGAGCGATACTAGGTATTCACTCTATGGATGCTGCAACAATGTATGGCTTACTTGAAAACTACGCTGCATTGAACGTACATGATGCCGCAGCCTTTAACTTACTAGAAGTAATGGAAGGTTCTGAGGCATTAAACAAGTCATTCTTAGATGTAATGGCTGGCTACAATATGCGTGAAGAAGTTCAGACTAGTTTAGTACGCTCCATTGCTCAACTTAGTAAAGGTAAAAACTCTACTGCTGACCTACTTGCACTTAATGAAATTTTGAATACTGAAGTGTTTAAATTTAATGAGGAAAACGTAACGCTTGCTGGATACGTTGCAGAGTTTAAGGCAGGAACTGTTAAGGCTAACAAGTTACGTGAAGAGATACTGAGTAAGTTAGTTACTATGCAGCAGTATAATGCTGGTGAGGGTGGTCAACATTTTGTTGATGCTCAGGACACTACTACTCTTAGTGAGAAGATGGAAACTAAACATATTGATAATGAAATAAAAGAATTTATTGCAGCAGTTGTTACACCTACCTCAGTTGAAGTTATACAAGAGCAGGTTAACGAAGATGTTAATATGGTAATTCAACGTTTAAAAATACTTCAGAAAGATGATTCTGATGATGTACCAAATAGTGCCAAGAGTTTACTAGGTCGAATAGCCAAGTTAGTTAATTCAGGTTTATCATACACGGAAGCATTTAAAAAACTGAATGATGCTAACGGTGCATTCTACGATGCTAATGCGCAGATTATTGAGAACGACACCAAAGCGGGTAAAGCAGCTTTTGATAAGTTTGAGCGTGTTGTTGAAGATTTGGATATACTTGAAACTGCATTAGATACTATGTTTAGAGAAGAACCTACAGCAATGCAAGGTACACTTTTCTCTGCTAATCGTAACATTGACCCTGATAACTTCGGTGCAAGAGCTACAGTATTAGTTAATGGCCTAAACACTGAGCAAGTGCTAGATACTCTGGACTCAGTTGGTAACGTTAAAGCTTCTACTGAACATAAGGCTACTTTGAAAACAGTATTACTTAAGGTAGTAACATCAGTTATCGAACCTTTACAATTACATATTCGTACTAGTGGTAATGAGAACTACGGCGCTACTCGTGGCCAAGAAGTTTTTATCAACGAAGGTATGGGTACTTTGAGTAATGGAACTCAGATGTCAGCGCAAGAAGTATACGTGCATGAGGTTGTTCATAACGTAACTCGTACTGGTGTGGAGAGTACTTCATGGGCGAAACGCGAACTACTTAAATTGTTTAACTTAGTCGAGTCACAGATTAAACCTGAAGACTTTATTACTACTAATAGTAATGGTGATTATGTTGATGCTAACGATGTTGTCATTACCGTTCAATCCGCAGGTTTCGCTCGTGAACTCGCTGCTGCTACTGAACGTTATGACTACATCTTTAACAATGTAGGTGGAGCGAAAGGTAAGAATGCTTACTTACATGAGTTTGTTGCATTGGGATTAACCAATGAAGCATTCATTAAAAAATTATCTACACTAAATGGATTCGTACAAAAGGAAGCTTTCTGGACTGGCGATATAGCTAGTACACTACTTAGTATCTTCCAACGTATAGCAGATTTTATTACTGGTAAAATTACTAGTTCAGCTAACATAACTGCTGATAAAAAGTTAATGGTATTGGCACAGCAACTAGCTGATATTAACGCTCGTAAGAAGTCTACTATTTACGTAAACATGGACAAGGTTACAGATACTATTCATAGCGGTATTGCTAAGTTTGTTGCAGAGCCGTTAGTTAAGTTGGCTCAAAGTAGAATAGTACAAAATTCTAAAAGTAATATTGTTCGTAACGTTGGCAGTATAGTTAGCAAAGTTCCTTACACTAGTATTGAAGCTTACCGCGATGTTATGACTAAGGTAACTCGTCGCTTAGGTGTTACTAAAGATAACTTACTTAGTACATTAATTACTGAAGGTATCGGTAACACTGAGTTTAACCACAAGTTCCATGTATTACTTCGCAAGTCAAAGCAGTTGATTGACCAAGCACGTACTCACATTAAGACTGGTGTTATTAAACAAGTTGCCGGGGCATTCCTAACTGAAGTATCTAGTCAGCAGCGTAAAGCTTTATTAAACGTTGTAATGAAAACTGATATGTATGTATTGGTTCGAGACTTTAGTTGGACTCAAATCCGTGCAATGGTTAAGGACTCTGCGGCATTAGAAGTAGCTATCGATAAGCAAGAGAAGTTACTTAAAGCTTATAAAGGCCAACAGCATTACTTCCGTAAAATGTCTGAGTCATTAGGTTCATATATGGCTATGGGTCAACATACTCAGCAGCACACTCCTAATAATGCATTAGCGATTGCCCGTGAGTTTGGTACTAACAATGTGGATACCCTACAGGCACCAGAAGCGGCTGCTAAGATTATTGATACATTGGCATCGCTATATGCTCTTAAGTACACTGCTGATAGCACTAAGGCTCAGATAACTAACTTGATGGCTACAGAGTTCACAGCCGATGCAGTTAATAATGGTATAACATTCTTGGCTCAAGTTCAGGAAGATAGCGCAACAAGAGCCTTAGAGTCGATTTTCAGAGGTAATCCTAGTAATGTGATAAAAGGTTACACTAAAGAGATTTTCAACTCTAATATCACTATCATGGTTGCTCCATTGAGTGAAGAGACTGCTTTACTACGTGAAGGTTACCAGCGTGAGTTAACTCCTCTTAAACGTGACCCAATGAATCCAAGTGTTGAAATGTTCCGTTATGTTTCTAAAGATAACTTATTAACTACTTATGAATCAGGTATCGCTTCTACTACTAACAAGACTGCTAAGGGTACCGACTTAATTGATGTTTACCAACAGCAGAAGAGTACTACACCAGTAGTTGATGCAATGCATGAGGGCGCTAAGTTGTTTGCTCAGAAGATGAAAGCTACTGAAGCTATTTATAAAGCTGGTGATAGTTCATTGACTACAGCTACTATGCAACCAATCTTTAATGAAGAGGGCAACGTTACTCAGTACCGCTACTTAATGGACGAGTCGACTAAGGTACGTATACTTGAGAAAGATGGCAACTTCGATACAATCATGGGTGCGATGGAAGCAGCGACTGAAGATAAAATGAATACAGCTGTGATTAATAATGAGTTGGTTCAACTTGCTAAGGATACATTTGATGAGCAATATGCTAGCGACCCTGAGAATTTCGTAACAGTTGGTAAAAATTCCACAAATCCCCGTTATCAGGAGATTTACAGAATGATGCCTTACGAAATGCGCCAGGAGATTAAACGAGTTTGGGGCACAGATAATATGCGTGTACCGGCTGAGTTAGTTACCTTGATGTTTGGTCAACGTAAGATATCAGCAGCTACTAGCTTATTAGAGAATAAGCAGTTTGAGAGATTAAATGTTCAAGTGCTTAGAACTCTTGGCCTTAACTTAGGTAAGGGTGTTAAGACTATCGAAAACGTATGGCAGGAATTAGTTAAAATTACTAAAGATGTCATCGTTATTAAAAGTGGTGTGGTACTTCTTGGTAATGTACTGTCTAACTTGGCCATCTTAAAAGTATCCGGCGTTAGTGCCCGGGATATTATAAAAGACCATGGTATTGCAGTAACTTACTCTAAAGAGTACCAGAGTAAAACGGTTCAAATTGAAGAGTTAAAACGTGAGTTAAGAGTTAATCCAAATGCTACAGATGTTAGGCGTAAGCAGGTTCTTATCACTCGCTTAGAAAACGACTTGAAAGAGAATCCAATTGCTGAGTTAATCACTGCTGGTGTTTACCAAAGTATCGTTGAAGATATTGATACTGAGGATGACCAATATACTTACAAGACTAAGTTGCAAGAGTGGTTAACTCCTAAATTTGTAGCTGATGGTAAGGTTCCTACATTCCTTAAGGATGTTGGTAATAACTTGATTATTTCACATGAGACTCAATTATATAAGTCGCTACGTGATGCTACTCAGTTATCTGATTTCATTGCCCGTTATACGCTTCATCAGTACAACATGAAGCAGAAAAACAAGGACGGTACAGCGAAGTTCACTAAGGACTCTTCGTATCAGGATATCGTGGATACCTTTATAAACTATGACTTACCAACTCATAAAGGTATTCAGTATGCCAATGACATGGGTTTACTAATGTTTACTAAGTTCTTCGTTAGAATACAAAAGGTAATTGGTAGATTGGCAACAAAGAAAACGTCAAACTTCATAGCGCTAATGTTACTGCAATATGGGTTTGACGTTGATATTGAAGACATCCTAGATTCATTGGCTTCACCAGAAAACATGGTGAGAAAGCTTCACAATCCAATGGATGTAATCAATAATTTACTTGATGTGCCTTTGACTAACTTGATAGGTGCTGGACTCTAAGAGTCCTGCTTCACAGCATTTTTACGCTCCATCTCAAGATAGCGTCGGTATTCTCTAACGAGGAAACCGACAATTAGGATAAGGAGTATCAGACCTATAGCCGCAATAACAAGTGGTAGTGCTAACAGAATCAGCACTACTACTATTGTGACTAGTATGTCTTTTACATTAGGCATATTACCAAGTGCAATCTATAACATAGTCACCTGCTTCTAGGTGCCCCATCTTACAGAGTACATTTAGTATTGCCCGAGTCTCAAACTGCCCATCGCCAGTACCTGTGATTACCTTGGCAACAGTTTCTTCATCACTAATGTCAGGTAATTCTACAAGTGTCGTCCAGTCACAATTACCAATTTCTTCAGCACTTACAATACTTTCATACCCACTGGATATGTGCTTGTTTACTAGTGCAACTATCTCAGCTTCACTAGCTCTTATAACGGTAACTTTTTCCATGCGATTACTCCTAATCTTCCGGGTTCTTAGAACCAAAGAGTTTACGCTTAGGCTTTTCAACAGACGCTTCTTCTTCTTCAACAGGCTCAGTAGAATCAACATCAGCATCTTCAACCGCAGCTAACGAGGCAGCTAGTTCATCAGCTTCTGCTTTTTTATCAGCTTCTGCTTTTTTATCAGCTACTGAAGAATCTTCTGGTGTAGCAGCGCTTTCATCAGCAGGTAGCTCGTTAGCATCTGTAACATCGTCCTGTATAACAGCAACTTTAGATGCTTGTGCCATAGTAGGTTTATCATCTAAGATAGCACCACCAGTGGCTTGCTCACGAGCTGGGATAGCACCAAAGTCAGCATCAACTTCAGCGACAATACCACCACCATTTTTACGGGTAGCAACTAGGTTAATACTTTTAACACTTAGGTTAGGCATTTGGTTGGCTACGTGAGCTGTTAATACTTGGATTATTTCTGCTTGTGGGATTGAGATATCTATTTGCATAGGTGTTCCTTAATTGTTATTTCAACTCTTGGATTGTGCTTATCTACTTCACCGAACTTATAAGTTGCGGATTTTACGAATAGGTAATTATCATCTTTGAGTTTTCCAAATTCAACGAGTGCATCACAAAAGAATTTATCGTGAATACAGCAGACATTACTAGTGTCAGTTAATCGTTTTGTTTTGGGGAATAGGGTGTAAACCAAGTCAATCATATCCATTGGATGTATCGCTTGTATCTGCTTTTTCATATCCTCTTTATAGTTAACTTTAACTTTATTGAGAGTCTGGAAGTGCGTATTTCGGTACACATTCAGATTTAATATGAAGAACTTGGTTTTGGTTTTGGCAACTTTAAGAGGCGATACCAGTACTATACTACGTACTATTAGTCACCTGATTCAGCGTCGTCAGCTGGTGTAGTATCTACTTTGTCAGCGCGGTCGCTAGCTGCTTTGTCAGAATATCCATCTTTATAACGGGCATTCTTACCAGTACACAGCTTCACAACGTTGGCATCAAGTGTAGCTTGACGGCTAACATTCAACAGGCCATACATGACAGTCATTGCATTACATAAATTAATAACAGCTTCCACTGTTAAATCATAGTTCAAGTCTTTCACGTATACCGAGCACTTTTTAACAGCATCCAATACTTGTGAAGCGTACATTGCTGCATACGCTACTGCTTCTAACATGGTAGTTGCAGGTACACATGCGACACCTACAGGTACATCAATACCTAAGCCTTGACATAACCCTTCAATATAGAATTCAGTGTCACCACTTTCTTCAATGAAGTTTTCAAGTGGTTTGGTTAGTAGAACGTACTCAAGTAGTTCACCAACTTCACCACTAATGCCAGTAGCCATGTGCCATAGATGCGCTGATTCAGGAGTTAAACCCTCAATGATAGCGTCACCCGGCTTAGCAAGATTATTGACCATAGCACTGTATGGAGACAATTCTTGTACTACTGGCTCCGGTACTGGTAATTCAGCTTCAGGTGCTGTAACGGGTTCTTCAATTACATCTACTTTTTTAGATTTTGCCATAATAATTAACCTGCTGTTTTATTGCCGAAAAGTTTTTTCTTAGGTGCAGCATCGCCGCTAGCTGAAGAAGATGAAGGTGAACCAGACTTAGCAGCGCCATCAGGCCGGCCTTTAGAAAGGTCAACAGTTTCAGTGTTCTTAGCTGCCCACTTGGTACGGAATTCAGGTGTATCACCTTCTTGGAAACCCGCTTCAAGTTCTTGCACCGTAGCACCAGTTTCCGTATGGAAGGCTTTACCAATGGTATTTTCTTCACGAGTTTCACCCGTTGGGATGTACTCAGGGTTATCTGTTTTATGCTTGCGCTTAGACGAATCAAAGCCCGGATTTTTTTCAGTTTTATCCACGATTTGACGAATGACACCAATGGTGATTTGCTTACCAACCATTTCAGTAACCATTTCAACTTCAGTAGGTTTTTCACTACCGTCACGCCATAAAGAGATAGTTTTCATATCAGTATCGTCTTCACCAAAGCCGTGAAGCTCAGTGTCGATAGTCAACTGGCAGATGCTGTTAATTGTGATATAGCCCGGCAAGTAAACATCTTCGCCATCTTTATCTTGATAAGTACTTTTACCAGCTGTGGTAACAATACACTCAGTGAACTTAGCCACTTTTTTAGTTAATGGGTCAAGTAGATGTATATTGAACATCGTTGCACCATTTTTCGATTCGGTCATAAATGCCGCTTCAACAGTGAACTCTACTAAACCCGTGTCGAATAAACGACTGCCGCCTAGTACGTCATTGTCTGAACCTTTTGCTTGTACTTTTTTAATGTTTGATAATAAACCCATAATAATTCCTATTTTTGAAATGCTGATTGCAAATCTTTTATTTGTGAATTCACTGTACCAAGTACTAACTCGTCAGTGAATAAATCTAAATTGTATTCTTTTTCATTGCCCTCAGAAGGACTAAAGAATAATTTGGTGACACCTAACATTGATATGTTTGGGTCAAACTGAATACTAATACCTTCAACACCATCATCGTTAGTATCATACATAACGAGTATCTGAGTTTCAGGATGCTCTACTAGCTTACAAAATTTGTTAATCTTCATCCTCATAATACTCATGTAGTCTGTTAATTACAGATTGAATGTTGTTGTCAATGTAAGTTTCTTTAATACTCCACATGTGCAAGCTTGAGCGCAAGCGTTCGTTAACCGTATCTTTGGTTAAACGTGTTTGGAATACATATTTGAAACCAAGCATTTCGTCTTCTTCGGTGATAGTTAATAAATCACTTCCGTAATCTTTTAACTTTTTAAGTGGTACTTTCTTGGCCGATAAAACTGTACTGAAGAAACCTTCAATACCTTTTTTCATGACGGCACCTTTACCACCTACAAATTTTTCCATCACTTGGTCAGACTCATTTAATATATCCATTGTGTGACCAAGGATAATTACATTTTTAGTTGAGTTAGCCACGTAATCTAAGAAGAACTTATTTACAAATTTGGAGTAATCACCCCAAGCTTGCTGCGTGTTTGCTGATTCACTAACATAAGTTAGCTCATACATGTCCATTAAGAAGTTCCAAGTATCCACAACAATAGTGTGAATTTCTGGCATTTCTTCCGCTTCAACGAAAGCATCATATACTTCCATTGGGTCAGTTATTACCACGGTTTGGAATTTACTTTTAAATGGTAATTTCTTACCTGAGTCACAGTTAAGATACATAACACCGTTATGGTCATCCATGAACATCAAACTCAGCGACTTACCAGAGGCCATAGAGCCGCCAATAAGTACTAGGTTATCGTTAATTTTCGTTTCTGACATTACTTAAGTTCCTTTATTTGTGCACTAATAGTTGTAATATCAACTAGTAGTAATGCAGCACCTAGTATCCCATAGAGCCACATGGCGAATGTACTAGACGCATTGCCTGATAACATAAATGACATGGTTCCTGCGAGTAATAAGGGACTGAATATTTTTTCTAAATGCAGTCTTAATTTATTTAACATACTAATCCTTATAAAAAGTTTCGAGAGAACTACCCCGAAGGGTAGCCATCTATTTTTTGGTTGTCATTCGCTTTGCAGCACTGACCATAATGGTACCCAATATTTCAGTATCATCTAACTTATCCTGCAACTTATTGTTAAGTGCCATTACGTTATTTTGAACTGTTTGGATATCTTGGCCAGCATCTACTAGTAAGTAGGCATAACGGATAAGATTGTTACTACGATTGCCTGCACCAGTATGATTTACGAACCAGCGCTCAATATTAGTAAGGGACTGCTGATTATCAATTATGGCTCGGTTGTTTTCACACTTGGCAGTTTTAGGTATGAATAATAGAGAGTCCATCATCTTACCGTCATTGTACCAATGCTGACCTTTAAACGTTTCCCATTTACGCGCTCGTTGGCGTGTAGCTGTGTCACAATCAAAAGGTAACCAATCGTATACGTTAGTCATGAAGTCATCATAATCTTGCTTATCAAGCTTCAGAGTATGCGATAATGGTAAGATTAAACGAAAGCGGTCACCCTGCATTTTACCGTTCTTCTTTTGATGGTGACTTTTGGTGGTATGTATTAGATATTTAAAGTCCTTTAAAAGTAACTTAACCGTATCTATTGTCACACCATCATCAACATCAATTACTACCAAGTTAAATCCGGGAATGGCATTATCTTCCTGACGGTGTCCATCTACCATTTTATGATTAACCCAATGCATAGCATCAATAGTTACTAGCTCATGTAAGTCAGTAAACGCAGCAAGGTCATCTTCATAATCTTTCGCCCAGTCTGAACTGTATGCAACAACCATTTTCTTGAGGTCAGTAGCGGCTAGAGTTTCACCTCTAAGGAATTCGATACCATCAATGAACTTCTTCTTGATAATAATATTATGCATATATCCCCAAGACGTGGCATAGTTTAACAATTCACGTTTTGCAGATTCGCTCCCTTTATAGAAAGGTAAATCTTCTACCATATCAACATGAGTAACATCACGCTTTACTGCTACGATATACTTAGCAAGTTTTACGTAAGGTCTATCACGTGTTAACATTCTATCGAATGCGACACCAGACTCTTCAACTAATTTAATTGCACTGTAGAAATGGGATTCAGTAATCTCATGACTACCATCCATAAAGGCGTAACTACCAGCAAGCTTAGTGGTTTTGAAATAACGATGCTCTAACTCAGCTTTACGTATTTCATTGTAATCACCAAGTTCATCGGCACGCTTTTCACAGTCAGTTTTATATTCAATGATAAGTAAACTAACGGATTTATTCATGGTAATAGCACGACCAAAGTTAACATTATCTGCTAACTGCCCGATATCATCAGACATGGTTTGTAATATACCAGCAGATGTAGTATCAGTTTGTAAGTCATAAATTTCTTGGGGTGTTAACTTATTACGCAATGCCTTGCCTTGGATAAATCCAAATAGACAACGGCGTGCATAACCAGTTTCCAAGAAGCTATAGAACTCTTCTTCTGTTTTACCACCATCAAAAACCTTTGCAGGAGTACCGAACATCATGAGGTTAGTGGGTGTTCTACCCTCTATCTCTTCACCACGCTTATTTTCGGCAGTATTTTTAATTAACTTTTGCTTGATTTTACCAACATCAAATAACTCAAGTATTGTAGTCAACACTTCAGCTTCCTTCAGTAAGTTAGAACCAATCTCGTCAATCTCCATATTCAAGGAGCCACACTGAGCCATTAATAGTTTATGACGCATTTGCTTCACAGCAGCAGTCGTACCACTATCAAAGGAGAACGCTAATTCACCAGCACTTTCAAACTCTTTGTCAATACGCCCACGCTCAGCATCTTCATCTGGCTCATCTTTGCGTAAGCTACGCTTGATTGCCAATTTTGCTAAGTTAATATTAGCCTGTGTGGGGAATGTATCTTCTAAGAAGCGCTCCCGGAACTGGTTAATAATTTGTTCTTCAATGATATTAGTAGCAAAACCTTTACCTGCACCACTAGTAGCTAAGTTAATAGCATACATGTTGATTGGCAGAATACCCCGGTCATGTGTCATGATGGTTGTACGCTGCATAGAGGCCAACTTAGCAAAATAGTAGGCTACGTGTACTCTAAAGAATAAGCGGTCACTGTTCTGTGTTTTGTTACATAGAATAGTGACTATTTGCTCTGACATAGAGTGATGATTTACAGTACTGATGTCTTTCATCACGACCCCTTAAATTAACGAAGCTTTTGTTGGTAACGCATAAAATGAGATTTTATTGTTCCAAATATCAGCGTAAGATTGGCGAGATTTATCCATACCAAAATCAGCATTTAACTGTGCTGCAACATCTTCCGCATAGATATGCTCATTAGACTTGCTGGAATTATTATCCACCATATGGTCATGCGCAGCGATAATTACAGGATGGTGCTCTTGAGTAATAATTTTACGACAATATTTCTTAGTTCTTTTGTTACCAGTGATAGCCACAGGCTGTTCCTTACCGGCAGTACCGGATGGTTGGGTTAATATTAGGTTTGGGGTAATAGGTACTAGGTTTTCATCAACTACAGCGTAGGGCACTGTCTTAGGCTCTTGTTTAAACAATCGCGGTATAATGAATAGTAGTGCTAATGCGCCTACCATAGCTAGTGTACATATAGTAAGTAATTCAATATTAATCATTCTCATTTCCTTATTTTAAAATTAGTGAACCATTGGCCAAGTAGATGTCCTTTTGCTCACAGAGTAATACGACACTGCAATATTTACATTTTGTAATCTCGCCTTTAACTTCGACAATTTTACCAACGTTACCATCAGCGTTTTTACGCTCTATGGCTTCAATATTAGTATCAAAGTTTTTAGTACTTCTTTTGCCAGCTACACCCGCGGAAGCGGGATTCTTATAATACTTCCAAACTGTTTCTTTCTGCCACAACTCATCCTTAGTACACTCAGGTATTTCAGATTGTGGAGCATCAGCAAGTTTAGTAATCATTATAAGTTTGTTGGTAATGAAGCGTTCAGTCTCTTTAATAGACTTTAAACGGAACGACTTTTCAAGGGCAGGTTCAGGTGGATAATGCTTAGGGTCTTTCAATAGTTCGAAAGCTTTCCAGTCAGTAAATATATACTGAATTTTTATGTAATCACCTGTAATTATTTTTGGATTTAACCATCGATAGATACTACCCTGCCATGCATAGGCATCGTTGTTAGTTTCGTGAATGTAGGTATAAACCTTAGTTGACTTAAAGTCTTCCAAGTCACCTTCACCACAAAAATCAAACTCACCTGATAACGTCCAACCTTGAATAGTTTTATTGGTTCGCTTTTCAGTATAGATAGGTAATATTTCAATATCATCTTTAACATACTGCACAAGTTCTTGTGGAGTTGGATTAACACGAATCATGTTAATAACTCTCTTAGGGTAACCTAAATCAAATAATGATTGTTTGTATGCGCCACTTATCCAAGTGTCTTCGATACCATTGTGGATAGCTGTACCAATACAACTGGCTACATTACCGATTACATCACCAATTATTACATGCTTAGCTTCTAAGCGCTGGCCTAGAACAAGCTCACGTATCGGTTTTAACAGCGACGTAGCACTAATGGCCTTTGGGTCATCATTGTGGTCGTAGCGGTCATGTGCCAACCATGCGGCCACTGACAGTCCTACATTACTGCGGTTTGCTATTGGATTTTTCTTTTTCATTTATAGTTCCTTAGTATTTTAATAAAAAATATACATAACCAATCGCACCAAACATAGTTAGGGAGAATTAAGTCCTGACTATGCCCAATAACAATAATCTCTTAAAATAAGTTAAGGCGGTACGATTGGGTATGTATATTAGATTAGTGGCAGAAGACTGGATTTGAACCAGTGACCGCTATCTATCCGTAATCATAAAATATTTAATTGTATGATTGTCGTTAGCTGCTCTACCGAACTGAGCTACTTCTGCCATAGTTTCCAGTGGGGAATTAAACCCCTCCAACCGTCTGGAGATGCCACGGTTATCCAATGCGTTTTGCGCTGCACTTGGTATAGGATTTGTTTCCTTGTTAATTTGAATGAGGCTTTCCACCTAAATTGCTGGGTTGGGGATGATTTTTATCACCAAGTATCTAGTATTAAATAAGCTTGTACATTTCCTGTAGCTTTCCCCTTGCGGGCAATTCATGTTTCAACGCTCAACTAGATTTTACTCCACATGAAATGTTTTGTCGTAACCAGACTTTTTGTATGATGTCTTGACCATATAGGTATACGGGCATCTATACTCAATTTTACCTTTCGGCAGAATTTGCTCCCCTTCTTTTACATCTAGGGGCGAAGATGGTTCAGGAATCACACCTGACACTTATTGATTAATCTTTACTTCCGTCAACTAGGAAGTTGAGCGTTCAGACTTAGTAGGTCTTAGTACTCTTACTATTCACCTTGAAAGTGAGGTTGATTAATTATTTAAACACCATATTCAATCAAGGTGTAGTCGGGTATTCGCCTGCTGGCAAATTTCCTGAATGTGGTCGACACAGTTGGGTAATAATCCCACCACCGTGATTTGTTTCCACTTCATCATGTAATAAGGCCACTCAGCCCCTTTCCAGTCATAAAGCTACTAACGCATCTGGCGTCACTCTCTCCTAATTATCAACGTTAAGCTTTCGCGCCCTCACCCTGAGTGGAGGAGTAAGACTTGATACATGGAGTGTGAATAGTCGATTGTTTGAAATAAAATTTGTGTGTAGTTTTACATCTTCACCAGATGATTAGTCATAGGGATGTCTAATAAACCTAGAGTAGTTTCCCACCTTCTCATAGGTGCTACCGTGCACGCATATACATACCAGATTATAAATCACTGGCCTTGTATTTCGCTGTTGGTAGTTTCAGGCTAACGCCCTTTAAACTTAGAATTTATCTAGAGAGTTTACGTCCTTGCTCAAGAATTGACGGGTGAATGTACCCCTATACGGCCTTATGCAGTCGATATCCTCACTGCGCATACTTGTATAGGTTGCCCCGCTTGTGTGTAACTTCGGTCTACACGGGAAATTCTTCAAAGGTACTGACCAATATGATTTAGTCAAGTACTTATACACAGAATTATGTGGTAGGTAGTCGGGAGTCGAACCCGAGTCAATCGATTTAACACCACGACGTATTTTTCACGCCTTGCTACCCATAGTTTAAACTTTTTTCATACTATGGTGCCAGTCATGTAATGGCCAAGCCCATAGTTTACAATTGTACTTACCTCTGTAAATAACAATGGTTGGATATTTTTCTTGGTTCGTAGAATGATTATTGGCAATTAAACCAACTATATACCTTTGACCATTTGAGTGTTCCCACTCTGAATTTATCTCAGGTGTTTCCATTTGAACTCCTTAAATTAGTTTTCGTGTTGGGTGCTCACATCGAGCAATCTCCATACTCAACGTATGGTGGGATAAGCTTTATTACAGAATACTGAACCACCGCTTGTGCACAGGATGGCCTTTCACTGATTTTATTGCAACCCTAATCGGAGCTATAGACACCTAACTTCGAGTTTTCATTTCCCTAACCCAACCGAAAATTAATTGGTTGTTTGACCCAACGCCCTTGTGTTGCAAACTGTTTACACGTTAGCTGTACGGGGTTCTTTATTGGGTACTATTTGTACAGTCTTCACTAAGGGGGATATTAAGGTTTTATCTGAGTTTAACCTATTTTACTCCCCTAATCTGGTACTTTACGTGGCACATCCTAAAACTCAACTTTTATTGAATGCCGTGCATTTTCCCTTCGAGTGCAACACTTACGGTTTTCTTACGTTTACAATCCTAATCTAAGCCTAGCTGCGATTAATTTCTTAGCTGCGGCTTTTTTCTCATTAGACCATCGGGCTTTACCCTTAGTACTAACTTTCATCTGTTCTTCTTGGATATGTTTCATAACACGCTGCCTAGCAAAACTAGCTTCGTTATGTCCAAAGGTTTTCCAATACTTACGCAGGGCATTTAATCCCCATGGTTTAGATTTTTCGAGTTTAGTTGCTTGTTGCTGTAGACCGGGATAATTCATCCACCATTGTCCTCGCTGTTCTTCCCATTTATCCAATACTTCATGCACTGGTACTTCATGGAAATTAGCGTAACGAGTAGCATGTCTAATAATTTTACGAAACTGAATATAGAACTCAGCCTTATCACGCATGGGTCTATACCCGCGTTGGCGTGATTTATTAGCATCTTGTATATCTACAATCATTGCCGCTTTTAACGACTTGTAGCCAGTAGTACTAGCTAAGTGTTTCCAATTAATATTTTGCATTACTGACTCCTTATTGAATTTGGTAGGGGTGACAGGTCTCGCACCTGCAATACTTCGCAAACGTAGTTACTCCGCGACTTACTTTAGTTCGACACCCCCAATAGCTCCCTATTTAATTTCTACACCCCATAAAACATATTTGACGAATATGGGAGAAACCTTATAATCAATACAGGGATTGATAAGCTTTTTACATCTACAAACTCAGTATTGATGCTAACGGTCACCCTGTCTAAGTTAATGGTTAGATTGCACCTATTTTGCTGCACTCGCCCCAATACGTATTCACGTATGACTGCCGTACAACCTATACAGGTATAGTATTGCCTACTTATCCATAAGGCGTATAGGACTTTTCAGGGATAGCAAGAGTCGAACTTGCCGGGTTACCGCGCCAATGTCTCCCCATTGTAAACAGGCTTTGCACCTGATTGTCACTTAAGGCAGTAATCGCCAGATGAATCACCTCCCAGTGTTTCTCTATGCTGACACATCTTACCGTTGCCGGAATAGTCAGTAGTTGAAAGCGGTTTTACATCGGAACATTTGATGGTTTACAGTTAGCTCTGACTGATTTCTCGACCCTGAGAATACAGCAAATAAGGTTGACCTTTGCGAGTTTTATACATAATTTTCCAGTCATTAACTTATGTAGAAGTTTTACAACTAATTTCGGTTAAGTACCTGTGTTAGAGTCTCAGGTCTAAAGACTTAGAAAGTAAACCTTTCAAACAAACCAAACGAAGTTTGGACTATTCTACATTAATGGATTTGTTTACTTTGTTATAGAATGCATACGGCACTAACTTAGTGAACTGTTTATCTTGAATATCAAGGAACTGTTCTAAAGCTGGTATATGCTGACGCACTTCTTTGATATTTTTTACTTGATATAACGCATGGTAAACATCGGTACCAAAGTCAGTTATTTCACGAATTAACGCTTTACGCTTAGCAAGTATTTTAGATAGCGATGCTGGATATTTACCTTTTGGGTAGGTGAAAGTTGTCTTACTTAATGGTAAACTGTGATGTAGTGATACATGCTGTTTAGTATACGAATGTCCGTTGTACTCACCAAACACTGCGCATGCATCTTTGCCATTTGATGATAGGAACGGTAAGTCTACGTACAAAACTGTGTGTAAATAACCATTAGCATGGCACTCACCTTCATCACGTTCACGGCATACGTTTATAGTGCCTTGCAGCATAACTAGTTTACGCATAGCATCAGTAAGTGTAGAGTAGTCGCTAATTAGTTCAGCGTTACTAGGGTCATTGATTACTAGTACAGAAACAACAGTTATCATCTCTTGTTTGAACGCATCAACTCGTTTAGTGAATTTATGATGTACAGCTTTATACACTGCATCTTTACGCATAGCTTGTGTTAATTTAATTTTTTCGATTTCCATTGGTATTCTCCATTAGTTTAGTATTCAAATCTTCAATGACTTTAACTTGCTCATTGTGAGTTTTAACTAAATCTTTATTAATATTAAGTATAAGTTTCAACTGACCGTTGTAAAACTTAAAGTAAGTGTTAGCCCGTTTAATAACTTTCTGGGAATACCAGATTGCCACTATAGCTGCTGACAGGCTCATAGCAGCAATCATCATCCACATATATTATCCTTTGAATTGTTTACCCAACCAGATTAAGAAGTA
>SPKZ01022191.1_pt1 | contig 50934 bp, 33 predicted proteins | sample 2456571 | NCBI WGS metagenome assembly SPKZ01 (sample SAMN11192286, study PRJNA482655) | marine metagenome | biome: ENVO:00000447; feature: ENVO:00000244|ENVO:00000211|ENVO:00000569|ENVO:00002023; material: ENVO:00002151; isolation source: ocean water from marine abyssalpelagic zone ...
ATAATATATAAATAATATATAAATAATATATAAATAATATATAAATAATATATAAATAATATATAAATAATATAATAATACTATAATAATACTATAATATGAAAAAAAACAACCAACTTAATATAAGAATATCTAGCAAGAAAAAAAGTAAGTTATTTAGTGTGTGTGAACAAAAAAATATAAAAGTTACTAAATTTTTAATGAGTAAAATAAATGAACTAATAAAAGAATTTGAAAATAATTAATATATATTATATATAATAAAAAAATCATCAAAATATATTAATGCATTTAATTAAATCATTATTATCAACATTATTCCTTTCATTAATACCTTTTAATTCTTATTCTCAAAATACCCAAATAGATAGTGGAAACACATCTTGGATATTAATATCAACAACTTTAGTATTGTTTATGACAATACCAGGGTTGTCTTTATTTTATAGTGGTTTAGTTAAGAAAAAAAACATAATACCAATATTAACCCAATGCTTTACAATTACAAGTTTAGTTTCATTACTTTGGTTAATTATTGGTTATTCATTAGCCTTTGGCAATGGTGGTTATTTTAATTCATTTATTGGGGGGTTTGATAACTTTATGTTTTCAAATATCCAAGAAAATACAATTAGTGGTGATATACCAGAATCATTGTTTGCACTTTTCCAAATGACATTTGCAATAATAACACCAGCACTTATTATTGGTGCATTTGTTGATAGATTTAAATTTTCATCAATTATTTGTTTCACTAGTATTTGGTTATTATTTGTTTATTCACCTATTTGCCATTGGGTTTGGGGTGGTGGATGGTTATCCAATATGGGTCTTTTAGATTTTGCTGGTGGTACAGTTGTGCATATTACTGCTGGTGTTTCAGCATTAACAATTGCAATATACATGGGAAATAGAAAAGATTTCAAATCAGAACCAACATCTGAAGATAATAATATGATAATAACCTCAATTGGTGCTGGAATGTTATGGGTTGGTTGGTTTGGTTTTAATGGTGGTTCTGCCTTGGCAGCAAATGGTGATGCATCTATGGCAATGTTGGTAACACATATTTCAGCTTCAGCTGGTTCAATATCATGGATGATAATGGAAAAGATTAGGAATAATAAAATATCATTAGTTGGTATTGTAACTGGAATGGTTGCTGGATTAGGAACAATAACACCAGCATCTGGTTTTGTTGGGCCTGGTGGTGCATTAATTATTGGTTTATTAGCTGGTGTTGTTTGTTATTTAATCCTTAATTTAATTAAAGAAAAATTAAATATTGATGATACTTTAGATGTATTTTCAATACATGGTGTTGGTGGTATATTGGGAACACTAATGGTTTCAATATTTGCAAGCGATAAATTAGGTGTTTTTAGTGGTCAAGGTTATAATGTTGGTATGTCAATGGGTAGTCAATTAATAGTTCAATTTATTGGGGTTGTCGCAACAGTTAGCTATACTATTATCCTTACATTTATAATCTTAAAATTAATAGATAGAACAATTGGTCTTAAGATAAAAGAACAAGGGACAACACAATAGTCTTTATTTTTAAAAAAATTCCACTAACATAGTATTTATAATAAAAAGATTTACTATGCCAAATTCTATAAATTCTCTATCACCAGATTTTAGAGATTTCCTATTAAATAGAAATATAATTACCGATACCATTAAAAATAATGGATTAGAAGCCTTATTAGTTGGTATTGGTTATCCAGTTGAAATAAGTGTTCAACCAGAATCTGTTCAAGCATCCAATGATATAGAAATTGATGGTGAGTCTCATCAAGAATCAAATTTAATAATAAATAAATACAAGGGTACCGATTTAGACCATAGAAAGGTCAATATAATTTATAATCCAACCAATTATAAGAATTTTGAATCTTATTTAGATAAAAATGGTAAATTAAATTTTGGTGGTCCAGCCACACAAGTTTTGGATATAATTGGTGATATAACAGGATTTGATGCTGCAACAACACTAATCAATAGAACACTAGTAAATGTTGGAATTGAAAGTGATTCTCAATTAGGTACATTAGGTGCTGAATTTCTAAAACAATCAATATTAAGTAATATAGCGTTTAATATAAAAGACGAAACACTTGGTAGAATCAATTTAAATCCACTTAGTCTTGCAAATGGTGATAATATTATAATACCAAATAATAATATTACTGTGCCAACTGGTGAAAATGGGGGTGTAGTTGATTTATTAGAAAGAATGACAGGGTTTGAAACACCTGTTAGTCTCTTAACAACATCAATATTTACTTTTGATGAAAAATCATTTATTGGTGTCTCAAATATTTTAAGAGCAAATAGTATGATTGCTAATACTGGTAAAGGACAAGTATTAGCATTATTTGCAAATATGGAAACAAACACAAACCCAAATTTAATTGGTAAAAGAAATGGTTACACACCAGGATATGTTGATTCAAGAATAAGTGATGGAGAAAACACTGAAGGTGGTACCAATGGAAATATATATGCATATTCAAGCCCAAATGATGGTGTTATTGATTTTTTAAATTCAAATACCCCAAATTCAACAAACTATCCTTTATCTCAATCAAATTATAATAGAACTGGGCTTATAGAAGATAGTGGATTTCCTGGGTTGGAAAATCAAGATAAATCTTATTTTAATGAATTTGCTAGAGATGGTAATACTATCGATAGAGGAACTACTGAGTTTATTTGGTCTGATGATAATAGAAATTACTTAGGTACTAGAGAAAATGATTTATATGATGGTACCGAATTTAATAATTCACCTAAGAGTATATTATATAAAACTCAAGAATTATTCAATAGCAATAAAATGAAGGTTTTAACTACTGGTAAATCTATAATACAAAAAAGAGAACAAATAAATACGAATGTATCAAGAGGTGCTGGGTCATCATATATGTCAAAAGGTAGTGGTGTTAGAAGTTATTTTGAGGATGGTACTATAATTGAGGACCCAGACCACATGTTTTGTAGAACTTGGACAACAGTTGATAGATATAATCAAATATATGATTTACAAAAACATAGTGGGTTAAACCCAAAGGGTAGAACAAATACAAAACAAGATACTTTAGAATCAGTTCTTGAAGATACTGGGTTGGTTAGGATTGGACCATACAAAACTGATAAATTTCCAGATGATATAAAAAAATATATGTTCTCAATTGAGAATTTAGCTTGGAATGATGAATTAACTAAATTATTACCAAGTGAGAAAGGTCCTGGTGATTTATTAACTGGTAGAAAGGGTAGAATTATGTGGTTCCCACCATATAATATTTCATTTAATGAGAGTGTTAGTGTTAGTTGGGATAAGGCAGACTTTATTGGTAGAGGTGAGCCAATATACACATATAATAATACGGAAAGAACAGGTACGTTAAGTTGGCAAATTATTGTTGACCATCCAAATTATATGAACTATTTCCCATCAGAATGGGGAGATGATGAAATTGCGGCATTTTTTGCTGGATGTCTTGAAATGGAAGATATTGTAGATGTTATATTAACAGATGATGAAAAGGATAAACTTGAGGTTGCACAAAATACAAAATCTACGGAAACGGTTGATAATACTTCTATACCAGCTTTAAACATGTCATTTTATTTTGCAAATGATAATACCACATTTCCACTTGAAAATTATGAAAATGGTTTAAAAAAGCTACTTCCATTTATTTCATTTGATTCAAATGTAAAAATAGATTATAAAATTAACCCAACTGGTACCCCATATGGTTTAGGTGTGACTAATGATGAAAAAATTGTTTCTTTAAAACAAACAACAACAATAGATACTACTAATTTTGGTCTAAATGGGTGGAGGAATCCAAAATTAAGTGAAATTAACGGAATTTTAGCTAAACCACCGTTACTACCAATAGAAGACCTATATGATGAAAATTTTGCAACATCATTAACCAAATATTTTAAAAATGAATGTAAATATTGTAAGATACACATAACTGGTTTTGCTAGTAAACACACAAATGAAGGCAAAGATAAATCAACAAATACTAAAGCAAACAATAAACTTTCAAAAAAAAGAGGAAATTCAATAAAACAATGGTTTAAAGACAATGTTTTGGTTGGTGATTCTCTTGGTGAGGGGAGATTTGAAGTTAAGGGTAACGGGGTTGACGTAGCTGGAGATTGTGGTGGTACAACTGGTCAAGAAAGTATAGGGTGTAAAAGTTCAAGAAGGGCTGATGTTATTATTAAATATGATTCATCATTAAAACCACCAATTACAACAGCTTCTAAAGAAGACTCAGACTCAAATTCACAAACACTTAGAGTACCAATAAATAGATTTTTTACTGAAGGACATTATTTTGAAAAACTGGAACAAGAGGATAAATTTGCTTATGATACAATTAAAGAGAAGATTAAGTATTTTCATCCAGGGTTTCATTCCATGTCCCCAGAAGGTTTTAATTCAAGACTTAATTTTTTACATCAATGCACAAGGCAAGGACCAACAACAAATAACGATGGTAATCCAGATAATTTAGCATTTGGTAGACCACCAGTTTGTATACTTAGACTTGGTGATTTTTATCACACAAAAATAATAATAGATAGCCTTACCATTGACTACGACCCATTAGTTTGGGATTTAAATCCAGAGGGTGTTGGTGTTCAACCAATGATAGCAAATGTTACAATATCATTTGCATTTATAGGTGGTTCAAGCCTTAAGGGTCCAATTAATCGATTACAGAATGCCGTTTCATTTAACTTTTATGCTAATAGTGAAATATATGACCCAAGGTCTGAAAAAATTAAACTAATTAGCCAGATTCCATTGGAACTTGGTGCTGAAATAGTTCCAGGAGAATTTCCAGATACCCCAGCTGATATTAATACATTAGGGAATACATTTAAAACCATTAGTGACCAAGAAGCCGAAGTCGAAGCAGAGGCCAAAGCTCAAGCCGAAGCCGATGCTTTAGCTGATGCACAGGCTTTAGCAGCTGCGCAAGAAAATGACGAAAAATTACTTGCTGGTATAAAAATAAATGGGTATACAATACCAGAAGATACTTTGTATCCATTTATAATTTCATTAACCATTGACCCAGAATCAGAAACTAAATTTGCATTAACTAAAGAATATGTTGGTAAGTTATTTATAGTAGGTTCAAAAACCAATACGGTGACAAATATTGGTGATATAACAATAAGACCAAACACCATTGGTGAAGAGAGTGGTAATTCAATTTTAATTTCAACAAATACCGAAGAAACTATAATAGAGAGTTCTGGTAATGTAGAGTTAGATATTGAAGTTTATAATGAGCAAACTTTAATTGCAAAAGGTAAAAAAGCCGAAATATTAATAAACAATAAATTAGTTCAAGATTTCCAAGCAGAGTATTACACACTAACATTAAAATGGTCAGATGAATTTAAATCAAATAAATCCTATAGTGATACATTAAGTGGTGATTTTTAAAAAATAAAACAATATGGCAACTTATTTTGATAGATATAAAAATTTTAGGTCAGATGGTACAATGAAACCAATACCTGGATTAAAGATACCATTTAATCCAAGTGATAAGAGTGTTGTATATAAGCTTGGTCAAACAAGACTTGACATTCTTAGTCAAAAGTATTATAATAACCCATATCATGGATTTCTAATTATGTTAGCAAATCCATCATATGGTGGGTTGGAATTTAATATAAAAGACAGAGATGTCATTAGAATACCATTTCCATTCGATTCTGCAATTAAAAGATATTTAAATTCAGTAGAAATTTATAAATTACTATATGGCGAATAATAAAGATGATATAAATAGGTTGTTTGTTTTTGAGCCAAACCCAGATGAAAATAGATTAATACCTAATGAGGATTATAGTATTCTAGTTGAATTAAAAACAACTAAAAAGGGTAGAAGTTTTATCATTGGTGGTGGGGTTGAAAATATAGGTGGTGCTGGTGGGGTTGTAAATTTTATAGCTGGGACTAAAGTTGGTTTCTATAGTGATGGTAAACCAAGAAATTCATTAACCACAAATTATACTGAAGCATCAACTGATTTTTCGGTTGATGGTAATACTGACTTAGAAACATTTGGTATTGAAAGTATTGAAATAGATTTTGATACCGCATATGTCCCAAATATAAAGATAAAATTTATTGATATTAGAGGTCAATCTATTTTTCAAAGAGGTAATAGTTCAAAATATTCAATATTTTTTGAATTGCCATACCCTTTATTTGAATTAACGGTAAAGGGTTTTTATGGTAAACCAGTAACATATTGCTTACATTTATTCAAGTGGAACTCATCATTCAATTCAAGTACTGGTAATTTTGAGGTTAATGCGGAATTCTTAGGTTATACATATGCTATGTTAACTGATATGCTTTTGGGGTTAATACGTGCTGTTATAACCACAGAAGAAGGAATACCATTTTGGGCTAAAGCTAAGGCAGAATATGCTAATGCTGGTATAATACTTAAGAGTATTGATGAGTTTTTGGAAGATATTAATAAGTTGGCTGATGAATTTAAAAAGTTAAAAAATGAAGATTCAACGGTCCAACAATTAGATGTTAATGTTGAAGTTAAACAAATACTATCAACAATAAAACTAAAATTAGCTGAACTATCAAATGATATAATTGGAAATAAAAATATATTTAACAATAGAGATGGTGTTTTGGGGACTTCTAAGGAAAATGCTAATAGTACTAAAGTTACAACACTAATTAAAAAGTTTAAAGCGGAGGTGGAACGAACATTAGATGGTGACAACAATGACTCCGAAGCTAATGGTTTAAACAGTAAAATAGAGAATGATGAGTTAAAAATTAAAACTAAAGAAATAAATTCAATCACCCAATTAAATCCCATAAAATATAAGGATATTAAAGGTGAGGTTGCTAGTGAAAATAGTGACTTAGTAAAAAAAATAAGAAATAACAGTACATATTCTAGTTCGGATGATAAAGCAGTATTGTTAGCAGATGTTATGATTGGTAATATTCCTGGAACTACAGCAGATGATGCTGAAATTGTTATATTTGACCTTACTAAAGCATTTGATGAAATTAAACGTGTTGAAGTTAGGTTAGAGGATAACAATTCAAAAATAAGGGAAGAACTTGGTAAAGAATTGGCTAGGATTGCTGAAGAAGAATTAGATTTTAAACCAACAATAAGGAATATATTTAGAATACTAACAACCCATTGTGAAGTGTTCATGGAAACATTAAAATCTGTTTCTGATAAACATGAAGATAAACTTAGATTAGAAACATTAGAAAATGTAAGAAAATCAGAGGATGAATTTTCAGATAACGAACCAAGCTCTAGTGTTATTTACCCTTGGCCAGAATATAGAGAAAAAATAACTAAAAATGACCAAACTTATTTTGAGGAAGCTTGGTTGGGTAAACCAATATTAAAATTTAGTAATGGGGTTACACAATTTAACAATGTACCAGAATTAGTTTTTGTTGAACACCTATTAGAAGAGTTAATAAAATTAAAAATAAAGGATGATACATTACGGATTAACGAAACATTTAATCGTATACAATATTATCCAGTTTCTGCGTTAGATTCACCAATAAGTTCAAACTTAATCACTAGTACCCCATACAATGCAGCATTATTTGGACCAAATACATCATCTAAACCAAATGAAGCGATTAGATGTTTACTATTAAGAGGTTTTTTGGCTTTTGGGGTTGCAAACAAAAACCTACCAAATAATATCATAGAAACTATGGGTAAATTGGAGGCTGAGAATCTTTTTAATACGGTAAATGAAGATTTTGACTCATTAATTGGTAGGAGTTTTTTACAAACACTTACAACTAAAGGTGGTGGTGATGCTAAAAAAGCAGTTGAGGATGTTATTGCAACCGCTAAAGTTGGTTATGCTAACATAGTTAACCCAAGAGATTCTGCAAATGGTGGGCGCAAACAACCAATATTGAGTGAAAGTGGTGGCAATTATAAATATGAATATATTGGTAGAGATGATAAAAAAAGAAAAAGATATTATATACCAATAAGTTCAAATTTTGATGGTAAAATATTTTATGATGAAAATAGAGTTGATAGAAATGGTATTCCTTTGCTAAAAGATAAAGCTGAATCAAATACTGTAAGTGACACAGTTTTATTCACTAGAGGTGATATGGGATTTTTTGATGATGACCCAGATGGTTCAGTATATTTGAAAATAATCGATAGCGAGGTGTATGAAAATGCAGAAAATACCATATCACCAGATTATGGTTCAGAAGTGTTAGATGAATACAAAAAGAAATTAAAAGGTAAATTAATAAAACAATCAACACTTAAGAATGCAACATATAACAATGGTGTAATATCAAACTTAGACCCATATTCTTCTTCAAGACAAAAATCATTAGAAATTACAGATATAATATATGATGATGGGTCTGAGGGTGGTTCATACACAAAAGAAGGTTCAACAAATGGTGAATCATCAGTAATTTCAAGTTATTATTTTAATCTTAATACGGGGAGAAAAAAAGGATTAGACAGCACTGTTTCCGTTGGTGATACGGGTGAGGGGGGGAGTTATTTATCAACAGGATTTGATGTGGAGAGTGCTAATTATAAAAATAATGTATTACCAACTATTATAAAAACTGATGAAGATGAAGCTACCTATAATACTATAGAAGATACAACCGTTAATAATTTTTATAAAATCAATAAAAGAAAGTTAATTAACCCCAGGAATTATGGTAAAAATAGAGAAATAATTGGGTATTTATTAAATGATATTAGTGATGATAGTGTAAAACCATATACACCATATATTGAGTTTTTTGTAGACGGATATCATTATAGTTTATTTGGTAGTAGACTGTATTATGGACAAAAAAATAAATACGCAAAAGCTTATTTATTTTTAAATAGTTTTCCATGGCAAGGTGTTATGGAATATGGGGCATCAAATGTATTATCCAATCCCTTTTTTACGTCAATATTTAATTTAGACACCACAAGCTCCCAAGGTAAGGATGATGTAACACAAACACTAAAGGGTTTATTTAGAAATAACGCATCTTTTATAAAAGCACCAAAACTTTGGTGTGCGTTTATTGGGTCTTTAATATATCGATATGAAGAATCAAATGATATATTAACATTCAAAGAAGATGGGGGAGATTTATTAATTTTTTATCAAACCACTAACCCAATTAAATTCCCTAAAAAAGACGAATATTTACACGATGAGGCAGACCGAAGTATTTCGGCTATAAAATTTAGTAGTGATGTACCCAATATTGTAGGTTTTGGTGGTAGCAAATATACTAAAGTTGAGGATAGTATATTAAAAATTCCAAAACAAATTAGGGAAGAATTTAAAAATCAGTTTATAAGTTTTGTGGATGATGATTTTCAAAACATAACAGAATCCTTTGAAATTGCCACTGATTTAAGTGATTTAGATAATAAACATGAACTATTATCCAATGCGGTCTCATTAGATTCAACTACTAATATAAACACATTAAAAACCAAAGATATAAAAACTATATTTAGTGACAAAATAAATATATTAAACAATTATGATAATATAAGTATTGACCCTATTGAGAATCCAAACCTAAAGATATTCAGTGGTGAAATATTTTTAAGACTTAAACCAGATGGTGATGCTAATAGTAAGTTGAATAACGAATATTCTAAAGTTAAATATATATTAAATGGTAATATACATGGATTTAACAAAACTAAACAATTAACAACCACATCAACCATCACACCAGAAAATGAAATATTAGTTAAGAAAACATACATGGATTTGTATCTAGAAAACTTTTTTAGTAGGTTAAGTATATTAGTAGAAACATTAGCTGAAAAGCAAAAAGAAGAGAGTGATACAATAAAGAACGACATCTTCAATAGTACTGATGATGACTTCATAAAGTTAAATCTTTATAGAACATTAGCATCCATAAATAATAAATGGTTAGGTAGTTTTTCAAGTAAAATATTTCAACAATGTGGTTGTTCTAATTATGATTTAGATGTCGCTAAAAGCGAAAAGTTAGATATAAATAGATTAATACATTCTTTTAGATTTTTAGATGTTGGTTATACTGATATTGGTGATGATTTTTTCTTAAATCCATTTGCAATACAAAAAATAATAGTTGGTAATTATAATCAAAGTTTTTTTGATGTTGCAAATAAAATACTTAGTGATAATAATTTTAATTTTATACCATTACCGAACTTTATAAACTTTAATGATTTAGATGAAGTTGTTGACGTTTTTAGAACAAAACCATATGCTGATGCTATTAAACCTGGTAATCAATCTGGTCCATCATTTGTGTGTATATATGTTGGTCAAACATCCACTAGTTTAGATTTAGGTGAGGAAGCAAATTATAAAGATGATGGTGTTGTTGTAACATTAGATTCAAATGGTAAAATACTTAAAGTACCACCAATATTTACGGGTCAGAAGCAAAATAACGGGGATTTAAATATTCCATTATTTTTGGTTTCTTATGGGTTACAAAATCAATCTTTTTTTAAAGATATAAAATTAGACCAAACAGAATTTACTGAAACTGCGGAAAGTTTAGAAATTATTGAAGACATATCATTGAGTGGTGATAAGAGAAAACCAAGCTTTAATGGTCAAAACCTTTGGAATGTTTATCAAAAAAGGTCATATTCTGCTGAAGTTGAAATGATGGGTTGTGCAATGATACAACCATTTATGTATTTTCAATTGGATGATGTCCCATTATTTAGGGGTGCTTATAATATATATAAGACCAGTCATAGTATAACACCACATAATATGGTGACCAAATTTAAAGGGATGAGGGTTAAGAGAACCAAAACACCTTTAATTTCAAAAGAAACATTATTTATGAATTTGCTTGGTTCTTTAAATAATGCTGCTGGTGCAGATGGTGATATAACAAATGACACTAATGGGGTTGACCCTAGAGATACTGATGCCAATAAATGGTTAAAACCATTTATTGATACCCCAATGAATGTTAATATGTTACCAATAGATAATTCTAGTAAAGCTGGGGCTGGCAAACCAGTTGGTACTGTAAGACAAGGTGTAGGTGCACGAAAACTCAAAGATGTGACGGGTACATATTTATATGGTATTAGAGAATGGGTTGAATATTTACAAACAGTTTTTAAGGATTTCCAAACAAGAATAGATAAGTTAAACCAAACAGGTACTGATAAAATAAATAATGTTACATATTATCATGATTTAAGCCCATTTGGTGGTGGTTATGCGCCAGGACATGCATCACACCAAGCTGGTACTGATTTAGACGTTAGAGAGATTTATTTTGGTTCATCCCCAGACCCATCTGGTCAAAATTTTGACCCAGAATTTTTTGAAAATCCAGAAAACAGTTTTGTCCCAGTTAGTAGTGGTCAACCTAGAGTTAAACAAAATAGAAAAGGAGGAGGTGGTCCAATAATTTTAATAGCTGAAGAATACACCGACTCTAATGGTGTGGTTCAAAAGGATACTAGAGCAAATTTTGGTAAGACTAATCAATTAGGGGGTCAGTACAGTAGAGAAGGTACCAGGATATTATTACAGTGTTTTGTTGATAATGAAGGTAAAAAAATATACACAGGTGTGGATATAATAACATTACCATATATTGATAGAATATTTTTTAACGACCCAGTATTAATTAGAGAATTTACGGGTAAGTTTAAGAAGGGTGGTGTAATTATGTCATTACAAAACCATAGTAATCATTTACATGTTAGATGTCAAATACCAGAAAGAGTAGCAAAAGCAACAAATAATAATAAACAGAGTGGTGAAAACACCAGAAAGTTTAGTAATTAATTTTTTTTTCTTATATTTGCATTAATAGTTAATAATTAAAGCAAATGAAAATAGGTAACATAATATCAGAAGAGCATATAAACGTTAATAACTTATTTAGTATATCTAAGTCTATTAATGATTTAAATATTGAAATACCAACTCTTGTTATCGGTATTGATAATATTGAAAAACTAAATATAAAGTTTAGTTATATTGATAGAAAAATTAACGAAACCTTATTTTGGACATTTAGTAAGAAAGAAAAGAGAACCCTATTTGAAGAGGATTTATTTTATTTCTTAGAATATTGCTACAATAACATAAAAAAATCAAAAGAATATATATTCATTGACCTAATCACCAATGATAAATCTTACCTAATTAAACTATTTGATACAATTAATAATTCATCAAATATTGTTAGCTACCATCATGATGATATGTTATATATACTCATAAATGATAAGATACTTGGATTTAACACCAATCAATTAAAATTTATGAAAAAAAATATAAATAAATTTTTAACCAACATTAGAAAATGGTCCACAATATTTTTAACAAAGGATGAAATATACTCAAAGTATAAAAATAAACTTAATATGTTTAATGATGAAGTTAAATATATCCCATTAATATATTCCTTAACAAATACAGAATAAAACGATATTTTTAATTTTTTCATCATATTTATATAATAAGAAAAACACATTAAGATATGAAAGATAAAAAAATAAAAGATGGGATAGATAAATTCCTTTCTGATGAAGAACTTAAAAACCAAGAAGAAGACATGGACTGTAGTTCTGGTGTTTGTATAATTAAGGGTGATAAAAGCCTGGTTGAACGAATCAACAAAAAAATAATAACTGAGGACGGTAGACAACTATTAACATAAATGAAACGAAATAATAAATTACTAAATGAAGAACTAAAAAAGTTCAACCTATTATCTGAATATAGTTTCTATTTGGAAGATATAGATATTCAAAAAGATAATGGTGACTTAATACTTGGTACCCTAGGAGAAGCTGAAGGAGATGAAGAAGAAGACGAAGAAGATGTATCAATGGATGATGTGTTGGATGACGAAGCCGCTGGTGATGAAGATTTAGGACCAGACGATGAAGACCTTGGTGGTGGAGAAGGTTTAGGTGACGAAGACTTAGGTCCAGAAGAAGAAGATATGGGGTTAGACGATGAAGGTTTTGGTGATGAAGAAGGTTTTGGTGACGAAGAAGATGATTTTGGTGGTGATGATGAAACCATTGAGTTAGATGTCACCGAATTGGTTAAGGGTTCGGAAGAAACAAAAGCATCTGTCGATGGTGCGAATGAAAAAATAACACAATTAATGGATATGGTTGGGAAGTTAGAAACTCAATTACATTCTATGGAAGAAATATCAAAAAAAATAGATTTTCTTGAATTTGAGTTGGAGAAGAGAGTACCAACCCCAGAAGAGAAAATAGAAATGCGTTCACTTGATTCATACCCATATAATATAAAATTAACTGATTTCTGGGCAACACAAAAAGGACAATATGATGTTCTTGGTATGGAAGATAAGGAAGAAGAAGAAAAAGAATATACACTCACACAAGATGATATTGAATCCGATTATTCAGATTCAGATATAAAATCTTCGTTTGATATTGAGGATGAAGAAGATGAAGAAGATATGTTTTAAACATATATTTAAAATATTTAACTAAATGAGAGCATTATAAAAAAAATGTTCTCATTTTTTATTAAAAAAAAAATACTTTTTATTCACTTTTGTGAAAAAGTTAGTATATTTGTAGCACAATAAATTTATTACATAACAATAGCAAAAAAACTTAAAAAATTATGAGCAATTATTTAAATTATTTAGAAGAGTACGAAAAATCACAAAAAACAAGCACAAACAGTGGTAAAAGTTACGACCTTAAAAATTACTTCAGCACCTATTTAAAAGATGGTGTTAAAACAGCAACAAAAAGAATAAGAATCCTACCAAATCCAGAAGGTGGAATGTTTTGGACCGTATTACATGGTCACAAAATACAAGTTGATGGTTCTTGGAAAACATTTCCATGTTTAAAACATGAAAAAGATGAACCATGCCCATTCTGTGAGGCAAGAACAGCATTATTATCCACTGGAAAAGAAAGCGACAAAGAGTTAGCTAAAAAATATTCATCAAGAAAGATGTATGTTGTTAAAGTTATTGAAAGAGGAAATGAAGAGGAAGGTGTAAAATTCTGGAGATTCAATCACTCATATAAGGGAGATGGTACACTTGATAAATTAATGAAATGTATTGGTGCTGTTAAGCATGATATTGTTGACTCAGAAACTGGTAGAGATGTTAACATTGAAATTGGTAGAAACCAGTTTGGTATTCCAGTTGTTACGTCTATTACATATCCATTAGAATCTACAAAGCTAAGTGAAGATGCTGATTTAACAAAAGAATGGGTTTCTGATGCTAGGACTTGGGAAGATGTATACAGTGTTAGAGATTATAACTACCTATCTATCGTTGTTAAGGGTGATATACCAGTTTGGAGCAAAGAAAAAGAAACCTTTGTTGGAAAATTAACACTTGAAGCTAAGGCACCAGAACCAATTGAAGATTTTGATTCAGAATTAACTCTTGGTGGTGATACTCCAAAAGAAACGGTGACAGCTAATGAAGCCACTACCAATGATGATGATGACGATGACGATTTACCGTTTTAATATTGTTTTTCATTCTAATTATATTGGGAGGTATTTTTACCTCCCAATATTTTAATATTTAAAATTTCACAAAAATCATATGATTAAGATGGCTAAGAAAGCACCAAAAAAAACATCAAAAAATACACTTAAAAAGAAGAATTTTGATTTATCAAAGTTTAAAAAAAGTAATGGGTTAAACATACCAGTTAAAGAAAAGGACCTAACATGGGTTCCATTATCTGATGCGTTTCATGAAGCCCTTAAAATTCCAGGAATTGCCAGAGGTTATTTTACTTCCTTTAGAGGTTTTTCTAATACTGGTAAATCAACTGCAATGTATGAAGCAGTTGCTGGTTGTCAAAAGATTGGTGACCTAGCGGTTATCATGGAGACAGAAAATAATTGGTCTTGGGAGCATGCCAGAGATGTTGGTGTACAGTTCAATGAAGTTGTGGATGAAGAAACTGGTGAAGTGGTTGATTATGAGGGTGATTTTATATTTATGAATGGTGATGACTTAATGAATAGATATAAATTTATAGATTACTCAAATGGTAAGGAAGGTACAAAACAACTTAGGAGTGAACCAGTTATTGAAGATGTTGCAAGATTCATTACACAATTATTAGATGCACAAGACTCTGGAGAATTAGATAGAGATTTATGTTTTCTTTGGGATTCTGTTGGTTCTCTTAACGGATTTAAGTCTGTAATGTCTAAGTCTAATAATAATCAGTGGAATGCTGGTTCAATGGAAACTGCATTTAAATCACTAATTAACCATAGAATACCTTCATCAAGAAGGGTAACTAAACCATATATAAATACCTTTGCGGTTGTTCAAAAAATATGGCTTGACAATGAAAATAAGGTTGTTAAACATAAGGGTGGTGAAGCATTTTTCTATGCACCAAGGGTGATTGTACATTTTGGTGGTATACTTTCACATTCAACTTCAAAACTTAAAGCAATATCTGGTGGAGAGACATATCAATTTGGTATTGAAACAAGGGTTAGATGTGAGAAAAATCAAGTTAATGGTATTGAAGAACAGGGTAAGTTAGCTTCCACATCACATGGGTATTGGAATCCTAAAAAGATAGATGAATACAAGAAAAAACATAGGGCATATATACTTAAAAAATTAAACACAACTCTTGACGATTTTACAATAGAAAAAGAAGAACAAGAACTTAGTTTAGATGACTTAGGACAATAGATTGATTATATAACCCTTAAAATACTACACAATGCGAAAAAGACCTCCAAAAAGTGGTAAGGTAAAGAAATACAAAAACACTCTATTGGTTGATGGTAATGCCCTCTTTAAAAGAGGCTTTATCGGGGCCAGAAATGAATATAATCGGAATGGTAAACAAATTGGTGGTATATATCAATTTTTAACCATATTAAGGAAACTTCTAACTGAGGATTTATATCATAAGGTTTTTAATTTTTGGGATGGTGAATTCTCTGGTAAATTAAGGTGGGATATATATAAAGACTACAAGAGTGGCAGAGGTAAGGATTACGTAAATGGTACCAAACCAGAAGACTTAGAAGAGGTATTACAACGAGGCATAGTATTTAATTATCTTGAAGAACTATACATTAGACAATTACTTGATGCTTGTGTGGAAAGTGATGATTTTATTGCATACTACTGCAAGTTAAAGAAAGATGACGAAAAGATTACCATAGTCACCAGTGACAGAGACTTATGCCAATTAATAGATGATAATGTTAGAGTCTATCTCCTAGACTTAAAAACATATGTGGATAAATATACTTTCATGTATTATTTTAAATACCACTACACCAATGTTGCTCTCATAAAAATACTTTGTGGTGATAATAGTGACAGCATAAAAGGCATAAAGAGACTTGGTGAAGGCACACTATTAAAACATTTCCCAGAATTAAATAAAAGAAAGGTAACATTAGATGAAATACTAGAAAAATCAAAGATTTTGCAACAAGAAAGGGTTAATAATAAAAAGAAACCTTTACAAATATTTGATAATATAGTAAACTCTATTACAGATGGTATACAAGGTAAAGATATTTACCAAATAAATACCAAATTAATAGATTTAACAAATCCATTGTTAACTGAAGGTTCAATTAAAGAAATGCATGATTTAATGAACTCTAAGTTAAGTGATGACAGAAGTATTAAGTCTGTGTACAAGATGCTTAAAAAGGATGGTATTGATATACTATTGGGTGAGCATAGATATAACAATTACTTGTTACCTTTTAAAAAATTAATAGAAAGGGAGAAAAAGATAATATTGTGAACTAAATTACTAAATCATGAGAAATACGAAGCAAAAAAAGAAAAATTTTTGGGATAATTTTAGGTTTGAGTTTATTCTTTACATTAACGAACATAAGACAAGGGAAAATAAATTAAGACCAATCATATGTCAAAGACTTTTTGATGTTAGAAGATATAACAAGAATGTTTTAAATTCTATTGAGTTAAAAGAATTGATGGATGACTTAACAAATGTTAGTGGAATGGGTCTTATACCAAAATTTCTTAAAGAAAAGTCAGAAAAATACTTATGGAGAAATTATAACCCATATAGATGCTACGATAGAGAACCAAAAGATAATTTTGAGAATGAAGACATATTCACCTTTGAAATAAGGGTAGATAAACGAATTGTAGCCAAGAGCATGTTTTCTGGTAATTGGTTTCCAACAGAAGTTAGATATTCTGTAAATATAAAGGAAATAATTCCAGAAATCATTGACCAAATACAAGAATGTTTTAGCCTAAATGAGTATGAAACAACATATGAAAATTATGACTTAAAAATTGGTTAAAATACTTAAAAATTTGTACTAATAAATTAACTTTGGTATATTATTTGTGCACCAATCAACAAGGTGGTTCAACACTTTAAAACTAAAATAACAAATGGGTAAAATAAACAAAAATGACTTAGGGTATCTTGGTATTGATTTTCAATATAGACTTATTCAGCAATTACTATTGGATAGGAAATTTGGTGAGTCTATAGTTGATATTATAAAGCCAAATTATTTTGATGATATTTTTTTAAGAACCGTTTGTGGTAAAATAATTGATAATTATGAAGAATATGAAGTAATACCAAGCTTCAGTGATTTACAGTCCATATTATTTGAATCTATAATTGACAAAGCGGATAAGTTAATATGTCTTGAACAATTTCAAAAAATACAGAATTCTGACCAAAATAATTATTTAAGGGTCCAAGATACCGCTATGAAATTCTGTAAACAACAGGAGGCAAAAAAAGCGGTTAGGGCTGTTCAAAAAATAATTGATGATGGGGATTTAGATAGTTATTATCAAATTGAAGAAATATTTAAAAAAGCACTGGAGGTTGGTAATGAAAAGGATGATGGCATAGATGTATTTCATGATATTGTTAATGTGATGGCCGATGACTTCAGAGAACCAATACCTACAGGTATTAATGGGTTGGATGGGTACATGGATGGTGGTCTTGCAAAAGGAGAGTTAGCAGTTATTCTTGCACCATTTGGTGTGGGCAAAACAACACTCATGACCATATTGGCGAATAATGCCAAAACCTTCGGTAGAAATGTCCTTCAAATATTTTTTGAAGATAATCCGAAGGTTATTCAGAGGAAGCATTTAACTTGTTGGATGAATGGTAAATATACACTTAATGAGTTAAATGATAATAGAGAAGAGGTTTTAAGTGTTGCTAATTTTGAACAACAAAGGCCAGGCATTATTAAGTTAAAGAAAATGCCTAGTCATGGCACAACAATACCACATATAAAACAATATATAAAAAAGTTGATAGCAAAAGGTTTCAGACCAGATATAATCTTACTGGATTATATTGATTGTGTTGAATCCACTAAACAATTTAAAGATGAATGGGGTGGCGAAGGAAATGTTATGAGACAATTTGAAACTATGCTTGATGAATTAGATATAGCTGGTTGGACTGCTGTTCAAGGTAATCGCTCATCTATTAATGCACCAACGGTTGACTCAAGTATGATTGGTGGTTCAATTAAAAAAGGTCAAATTGGTCACTTCATTCTATCAATAGCAAAATCATTGGACCAAAAAGAAGAGGGTACTGCTAATATGGCTATTCTTAAATCAAGATTTGGTAAAGATGGTATTGTATTTTCAGATATAACTTTTGATAATGGGAGGGTTTTGGTTGACATTACCGAAGATGGTGAAAAGGGTAATACTTTTCTTGAGGCTAGGCAAATAAAAGAACAATCAGACCAAGATAGAGTCAATGAGGTTATTGGGCGTACTATGCAAAATACTTAACTGATTTATCCATCAAATAATTTACACAAACAAAATAAAACGTAAAATAATAATATCTTAAAAATTAAAAACATGGATGCATCGCAAAAAATTTTATCAAATTTAACTGTTTATATGAAATATTCTAAGTATATGCCATCATTAAAGAGAAGGGAAACATGGGATGAATTAGTTGATAGAAATATGAATATGCACATTAAAAAATACCCTAAACTTAAGGTTGAAATAAAGGAAGCATATAAGTTAGTTAATAGTAAAAAAGTTTTACCATCCATGAGGTCGATGCAGTTTGGGGGAAAATCAATAGAGATTAGTCCCAATAGAATATATAATTGTGCATATTTACCAATTGACCATTTAGATTCATTTTCAGAAACAATGTTTTTATTATTAGGTGGTACTGGGGTTGGTTATTCTGTACAAAAACACCATGTTGATAATTTACCAGAAATTAGAAAACCAAACCCAAAAAGAAAAAGAAGATTTTTAATTGGTGATTCAATTGAAGGTTGGGCTGACTCAATAAAGGTATTATTTAAGGCTTATTTTGGGTATCAATTATCAAACCCAGAATTTGATTTTTCTGACATTAGACTTAAAGGTGCACAACTAGTTACATCTGGTGGTAAGGCACCAGGTCCACAACCATTAAAAGATTGCCTACATAAATTACAAGGTATTTTAAATTCTAAGGAAGATGGTGATAAATTAACCCCAATAGAAGTTCATGATATTGTATGTCATATTGCTGATGCTGTTTTAGCTGGAGGTATTAGAAGAGCCGCACTAATTTCATTATTTAGTGCTGATGACAATGAAATGATTTCATGTAAAACAGGTGCTTGGTGGGAAGAAAATCCACAACGAGGTAGAGCTAATAATTCAGCTGTATTATTAAGACATAAAATAACAAAAGATTTCTTTTTAAGTTTATGGAAAAGAGTTGAAGCATCAAATGCTGGTGAACCAGGGATATATTTAACAAATGATAAGGATTGGGGAACAAACCCTTCATTAAGGGCTGGAACTAAAGTAATCACAACAGATGGTATATTTCCAATAGAAGAATTACAAGATAAAAAGTTTAAAGTTAAGAATTTAAATGGGGAAATTAGTAATGCTAAATGCTGGTTATCTGGTAATAATCAAAAACTTTGGCGATTAACACTTAAAGATGGTACCGAGTATTATGCAACTAAGGAACACGAATGGCCTGTATGGGATGGAAATAAATATGTTAAGGTCAGTACACCAGACATTAAAAATGGTTCTAAATTGCCATTCTTAAGAGAAACAAAATTATTTGATGGTGTCTTAGGTAATTATAGAGATGGTTTTCTTTCTGGTTGGATTATTGGTGATGGTTGGGTTTCTAATAGAAAAGACTATTCAGAATACGGAATGGTAGTTAGTGATAAAGATGACGAAAGTAATATTTCAGAATTATTAATTGAAACCATAAAAGATAACGTACCATCATTTAATGGTAATTTCAAACAAAGACATCGAAGAGGGGTTGAAGATTTTGAAGAGGAAATGGTGCAAGTATTAATTGATACACACACCAAAGAAGTATCAATCAATAATAAATATGTTGATAAATATATTAAACAATTTGGTATTATTGATAAAAATGTTGGTTTACCTAACGCTGTTTGGGTTGATGGTTCTGAGGAATATAGAAAAGGTATTATTGATGGATTATTTTCATCAGACGGACATGTTTCTAAAAATAAAAAACGGATTGGGTTAACTTCTAAACATTTAAAACTAATTAATGATGTTTCTGAATTGTTAGGATTTTACGGTATAAAAACAACCATTAAATCTAGTATTTCAAAATTAAATGGTAAAGAATTTGTTAGGTATGATTTAAGAATTAATGAGAATCAATCAATTAAACAATTTATATCAATATTTAAATTATCAGTTTCACATAAACAAGATAGGTTAGATTCTTATAAATTTAAAAACACTAAAGATAATAATCAAGTTGAGGTTATATCAATTGAAGAGACTGATTTATATGAAGATGTTTGGGACATATCTGTTCAAGATGATACACATTGTTTTCAATTATCTAAAGTTGTAACTGGTAATTGTTGCGAAATAGCATTAAGACCATATCAATTTTGTAATTTATGTGAAGTTAATGTTTCAGATTTAAAATCTCAAGAAGATTATAATGAAAGAGTAAAGGTGGCAGCATTTATAGGTACACTACAAGCTGGTTACACTAATTTCCATTATTTGAGAGACATATGGAGAAGAACAACGGAGAAAGATGCTTTAATTGGTGTGTCAATGACAGGTATCGGTTCTGGTATTGTTTTAGGTTATGATATGTCTGAAGCTGCCGAAATAGTTAAAAATGAAAATGAACGAGTTTCTAACCTTATTGGTATTAATAAGGCCGCTAGAACCACGACAGTTAAACCAGCTGGCACAACTTCACTAACACTAGGAACATCAAGTGGGATTCATGCTTGGCATAATGAATATTATATTAGAAGAATTCGTGTAGGTAAAAATGAAGCAATATACAATTATTTATTGAAAAATCACCCAATATTAGTGGAAGACGAATACTTTAGACCACACGATACCGCTGTGATTTCTGTACCACAAAAATCACCAGAAGGTGCAATACTAAGGTCAGAAAGCCCATTCAAACTATTAGAAAGAGTTAAAAAAGTTACCAAAGAATGGGTTAAATATGGTCACAGAACTGGGTCTAACTCACATAACGTTTCAGCAACAATAAGTTTAAAACCAGATGATTGGGAATTAGCTGGTGAATGGATGTGGGAAAATCGCAAACATTATAATGGTTTATCTGTATTACCATTTTCTGAACACATATACAAACAAGCCCCATTTGAAGATTGCACAAAAGAAACTTTTGATGATATGTTTTCAAAATTAAAATCAATTGATTTAACAAAAATAGTTGAATTAACCGATGAGACTGATTTAAGTGGTGAAATAGCTTGCGGTGGAGGGTCTTGTGAAATAATTTAATACCCAAAATGACATCATAAATGGAGATTCCACAAGGTTTCTCCATTTTTTTTTAATTTATTTTCCATAAAATATAATTTTGTCAAATTTACTTATATTTAATATAAAACAAATTATATTTTATGAAAATTTTAAATTTATTAATTTTATTGTGTTTGACACAAATTATGTTTGGTCAAACACACAAAACATTTGTTAAAAGTTTTAATACTTATGGCAATTATAGTATTATGTGTGACCTACCAGGTGATTTACAGGTAGAAAGGTGGGATAGACCCTATTGTCAGCTTGTTTCTGGGGTAAAAATAATTAATTTTGGTGATAATATATTATCTAAGTTGGTTATTAGTAGAAGATATGAGGTAAATGTAAATAATGATTTAAATCATACGCAAATAACTCTACCCAATATAAAGAATTTTGTTATGGTTAATGGAGTTGACTTAGAAGAAGATTTTATTTTTATTATTAAGGTTCCTAACCACTTTAATGTTATTAAAAAGAAAATATCTGAAGAAATACTTCAATAAGTATATTTATATATAAACACAACTATGGCAGATAATGGTAATTTTATAAATATTGCGTTCCCCTTCAAAGAAAGTAGAAGAGGTGATTTTGTTAAGTTAAATAGTTCAGACAAACAAGCTGTTAAGGCTGATTTAATGCATCTTATACTTACTAGAAGAGGTGAGAGACTTTATTTACCAGATTTTGGCACTGATTTACTTAAGTATATTTTTGAAATGAATGATAGCTCAACACATGTTGAAATAAAGAAACATTTAAATGGTATAATAAAGAAATATTTACCAAATCTACAAGTAAATGAAGTAATCGTTGAACAAAATCAAAATAGTGAATATGCCGTTACCGTTAGAATTGATTATACTATAACTGATGATGTTTTTGAAGATACTGATTTTGTTATCATACAACTATAATATCAATTTATTGACATCGCTTGGTTTTGTAATAAATTTAACTCCACAAACCCCTCATATTCTGAATAATTCATAGTATCAATGCAAAATGGTAATGGGTTTATTTTCTTATTATTATAAATAACCTCATAATGTAAATGAGGACCCGTTGAATTTCCAGTATTACCAACAAAACCTATAATCCCCCCCTTTTTAATTTTTTGCCCTAATTTGACCCTTATTTTGGACATATGGGCATAGAGTGTTTTATAACCATAACCATGGTCTATAATAATATTGTTACCATAACCATTTCTCTTATATTGTATCTTAACTACCTTCCCATTTCCAGTTGAATATATTAGTGCACCAGTTTTTGCTGGAAAATCGATACCAGTATGCATTTTAATTACCTTAAAAATGGGGTGTATCCTATAACCAAAACCAGAAATCTTATTATTCGTTAAATCAAAGTCTTTAATTGGTAATATTGATGGTATTGATGCAAACATAGTTTCTTTGGTGTTAATCTCATCAATTATTAAATCTTGGGAGTTAGCTATAACACCAATATTATGTTTTATCTTTAATAATTTTTTCTTTACTAATGCTAAAACCTCAGCATTTGATTTTCCACTTAATTTTTTGTTTAATTCATTATTTGGTCCAGACCATAAATAATCTTTTTTAGGTTCAACACCTAACATGATGGTATAAATGGTATTATCCCTTTCAATTAGGTTATCAATAACAGAATTAACTAAGGTCATCTTATTACTGATATTTTGGTAGTTTTTTCTAAGTATTATTAAATCCTTAACATCATTAGTATTTTTAACTCTAAGGGTTACAATAGATACAATAGAAGTATATCCAATAATAAAGGCTAGAGTTATAAAAACACTAAGTGGGGTAAATTTAATTAAATACCCCACTTCATCATATTTTAGACTATCTTCATTAAAGATGTATGCTTTATCCATAGTTTAATCTTTATTAAAATTATCATTGATAACTAGAAATATACCAATGATTGTATAAAAAGTCAAATAAACATGTATTTTTTTTAATTTTTTATTATTATGATATTTATAATAAAACAATTATGTTATGCCTAAAAAAATAAATTACTATAGTAGAAACTTTGCTGATGTAAGACAAGAATTGATAAATTTTGTTAAACAATATTATCCGAACATATTAAATGATTTCAACGATGCGAGCGTTGGGATGATGCTTTTAGAGCTAAATGCTGCGGTGGGTGATATGTTATCATTTCAGACTGATAGGATGTTTCAAGAGACTCAATTAGACTTTGCACAAGAAAGGAGTTCTATATTGTCTATGGCTAGAACATTTGGGTTAAGGGTACCAGGCAAGAGGCCATCAGTTACAATTGCTGATTTTACTGTTACTGTACCAGTTTTAGGTGATACATTTGATGTTAGTTATGCACCAGTAATAAGAAGAGGTGCTCAGATAAGTGGTGCTGGAAAAGTATTTGAGGCACCAGATGATATAGATTTTTCTTCACCATTTACTACTGGTGGTATACCAAATAGGCTTATAATACCAAACTTAGATAATAATAACAACATAATAAACTATGTGTTAACAAAAAGAGAGATAGTAACAAATGGTATCACTAAGATTTTAAAAAGAACAATAAGTGAGAGTGATGTTAGACCATTTTTTGAGGTAATATTACCAGAAGATAATGTTTTATCGATTAACTCAATAATAACCCTAGAAGGTACAAATCTAACAAGTACCCCAACATTATCTCAATTATATAATGAAGATAATAGATGGTATGAAGTTAGTGCTTTGGCTGATGATATAGTATTCATACCAGACAATACAAAACTTAGTGATAATTCAACTGTGAAGCCAGGTAAGTTTAAGAAAGTTAATCAAAGATTCATAAGGGAGTATACTGATAATGGGTTTACCAAATTAATTTTTGGGGGTGGTTCTGAAGATATAAGTTCGTTATGTAATTTTGGGGTTAACAAATCCCTTGTCAATAGAATTGGTGATTTTATAAATAATACAGCATTTGGTTTAACCCCAACCGCAAATAGAACTATGTTTGTGTCTTATAGAGTAGGAGGCGGTGCTTCAACCAATATTGGTCCAAATACACTTAATACTGTTGTTAATATAACAACAGTTGTTAATGGGTCTAATGATGTTATAAATCAACAGGTTAGAAATTCTGTAATCGTTAATAATCCATTACCAGCGTTAGGTGGTAGAGATGAACCAAGTATTGAGGAATTAAGAAACTTAGTTAGATATAATTTTTCATCTCAAGAACGATGTGTAACAATAGAGGATTATAAAACAAGAATTGCGTTGATGCCTGGGGAGTTTGGTATTCCATTTAGAAATAATGTAATGGAGGTACAAAATAAAGTGAAGGTTTTTATATTGACACTTAATGAAAATGGAAACTTAAGTACTAGTTCCACTAGTGCGTTAAAGGATAACATATCAACTTATTTATCAGACTATAGAATGCTTAATGATTATATTGAAATTGATAGTGGTAATGTATATAATATAGGATTTGAGGTTGATTTATTTGTTGACAAACAATTCCCACAATCCGAAGTTATTTCTCAAACAATAAGCACAATTTCAGATTATTTTAATATAGACAAATGGGGTATGGGTGATAATATATATTTCACCCAATTGATTGAACAAATAAATAATGTTCCAGGTGTTTTAAATGTTATTGACTTAAGGGTTTATAATAAGGTTGGTGAGGGTAAATATTCATCAAATGAAATTCCGCAGCCATATATTGATGATGCCACAAGGCAGATTGATTTATTGGGTGAGTACACTCTTTTTGGGGACCCAGTTGGTATGTTCGAAATTAAATTTGATGACCAAGATATCAAAATAAGGGTAAAATAATTATATTTAAATGTAATTATTGACTTTATTCATTTTAAACGTTATATAATATGGTATAACATAATCATAAAAATTTTTTAGATGGGCTGTAATTGTAAGAATAAAAATAATGGTAATTTGACAAATGAGTCTGAAAATGATAAAACATTCGGTGATAAAATAGTGGTATTTTTATTTAAGGTATTATTATTTGTTTTTGTTTCAATATTGGTTAGTGTGGTAATTATTCCGTTTTCTATATATGTGATATATAATGCAATATTTAGAGATGGCACCTTGAATGTGGAAAATTTCATAACTAACAGTAAAAAATATTTTAATAAGAATAATGCTATCAATAATCACACACCCAAACCCAATGTTGTTGATAGTCAAAATAATTAAAAAATAAAGATAATTAATGTCTGACAACATAAGAATAAAAACTACTCCAGGGGGTGAAAATAAATTCCTAAAGGTAAAAATAAACCAAAATTTTGATTTTATTGAAATCCTATCATTAAGGATATCTCAAAATCAAGCGTATAAGCGTTTTTGTTCTGATTATGGGGTTGTTGTTGGTAGAGTAATTGTTAATAATGGGGTGGGTGTTCCAAATACTAAGGTTTCCATATTTATACCAATAGATAGTAATGATGCACTAGACCCAGAAATAATTGGTCTTTATCCTTTTGAGATATTTACTGATAAAGATTCTGACGGTATACCATATAATCTACTACCTAAAAATTCAAGAGGTAAGGACGATTGCCACACAACAATTGGTACTTTTCCAAGTAAGCGAGAAATACAAGATAACGCATCATTAAGTGATATATATTGTAAGTATTACAAATACACTACCACCACAAATGATTCTGGTGATTTTATGATATTTGGTGTTCCAGTAGGTTCACATTTTTTACATGTTGAAGCCGATATTTCAGATATTGGTATTTTTTCACAAAAACCCTACGAATTAATAATAGATGGGGGTAATTCAACTAATTTTCAATCACCAACAAAATATAAGGATAGATTACAAACATCAAACTTAAGTCAATTAAAAAGATTTTCACCGATTAGTGCCAGTGTTATACCATTTTGGGGTGACACTGACCAATGTGAAGTTGGTATAAGTAGAATTGATGTTGACTTAAGAGTAAATATAACACCAAGTGCGTTATTTGTTGGTTCGATAATTAGTGATAGTGGTAAGAATAGTCTTGGTAAGTTTTGTGTTCCCAGAGAAGACATGGGAAAACATTCACAATTATCTACTGGTTCTGGAACCATAGAAATGATTAGGAAAACCAGAAGTGGTGGTACCGAAAGATTTGATGTTAATGGTGGACAAGTTATTGATGATAATGGTGCTTGGGCTTACTTAATTCCAATGAACCTTAATTATATTGTTACATCTGAAGAAGGTGAACTAATACCATCAAATGACCCAACAAAGGGTATACCAACAACTGCTGATGTTAGATTTAGAATAGGTATGAATGTTAATGGTTCTGAAGGTCAGTCAACTACCAGAGCTAAATACTTAGTACCAAATAATCCAAGTGGTGATACCATTGATTATAATTTTGATAATACTACATTTAAGTCTAGTTTTACGGAATTAATATGGAATGAAATATATACCGTAAAAAATTATATTGCTAGAACACAAATTAGTACGATAAACCCAGAAGAAAGAAATTTCTTAGGTATAAAGGATGTTGATGAAGGACCATTTTCACCATTCCCATTTAATAAATTAGATGTTGATATAAACCCATTATTTGGTCTTATCTGTCTATTTTTACATATATTTGTTACAATACTTTGTGCTTTCAACCTAACCATAATACCACTTATTAATGGTATAATATTTTCTATTAATGTTGTATTAACAACAATTTGTTATGCTGTTGCAACAATAGCAGTACTTATATGTGGTTTAACTAATTTATTTGATGACCCTGGTGCAGCACGATGTAGGTGTGACAGCTGTATGAATACTGATGATTGTAACCCAAACAATCTCGATGTGGATAATTGTTTATCAGTATGTAGTGAACCAATCTTAGATTATATACCATATATAACATTGGAATGTGGAACATCGGATGATAATGCTAAATATGCGCCATGTGGTTTTAAATATCCCGACCCCTTTTCAAACTTATCTTGGAAGGCAACGGATGATGCACCAGATAGTCAAGGTTTTCATTATCCAGGTGATGGACACGATGGACACGAATTGTTTATATTGGATGCTGGATGGGTTAAATGTCAAGCACTTGGAATAGCAAAGGCATTGAATGTATTTAAGTTTGATTTTTATAATGATTGGGTAAATGGTACACTATACTCTTATTTATTCAGTGTAAAAATAAATGGTGATAAATCAAAATTTTGTGACACAGATTGTGGTGGTGATGTATCATATACTAATCGCTGTAGGAGTAATTTCGTATATGATACATGTACAATGGCAAAGCCAAACCAGATAAATACTGCTGTTATTGACCTTAGTGGTATTGGAGGTGCAACATATACTGGAACACATTCAGATATATTTGAAGGGTTAATAAAAAGACATAATGGTGAATTTTATTATGTTCCAAAATCTGATAATAGTAATAAATTATATGCAACAGACATTGTTAGATTAGGTTCAATGGTTGATTGTCATTGGAAAGGTACCCCAAATATGCATAAATATTTTATTGATACAACGTATAATATGCCACCATTGGTTGCTGAATACGATGATGATGAAGTAGCTATAACAGGATTTGATACCAACTTAAATAATGATACAACACTTATTGGTAAAATAATTTGTTTACCAGGTATTGGTGGTATATTAACAGTTAATGATAATTGTGTGAATATAAGACGATTATCGGAACTTGGTGTTGGTTTAGATGAAAATAGACAAGATATTTTCTTAGGACCTGTTAATAATAAAATAGATAATAATGATGTTGAGGCAACATACGTTAGGGGTATGTTTGCATATCTAAATGGTTTAACAATACCCCCCCCAGCACTATTTGGTGAGATAAAATTTGATGATACAGGTGATTTTGGTGATGATAATGATATACCGTATAGTGACTTTAGAAAGTTAAATCTAGTTAATAATACAAAAGAACATGATAATTCATTTTATTTTTATTTTGGACTTATAAATGGTAATGGTGCCATAACAAAAATGAATAAAAACTTTTTTACTGAGTGTATACCAGAAGACGATAGTGATTTTATTGTTGTTGGTAATGTAATTAGTGGTGACGATGGTACAAGTAACCCACCAACAACCCCACCAACAGGTGAAATAGATATAACAATATTAAATGGGCTTGGCCCATATCAGATTGAATGGGATGGTCCAACAGTTAATGGTGTTCAATATAATTTGTTTATACTTAGTCACCCCACAGATGACCAAACATTAACGAATTTATATTCTGGAACATATAATGTTAAGGTGATTGATGAATTAAATAGAGTTGCCGAAGGGTCTTTTTATGTTCCAGGTCCAGACCCAGTTTTATGTAATGTTCAAGGTACAAATGTGTCAACAAATAATGGTACAGATGGTAACATTAGTGTTGGTATTCAAAATGGTATCCCACCATATAGTGTAGAACTATTAATAGGTGGTGCTACTGTATATCCAACACAAACATTATCAGTATCACCCTCATCAACTACCTTTCCATCTTTAGTTAGTGGAACTTATGATGTTATTGTTACTGATAGTGCTACCCCAGAAAGCAAATGTAGTACAACTGTAATCATTACGGAACCTTCTAGTTTAAGTGTTAGTGTAACAGGGAATTCAGTAAGCTGTTATGGTGCTGATGATGGTAATGCGTATGTTTTAGTAAACGGTGGAACACCCCCATATATCATAACTTGGGTGGATTCTACTAATCAATCTTTACCAGATGGTATTAGTATAACAAATTTAAGTGTTGATACATATACAGCAACAATAACAGACAGTGCTAATCAAACAGGTGGAGGTTCATATGTTGTTACTGAACCACAAGATATAACATTTACTATTGATTCAATCAATGTTGGTTGTAAAAATTCTGATGATGGTCAAATACTCCTAAGAAATATTACTTCTGAAAATGATGTGGAAGTTACCTTAAAAAAGGGTGTGTCAAGTACTAATATTATATATACTTCACAACAAATAGGTTACGGAGATGATGATACGATTGGTAGTAGAGAGCCAGGTACATACGTTATAACACTAACAGATGTTATAAATGGTTGTAGTAAATCTTCGGTTGTAACGATATACGAACCAGCTAATCCATTTTCGGTAACCATGATTCAAAATTCTACACCACTTACATTTACAACAAACTCGTATGGTGGATGGGGTGATGAACCACCTAATAATCCAACACCTAACAATGAATATATTTATAACTGGCAATATAATTTAGGTACTGGTTGGTTACCAGTGACACAAATACCAACAAATAGTTATTCAAGTGGGATTGGTACTTCTATAATAACTTTATCAAGTTTAGTTAGCGGAGATAAGGTTAGATGTGTTGTAAAGGCACAAAATAATACAGGTTCTTTCTGTCAACAATTCACAACTCCAATTACGGTATGAAAGGTAGAATAAAACATAGGTTAAATATATTTAGGTCGAAGCTAGATGTCAACAAAGATGCGTTTGTTAATGTTAATTTATCTGGTGAATTAAGACCGTTACCACCTGGAGAAATAAATCATGTTTTAAATGTTGGTAAGGAATTTAATAATGAACGTCAATATTCAACAATTTATAGACTTATGGGGACAATAACACCATTATTTAGTAACCCATTAATGAATATGGATACAACTGGTCATGTACCTCTAGAATTTAGTACTACTGACTCAATATCTGAGGATGGTTTAGGTTTATATGTATTCGATAATAATATATTTAAGTTAGAACCATTTAGTTTACAAGCAACAACCCCAAAACTTAATTTTAGTGAAGCATTCAATAAAGGTTTAGTGGAAAATGACGGATGGTTTGGGTTTTTTGACCCAGATATTACAAAAGGTGGTCTTTGTACGTTTTATGACATAGAACCAACCAGAAAGCGATTTGAATTGGGTTCACATGGTAATGAGAATTGGAAAATAACAATTACCTATCCAAAAAGAAAATATACTGGCCACACAACAGTTGATGGTGGTTTACTAATAACTGGTTCAGAAGAAGTTACTGTTGGTGGTGTCCCCATGGTTGCATTTTCAACAGCAACTTATCATGGATTAAGTAATGGAGATAAGGTTAGATTAACAGATATGCCAAGTACTGTGTATCATGGTGATTTTACTGTGGCAAGATTAGGTTTAGATAATGGTGATTATCAAAATAATTATTTTGCGATTAATTTACCCAGTGTTACATTGGGTCCTATTAGTGGGAGAATGAAACGACTAGTTAATGGTCAAGAATCTGAATACTATGTAAGGATGTTTGAGAAGTTATTAGATTATGATGGTAATTATGAAATGTATCCAGTAGGTTTTAGTAATAATGTGTTCAATGATAAAAATTATCAATTTATTATTAATCAAGATATTGATGTTTATGGTTTAACAGATAACTTAGGTAGACCATTAAGTGAATTATATTTAACAATAATAAAGACAGATAGTAATGGGATGTTTGATAAGGTCCAATCTGGGTTAGATTTAGAATTTTTACTCAATAATCTAACACCTATAACATTATCAAATGTTAGGAAAATAACACATGCCCCTACAACACACGCACCATTAGAACCGAATATAAAATTAGCTGCACCAGAATTTTTTGGTGATATTGTCGAATATAATAAGTTTGAGTTAATAGAGAAACCATTAACTGATGTTTTACATAGGTTTAATACAGTAAATAGGGAAAAGTCTTATATTACTTCACGGGGACCAAGACCAGAAGGTTACTTATATAAACCACACCATTTAATAAAAATAAGGGAATTTTCTTTATTCATTGAGCAAGGTGATGAAAATACAATTGGTATACCAGATTATGCTGAAAATTTGGGTGATGGGAGATATTTATGGAGAGACTTATTAGATATTGGTGTTTTTGATGGTGGTGAGTTATTAGATTATCCATTTACAAATGGTGCGCATTACATACATCAAAATTATTGTTTTATGACAATGAGGCAAGACCCATTTAGTTTGTATGGGTTATATTATCAAGGTGATAGATTTGGTGACCCATTTAATCCACCAGACCCAATAGGTGATACAATAACGGATAAATTTGAAGTAAAACAAAGTGATGATGGATGTTAATAGATATGTCATAAGGCAACCATTTTTGTCTACAACTACAGCAACAACAATTAATCTACCAGTTAGTCAAACACTAGCATTGGCTGGACAACAAGAAATAATTGATACAAAATTTATTGATGTTGAGGTTGAGAAGTCCATTAACCCTCTGTTTGATTATGAAACTGTTAGATTTATTCCACAATACAATGGTGCTACATGTGATACAATAACATATAGTATAAATTTATTAGATACTAATGGTGTTTATCCACCTACTACAAACTGGTCTGATGGTGGGTTTGATTTTGATGATTTTAATTTTAGGAAAAATGCATTTATAAAGAGTTTTTTAAGGTTAGATTTTTATGATAGTGACATAGGGACAAACCAAAGGCTTTTATTTTTCAAAACCATCTACCCTAACATAGATAGTACTACAGGGCAAATTCCACAACCAATTAATTTAGCATTAAATTTTAATGTTGGTAATGTATTAAAAGATAGGTCATTAAACGGTGAGGGGTTCTTCCTATATTACTTTAAGGATGAGGTTATCCCAACAGTACCAAAAGAATTATATATGAGGGCAACATTCTTAAATGCTAAGAATGGGAAGGCCACAAGTATGATGTCATCGAATGACCCCATTATCACAATAGATAAATTAGCCAAAACAGCTAGTGGGAAACTATATACCAAATATGTATTAACAAGAGGTCTTGATGGGTATTATTATGAAATTGATACAACTTATTCGGATAATATAACACCAATTAACCCATCATCATATTTGGTTAATTTATATCAAATTAGTGTATCATAATGGAAATAATAAAAAGAAAAATATTACTAGAAGATTACATCTACAGAGGTTATGTAGATGTGGACTTAAATGATGGTACAACAATTAAGTATGGTGATTTAACAGCAACAACGTTTAATGTTAATGTATTCATAGAGCAAGAATTTGATGACATGGGGATAGGTACGGATATGCCATTTAAATCTAAAGATGGGTCTGTTCCAAACTATAGTCCATTAATTGAAAAGTTAAATTCCAGTGGTTTAACATTTAATTTTATGACTGGTGCGACCACCAATATAATTGATGATGGAACTTCACCATCTACCAGATACCCTAATAAAACTAAACAAGATTATTATATTTCTGGTAATATACTTAGTGGGTTAACCGAAGATAGACTTGATGTTGTGACATCATATGATAATACTCAAAAATATAAACCATTATTTAATTTAGAAAGTGGGGTTTTTGATGACTACAAGGGTGTTTCTTTTAGTGCGGTAACGAGGGTGATTAATAATGATAATTTAATGCCATTAAATTATATTCTTGATGGTGATGTTGACGAGATTATTGATGTAACCAATCCACAACCAAATAGAGGTATTTTTCTTAAGACTTATAGTGGGTTAACCAGACTAATAACTGGGACAATTTTTCAACCATATAATATCCCAATAACTGAGATATATTATCAGTCACAAGGGTTTAATGAAACCAATACTGTATATTCTGCAACAACAAAAGAAGAATATTTATTTGGAATAACACTAACCCCAGAGGTACAAAATGATGTATTAATAGACAGGGGTATAAATTCAATAGTTCAAACTCATATGCAATTATCAGAAATAACCAATATGGGTGATTTAGTAAATTACGGAAATGGTTATTATAAAATACAAAAATAAAGGCATGTTAACTATTTATATATGTCAGATTATTAAAAAATATAAAAAATGTCACAAGGAATTTATGGAACAGTAAGGGGTGCAGATGTATCACCCAATGATGTGGATATCACAGTCTTTTATTCAGTAGATAGAAGTGTAGCCAATACGAGTGTCTTTAAGTTAGATTCTTCTAATTTAGTGGCAATAAATAACCCAACAAATACAACTGGGTTTGAAACATTTGGTGGTCTTTATACACTTAAGTTACCAGTGACTGAATTTTCAGCTAAAGGGGTATATACTATCGTATTTAAACCAGCTGAAATAAGAACTAAGGTTGTGGATTGTGGGGTGTTAGCAGCGTTTCCAGATATAAAGGGATTGGTTTTTGATACTTCAGACCCTAATTTAGGTTCTTTTTTAAGTGATTTTGAGAATAATAATCTAATTGGTTATAGAATAGAATACTTAAATACTGATACTAGTTCAACAGATAAAAAGATACTGAATTTATTTAAGATAATTACATCAAATAATAGGGCTGAACCAGTAAATCAAAATCTAACCAATACAAATCAAAAGGCGATTAGATATAGGTTTAATGATAATTCCACATTAGTTTTTTGTACAGTTTCACCATCATCACCCTCAAATGTTAAACCAAATATACTACCATTTATTGGGGCACCAAACCAATCTGTTGTGATAAGCAATACATTTTTTACACCATTTATACTAGAAGTTGAAATGGTTGAATATGATATTGAAACACTGGCCATTGGACTTTATGGTAATCAAAGTAAGAGTCTTGAAGATGGTATATATACTATTTATAATTTCAATGATGAAATTTATAAACAATACAACTTATTTGAAATTAAAGATAGGTTTAGTGGTAAACCATTATTTGAGATTCGTGAAAATAGATTAAATAATATAGACTTTACTAAGGGTTTTGACGATATTTCAAACGTATAATAAATGAGTGATAAAATTAAAGTTGTTGGTTATGCTCAAAGAATTTTCTTTGACAACGGTATTGAATATAGGAACTTTACTGATGATTTGGTTGGTAATCAACTAACTGAAAATGCTGATGGTGAGAGTTCCATATTAACATTCGGTAATTTTGTTACAACAACTAATTTTAGAGGTAGAGCGAGTAGATTATATAGTACTAAAAAATTTAGTAAATTTTATTCTCTTGATAATTTAGGTGTTACAAAAGATAGGATTGATAAGTTATTAAATAATAACATAAATGTAACACTTAATTTAGATAAAACAGATTTATGTAATTTTGCATATTTCGGTTCTTCAACTGAATTTATTAGAGTCAATCTAGAGAACATAATAACTAATTGGCCAGCATCAATTTTCTTAACACCAATAAGAGATACGGAGACAACATCTGTTTCTGGTAATACAATTGAAAACTATGTTTATAGTTTTAATCTTAATACGTCAACATTTAGGGTACCAACAAACTTTATTGTAAATAATTATAATATTAATTATAGGAGCAACGGTACAACCATTAATACATTTAATGAAACAAATGACTTAAGGAATTTAAGTGTAAATTATGATGATTATGTTATTTTTGTTAATGACGTTGAATATAGTGTATTGGGGTTCACAGGTTCAACAAATGAATTTAATGATTATTTATATTTTGAAGTAAAGGGTGACCCATTTACACAATTTATAACTGATTTAATTGAATACCATATAAAACCAAATAAAGAAATAGTTGAAGAATTCTTTAACACATTAAGTGATTTTGAAAGTAATTTATTAAGTAGACTAACAACCCCCAAATACACATCAAATTATAAGTATAAGGTTGAATCCGATACTGGTAGGATAATCAATTCATTTAAGAAATTAACTTGGCCAGTATCTGACGGGTATAACATTGATTTTAATTCTACCACTTATATAACTTATGTAACAGATTTATTGGATATTACTACTAATAAGGATGAGACTGAGACTAATTTAATTGTTAGATTTTTAACTTCCGAAGCAATATCTGATTTCGATACAATACCAAATTCTGATGGTGAAATTGAAGAAACTGAAGGTCAGAAAATAAATAAAACACTTAAGATATATGGTAGAGAATTTGATGAAATAAAGAAATATATAACTGGTATATCTTATGCTAACAATGTTTCTTACGATAAGAAAAATAACACACCAGACCAATTAATAAAATATTTGGCAAGACTTCTTGGGTGGGAATTGACATCTTCAATTGTAGAAAATAACTTAATAAATAATTATCTAACGTTAGGGTCAACAACATATCCAGGTTATAGTAGGGGTTTAAGTCCAAATGAATCTGAAATCGAATTATGGCGAAGATTAATATTAAATTCGGCTTGGATTTGGAAATCAAAAGGAACTAGAAAAGCTGTTGAATTCTTTTTTAAGTTAATAGGCACACCAGATGGGTTAATAAACTTTACCGAATATGTGTATAAGGTTAAAGAACCAATCGATATGGATTTATTCTTTAAGGTTTTAAAGAATAATGACTTAGACGAAGATTTAGAATTATATAATGTTGATTCAGAGGGTTATCCTAAATTCTTTAGGGATACAATAGATATGTATTTCCAAAAGGGTGGTAAGTGGTATAGAGAAACAGCTGGCCCCACAGCAACACAATATGTTTTAGAGGGTAACAATCCACATGTCGGGCCATATGATAGTGGCAAGGAATATATAAATCAATTAGAAAATATAATCCCAACATTTTCTGCGTTTACTATCACATCAACAACTGTAACCACTAATAATAGTAATATCTTCACTAATTATAACAATGGTATCATAAATCAATATACTGGACCAACATATGTGGATGTACAAAATGAAATAGGTGTTGATTTAAGTGAGGTTATATTATTGGAAACAAATGTTATAACAGACCCATGCCCAACGGCAGAACAAACGGATTGTGGTTGTGATATTCCAGAAGATGATGAATCATTGATTATAGATGTTGAACAATGTACAAATAACCCAATCAGTATTAATGAAAAATGTCAATCAAAATTTGATAATGTTTATATTCAAGCTACAGATTTTCATTACATGTGGAGTTATAAGGTATATGATATAAATGGTAATCTAACAACCCCATCAAAGGTTAGTGAATTTGTTTCTAAAGAATGTTGTCAAGAAGTTGGTAAGGGTGTCTCATATTATCATGAAGAATATGATGAAATAATTACAATAGATAATCTTGGCAATGAAGTGTCTGCATTTGTTTTAAATAATGCTGGTTATTTATGTTGTATTAAACCAAATTTGGGTGTTAGACCCAAAGGTGGGTGTGGTTGTAAGATATCTTGTCAATGGAGGGTTTCAACCAATTTTCAAACATATGAGTTTAATGATGAATCGTTTATTGTTTTTGTCACACCAAGTGGTTTGTTGAGGGTGGCAAATGATGCTGATTCTTGTTTTTGTCCAGATATATACACAACACCTCAATTAATTACTGACCCATTTACTGGGAAACAAGGTTTTGGTTGTAAGTTAACTAAAATAGGTCTTAAGGATTATAATACAATAGGGTTAAAGGGATATTTATATCAACTATACTTAAAAAGGAGTAAAGGGGAGATACCTTGCAATAGTGAAACATTCCCAATAAGTGATGATACTGGAGGATAAATATAACCTATTCACAAATTAAATTATCATATTATATTTATTATAAAATAAAACACATAAATGTATAAGTTACAATTAAGAAAATATACTAATTCTTGTTTAGATATTGAACAAATAATTAACAACAATTGGCAATTAGTGGAAAATTATGATGGTACAGTGTCATTATTTGATGATGTGTTGACTAATCTATCATCAATAATTGAAACTAAACCATGCTGTGAAACGCTTGGATATACATTTGACCTTGAAAATCAAAAATGTAGATGGGGTGAAGATAAGTCACTCTGTGATGTATTAGGTAATGACCCATTTAAATTAGTTTTAAATCCCAATAATGATGGTGGTGTTTTATTTAATTTTGGTCTTAATGAAACTTGTTTTTTTGATATATCATTTGATTATTTATTTAAGTTTGACTGTGAGGATATTTTAAAGGTTGTTGAAGGCATCAAGAGTCAAAAGAATTTAGAAAATGAGGGAATAATTAAAAATACGGCTTCAGAAATAACTAATGAAGAAGATAATATAATAATTTTAAGTCAACAAATTGAAACTGAAAAGGGTTATAATATCCCATATGTTATTCAATGTGTTAATTCAATTACAACAGCTAATACCGCAGCCTATTATAATAAAGCTGAACAAATAAAAACTGTTACTAATAATCAAAAAGATGCTTACGATTCAGAAAACACAAAATCAGCATTTATTAAGAAAACCCCTCCTGGTGCATATGGTGTAAAGGGTGGCGGCATAACAAATTATTGTTTAACAGAAGCTGGGTTATCTGCTTGGAATGTAATACTTGGGGATGAGACATATAATAAATGGTTTCAATCAAATGGAATTGATACAAGTCTTTATACTTGTTTAGAAGTTGAACAATTAGTTAACGAACACACAATACAAGGTGGGTTAATAGAAACAAAATGTGATTATAGTCTTTACGATAAAGATATTTCATTAAAAAAAATTAGTGAGTTAGAAACTAAATTAACTAAAGCAAATAATGAAAAAAATGAGTTAAATACAAAACTAGCGGCATTAGAAACAGAAAACAATGAAGATTTACCAAATAAGTGTGAACTACTATCAATATTTGAAGACTTCAGTGTTGACTTCACGTTAGAAACATTAAACCCCACAACAAATACGCTAGAAACCGTTTATAGTGAATCTATAATGAATATTGGGTCTGGTAACATATATGAATATATAAAATCAACATCTGGGGATACTGGAATATTAATTAGTGGGTTTAGTAGTTGTGAAAGTGGTGAAGAAAGTGCAAGCACCCCACCAAAGTGTATAATACTAAAGGATTTATTATATGATGCTATATATTTAAATAGGTTTTTACCATTTAACGAAGCCCCATCTAACCAAGCAGAATCAATAAAATTATTTAATGAATTAAATTGTTGGTACAGACAAAAATGTTGGTTAAACTATGAAACAAGAATACAAGGTGACATAATAAATCAATTAAATGGTAAGGATGTTAATATGTCCATAAGAATTAATAATTCTTGTGCTGATTTTTCTGTCTTATTAGATAGAATTAAAATAAATAAGGATTGTACAAAGATTGACAATGTAGAAAAACTAATATCAGAACCACCTAAGTTTGACATAGTAAGAGTTGCTGATAATAAGAAATCATGGGTGGCAAATGATTTTAAAGATGAGAGAGTATTTGAATTAAAATATAGAGGTACAGAGTATGAGGCTAATCATCATAAGTTAATCATAAATACTAAGGAAGTTGATTTAAACTTGAGCCCAGCAAGAGCAGTTGAACAAGATGTTTGGTGTTATATAAATCAAAATAATTGTATATTAGAGGGTTGTGATGATTCGTTTAGTGCATTTACTTGCCCAAGTGGTTACACACTAACATCTGATGCAGATACTTGTGTTTTTACCGCAACTACGGGAACAACAAGCGCAACCACACAATACAATGTGTCTACCCCATATAACTTCACCAGATTTAATCATTATTTAAATAGAGGTACTTTATTTGTTGAAGATGTGACCGATAAAGAATGGCCTATATTTTGGACAGGAACACCACAAAATGTTTGGGTTGGACCTTACTATAACTCAGACTATTTAACTGCCTCAAATGGTGATTATTTAACACATAGTGGGTTTGGTGATAAGACAACCGATAGTGGTTATTTAATTTGGTCATCTCCAGATGCGTTTTGTGCGGCATTCAGTGAATTTGGTTCTTCAAGTACCGATTTATTTAATAGTAAGTTAAATCCCAATATACTATGGGGTGGTACTGCTGGAGATGTTTCAAGTTCAGTCTTTAATAACATAACTGGAACAGGTGTGGCTGGTAGATTGTACAATCGTTCAATTTGGACTGATTCTCAATCACCATTAGACGAATGGATAGGTTTGTCATATTCATTTGAATTAGATGAAACAAAGGTATATAGAATTGGGTTTGCGGCAGATGAAAAAGTAAGGATTAAGGTAAATGGTGAATACTTAATAAATAGTGATTTAACCCCAGACCACCCAATTAATCCAAGTGTTAATTTATTTAATTCTGGGAGTAGATTTCAACAAATATATGTTGTTGTTGGTCTTACTCTTTTAGCTGGTAAAAACATCATAGAAGCTGAGGGTTGGAATAGTCAAAATGCGGCTGGTTTTGTTTGTGAAGTTTATGATGCATCAGAAAGTGAGTTGAGGGGTATGAGATATGAGACAGAACTATCTGGTGTTACAGTGTTTAGTACGAGAAGTGAAATTGGTGGTGTTTTCCAGTTAGGTGAAGATAGTGGTTATTCTTGTCCAACTGGATATAGTTTAGATACATCAATATCTGCACCATATCAATGTATTGATATTGATAAGATAAGTAGGTTTGATAGTCAAGAAAATTGTTGCTGCCCTGGATTTCCATTATTAATAAAGGGTGATGATGGTATTACAGTTGAATTACCACTTACTGGGGCCACTGGAACAACATTAGATTGTTCATTAATACAAACATTAATTGATGATTTTATTGATAACAATATAGATGGTTTTGTGAGTTATTTAGATACATTAGAAACACTTAAGTGTGGTAATGCATATAGCTTATATAGTGGCACAAGTTCAACTGGGTTTTTATTTTCTGAAGAAAATGATGGGACAATTGGTGTATATGAATTTACTACATTAACTGGTGGTACAGATACATATGTTAATGTATCAGATAAAGTTACATCAGAATGTTGTGAAATAATAAACAGTGGTTTTGAAAGTTACTCAAATATATTTAAACAAGGGGTGAATAACTACCCAACAGTTAGTTGGGACCCAAATAAAGAAAGATGTGTTTATGTTAAATGTGGTGATGATGGTTGTACTAATTTTGATACACTACTAACAACAGACTTAACTGAAATAGATACCATATTAGAATTTGGTAGTGTATTATCTAACGAGCTTATTGATGTTAAAAGTAGACAAACAATTAGTGGGTACCCAACGATTAGAATGCTTTATGATAGATATAATTTACATGCACTTGATTATTGTGATGTAGATAGTTCAAGGTTCGATTATTTTGATATGGATAACTTTGGTAAGAGTGTTGGTGACTATTGGATAGGGTTAATAGAACAGGTTGTTCCAGCCACAACAATTTGGGGTTCAACATACACATATAGGAATACCATTTTTGACCAACAAAAATATAAGTATAAACAAAACAACTTGTATTTATGTGATAATCCAAGTGCTAATTTTCCATTTTCAGCCATATCTAAAGATTCTAGTGTTTCGGTTGAAACATTTGATATAACATTAACTGAAATTAATACTGGTAATACCATAACAACAGTTAGTAAAGAATTAACAACAAGGAATTGTGATGGTGTTTGGATTATGCAAAGCACTTGCAACCCAGAATTCTTAGGTACCGTTAGTATTATGGGTAGAACAGGTACAAATAACCCAACAACAATTAATGAAAACCCATCAGAAACGGGTTAACTTTAAACTTTTAAATATTTATTATTATGCCATTATTAATACAAAACATAAAGACAAATGTTATACAATCAATTAATCAAGATATTAATTTAATTGACTTAGTAGGGGGTGCATTTGGTTATGAGGATTGGTTTAAGATAGGTAGTTTAGAATTTTTCATACAAAACTATAAAAAATACATAGAGAGTGAAAATTTAAATAAAGATAGAGACTTTGGGCTTAATTTTAATTCTAATAAAACATTTAAAGAATTGAAAATATCATATTAATGAGATATCAAGATAGAATATATAATTCAAGTGGTAACCTATTAAGGAATAGCACAACCCCATTACCACATACGAGTTCAGATATGTGTGTATTTGAAATACCATTTTTCACAATGAGTGGTGGTAGTAAAATAGATTGTTCTGAAGTTACTTGTGATATCTCTGGTATATCATATAATAATATATTTACCGCTACAACCGAATGTTTTACAACTAATAATTTATCTGGAACTTGCTTTAATGATATAACTTGGGAAACAAGAATATATGAGGATGATACATTATCATATAGTGGTAATTTTTTCACTTCAGCAGCATTAACTGGGTTAACACCAACAATATTAGATTTTAGTGGTTCAGTTATTACTGCTTTTAATGCACTTAATTATGTCTATAGTTTTAGTGGGACACAATACACACTTAACCAAAATGGTTTTGATAATATTAAATTGCAAATAGCAACAAATTTAAATATAACGGATGATTGTATAAATTGTTCATGCCCATCTGGATATACAGCGACCCCAGCATTTGATGAGTGTGAAATACTAACATACACATCATCAACAACTGGTGCCACATTCATTAGTGGTGCAACTGGGGATGTACATCCATCATACGACCAAGAAGGTGTAGTATTTTTACCAAATGTGAGTGATTACACATGGCCATTAGAATTTAGTGGTAGTCCAAATCAAATTGGTGCGTATAGTGGAACCAATTTTGTTGTTGATGCAACATCAACACTTGTTCCAGCATTAGTTGGTGGACCAGGGTCACCATATTATACTAAACCTCAAGTAAAAAGTAGTTTATGGGGGCAAGGTGGTAGTAGTTTTGGTAGAATGAATAATGCTGGAATCAAATCAAATCCACTAATATTAAATCAATTTATAGGTTTTGCGACATGCATTGACATTGATACATCTGGAACTTATTACGTTGGTGTTGGTTCGGATGACCAATTTAAAGTTACATTAAATGGTGAATTAATAATACAAGCTAACAATCCACCTGGTGGATTGAGGCCACCATACACCATATATTCATTAGCGATACAACACTTTTGGGTCCTTGAACTTGAATTGAATTCTGGTAAAAACATTTTTGAGTTGGAATATCTTAATGTTGTTGGAAATGCAAACTTAACATGTGAAATATATAGTGGAACCAGTATACAAGAATTGTCTGGGTTTACTAGTGAAGCACAATTAAGTGCCGTAACATTATTCTCAACAGCGAGTAAGGTTACTGAATTATTTGACCTTGCTGGTACCAGCGGATTTACTTGTCCTACTGGTTATGTACTTGATACTTGTTCTGGTACAACTAGTACTTGTGTAAAGATAGAAAAAACACCAATAATCTGTTCAGCATTTACTGGTACATGTAGTGGAGTAACAGAAGTTATTTGTGATTTAGATTTTAGTGGTGCAACAAGTGGGGATACAAATATCTACCCATTAACTGGTCAAACAAACATAGACCTTGATTTCACATTTACAGCTAATACAAGTAACTTAACTGGTAACACTAAATTTTCTTTTGAAATATATAAATATGATAATGATTTAGCGTTATTTAAACAACCACCACAATACATATCAGATAATTTTAGTTGGTCTGAATTTAGCGGTACAAGTGCGTTTACTACTTCAGTTCCAGTATCATCATTAAATGTAGATGGTGATTATTTAGTGAAGGGGTTTTATACTTATGATGTTTGTACTGAGATTGGTAATTTATTGGGTCAAACAATTACCACATCAAAATATAAAACGGGTGATGGTTATGGTATTTATCAATCAGACAGAGATTTCTATTTCACTGCATTTATTAAAGCGGAGGAACCAAGTTTACAAGCATCAAATGACGATATAACAACAGTTAATTCTTTATTTGTACATAGTTCTATATTAACAGGGGATGAAGACGTTATAGCAATCAAAAAAACAAGTGGTGCATATAGTATAGCATTAAATGGTTTAACATTAGCAAAAGACCTTGATTATTCGTTAAGTGCCAATAGCTTGACATCAATAGTAAGATTAAGTGGTGCCACAGTTTCTGGGGATATTTTTACATATGTGTATGTTAGTGCCAGTAATGATGATTCATTTAGGTTAGATACTATTGACATAACATCAACAATAGTCAGTGGGGCAACTGATGGTCAAGGTTCAAATGATGTATATTATAATACAACAGAAAGTAAGTATGAAATTTATACATCTATAGAGCCAAGTAGTGGTAATGATATTATTGTAACATTAAATGGTGTTACCTTAGCAAATAATATTGATTATTATTTATCAATAAGTAATGATAAGAGAATAATACTGGAGGGTACTGTAATTGTTGGAGATATAATTAATATATATTATATTACAAATACAGATTCTCAAGGTGATATATCAACAATTAGTTTACCAATTAGTTGGTCAATACTTACACCACCACAAAAACTCAACGGTGAGTTTACGGTTGAGTTTTCAGATACAACTAGTTTCACAAGTATAATAACTAGTGCAAAAACTGATTATGTTGTTGGATTTGCTAATTATTCATTGGTTATACCATTGGTTGGTGTTGCTGGTGATGTCCAATACTATAGAATTAAGAACGAAAAGAAATATATAGATATTTGCAATAATCCAATAGCAACGGTGGCGTATAGTGAAATAATTGACATAACATTACAAACAAATGCGATTAATTCATACTAAATATTTATTTTAGGTATTTATTAATTAAATTAAGAATAAAAGATATTTATAAAATATGAGTTATATAATAAACAATTCAAGTGCTTTTGTTAATATAAAATTAACTGAAACTGGAAGACAAAAATTAGCGCAAGGTAAATTAAATTTTACTTCTTGGGGTATAGGTGATTCTGAAATAAATTACGATAGAGAAGATGTACATGATGATAATCTTACAGATGCATCATTATCTGGCTCAAGTAGGATATTAAGACCACTGGATAGACAACCAGATATAAAACATTTTATTACTGCAAATAGTAATAATAATGATAATTTAAATACACTTAATAGTTCTCAAATAACCACAATAAAGGCTATTGTGAATAATACTGCTAAAGAAAGAGGATTTTTTAGTGCAGATACAACACATACTAATTATATAACATATACTGGAGATACCTATATAAAAGCACATGGGTCAATTTCTGGAGCAACAATAACTGGTGGCACATCCTTAGTCATTGGAACTGGTTATACTTATCAAGTTGGTGATTTTTTATTGTTAAAGGTCAACAATGATACAGTTGGTACATTATCAGATAATCAAAATACAACCCCAATACCATACTTATGGTATAAGATACAATCACAAACAACAACAATTAATTTAAATGATACAGTTGTGTTTGATAGGTCATTACCAAATACAAATTCCACGACAGCAACAACACAATGGTTTATATATACAAGTGATGAAGTGTATGGGGGGTTTGGGTTTGAAGAGACCACACCATATTGGAATACAAACACACTATCATTTGCTGGGTGTTGTGATATATCTTGTGGTGATGTCCCAGTTTGGAATATGAATAATGTTTGGTGTGAGGACTTAGCTGGTATGACTGGTTCAAGTGTTAACAATACCCCAACAACTCCAAATGAAAGTTTTGAGAAATTTGGTTCAAATGATTATTGGGGTCAAAAATACCCATATTTGGAATATGAATGTGTTTCAACATCAACAGGAACCACAGAGATTTGTTCAACACCTGGAGAATCAAGCATAGATACAACGATTAAATCCATATCATTGGTACACTACACAAATAATACAATATCTAATTATTATGGTGAATTTTTCCATATAGATGTTGATTCAGATAAGATACTAAAGCTACACTTACCAGACCTAATGTATCATAGAAGAAACTTTAGTACTGAGAGTGGGACAACAATGGGTATGGATTTTATTGCCAGCGGAACAACAAAATTAATAGGTGATAGCGACATAGAATATGTTGATTTAATAGAAGACCCAACAAAGGTTAGTGATACTCCAAAAGTAGTTGGTAAGGTGTTACCTCAATTAAAAACAGTAGTATTTAGTGATGATGAAATTGTTAGTGCGTTATCTTATAAATCCAATAGAAACTGGACATTACCACCATTAGTTTCTAACTTAATTTCATCTGAAAATGGTGCTTCCAGTGGTGTTTTGGCTGTTGGTAAGACAATGTATATGTCATATACATTTGAAAACTCAACTTCAACAGGTTTAACAACTACACTACCATGTCAATACTATACTAAAATAACCAACAATACTTCAAATACCAAGGATGTTGAGTTTAGACTTAGTGATGTTGACTTACTACCCTATATGAGAAAAGAAGAAAAGGTTGGTTATGATGGTATGGGTTTTTCAGCCAGAGACTTTAAGGTTATATATCAAATAGTTGATGATGTTAATGATAGACCACAAGGAGATTCTTGGAAAGTTCATGATTTCACAACTAGTGCCATAACAACTAGTGTTGGTGAAACTATTGACCCACTATTATTAGAACGCCAAACACCAACATTAAATGGGTTTTTAATTGATAATACAATATACACTGGGGATACAACATTTACCATTATAGATTCGTTAAGTATGGCAACAAATGCCGATAGTTCAATACTTCAATTTGGTGATGAAAGATTCTTTTATGGTAATCTTGAAACATATATTGGTGCAACAATATTTAAAACAACATTTAGGATAGATATCTCCGCAGATGATTTTAAAACAACAGCCAACCCAACAAGGCCGAACAGTGTTCCAAATCAACCAGATATAAGGGTTAGTGAAGTTGGGGTTTATGATGATGCTGGTGCTTTAGTTTTGATTGGTAAATTAAGTAAACCAGTTAACTTAGCAGCTGGTAATACTATAACATTTGAGTTAAGTATAGATTTTTAAGATGGGATTTTTAACAAATACAACAACAATAGAATTAATTGCTAAGTTAACCCCACAAGGTAGGGCTAAACTTGTTAGCAATACTAATACACTAATAACATATTTTAGTCTTGGTGACTCAGATGCATATTATAGTTCATATACTGGTTTAACTGGTGGACAAGTACCACAAATTTCTGGTGATAATGCTGGTTTAGACATAAATAATGGTGGGGTTGATTATATAATTAGAAGCACATTAAATTTAAATGCTTCAACAGATAAGAAATCAGTGAACCCAGCATCAATTAGTATAAACACAAAAAATGTCTCATTAGGATTTAAAACAATAAATTATAGTGGTGGTACCATTACACAAAATAAAGTTGCATTGGCTGATGTTAATACCGATGGGTTAACTAATTTATTTTATTCATTTGCATTACCAATAACCACTAGTGATTTTAATAACTTTACTGGCACAACAGGTACATTTACCAAAACAGCCTTTAGTGGCCTAGCACAAAATAATATACTGGTTATTGGTATTAGTGGTAGTACATATGCAGAACTAATTGATGGTAAGTCTATCAATTGCAATATACAAACAACAGCATCAACATATAGTATATATAGTACATATGAAAATAAAGCAACCTCACTCACAGATGAAGATGCATCAATTAAAGATAGTTCAATAAATTTAGCTTATTTTGGGCCAAATAGAGCTTTATTATTTTCAGATGATGTATTAAGACCTAATGGTGGTGATGCTGCCAAGAGTTGGGCAACTGGATATGGTACCAATAAACCATTTAGTGTCAATAATAAAGAATTATTTAATATACAGACCAACTCAAATCTTAGCTTCACTGCCGACACTCCAGTTGGTATAGCATATTTAGATAAAGGATTCTTAGTTATAACAGAACCAACAATCGTTAATGATTTTGACACAGGATTTTCTGGAGCAACAGGAACATCAATTACCTTTGACTATGATAGGGTTAGTGTTTCACAATCTATAACATGTTTAGCGGATAGAGGTGAGTTTGGTGTTTCAAATAATCCAACCTGGAGCTTGGGTGATATTCCAAGAATAACCGAGATTGGTCTTTTTGATAACACTGGAACATTAATTGCGATTGGTAAGCTAAATAAGACCTACTATAAACCAGTGGATGACTTGGTAGCCTTTGCGATAACAATCGAATACTAGCCTTTACATTTCATTAATATTTATTATTTTTTTAAAAAATATATTAATATGGTAGAGAAAAATAATAATGGTCTTGTTTTAGGACTGGATGTGTCAACAAAGACAATTGGCATTGCTTTATTTGATGACTTGGGTGACACTGGTAGGTTAAAATTACTTCACCATGTTACACCAAAAATAAAACCATTACCTAAGAATAAAAGCCAACAATTATTTGATAAGGCGAGAATCTTTGAGGAAGAATTCTTAAAGTTATATGTTGATGTTGGTATAACCAAGGTTGTGATAGAAGAACCCCTATTAAGGTCAAACAATGTTAATACTGTCGGAACACTACTTAGGTTCAACGGGATGATATCAAGGTCTGTTTATGAAATACTTGGTATTGTACCAGAGTTCATATCATCTTATGATTCCAGAAAATATGCATTCCCAGATTTAATGGAAGTTAGAACCCACAATAGAAAAGGTGAGCCTTATTCTGAAAAAGAGATACTAAAAAAGAAACCAACGCTTTTTGGTGGACACAATTTTAATGTTGACAAGAAGGAAGTTATCTTAGGTAAGGTATCTGATTTAGAACCTCAAATAAGTTGGATTTATAATAAGAAAAACTTATTAACCAAGGAAAATTATGATTTGGCTGATGCTTATACATGTTGCTTAGGTTTTATGCGTAAAAATAATTTTTGGCTGTAAAATTTGTTTGGTAGTGTTTTTTTTATTATATTTGTTACATGTCAAATATGATAATGAACATACTAAAACAACTTCTTGGTGATTCTTATGACCACAATGAAGATAGTGGACAAGCATCTTTTGATTGTCCAGCCTGTGCTGAAGACAAGGGGTTATCTTATGGTAAGACAGATGGTAAACATAAGCTTTCGTTAAATTATAAAAAGAATATCTTTAGATGTTGGGTGTGTTGTTTTGAAAACAATATGCATGGTAAGATACCTAAACTAATAAAGAGGTATGGAAATAAGAAAATACTTAAGGAGTATCTACTATTACAACCAGATGATTATAAATCTTCCACAGATACAATAAAGGTTGAGGTTAAATTACCAGAAGGTTTTAAAAAGTTAAGTTTATCAAATAAACAACATTTCAAGTTTGATGTTGCATATGATTATATCAAGAAAAGGGGTATAACTGATGAAATGATTGACTATTATAATATTGGTTATACTATTGTTGGTAAGTATCATGATAGGATTATATTACCATCTTATGATGAATTTGGTGACCTTAATTATTTTGTTGCCAGAGCATGGAATAAATGGTTGAAACCTAAATATTTAAATCCCATTGCCGAAAAGCAATCATTAATCTTCAATGAAAATAAAATTAATTGGGATTGTACAATTTATTTGGTGGAAGGTGCCTTTGACCATATTGCCGTACCTAACTCCATACCATTATTGGGTAAGGTTCTAGCAGAAAACTTAAGGTTAACACTATACACGAAAGCTAAGGCTGATATTATAATACTTTTAGATGGTGAAGCATACGATGATGCATTAAAAATATATAGGACATTAAATTTACATAGACTCTATAATAGAGTTAAGATATGTGTTCCAAATTATAAGGAAGACCCATCTTATGTTTTTGAAAAATTTGGTTATAAGGGTATTGTTAAACTGCTTAAGAAATGTGGTCAAATACCAGAAAGTAAATTATATTGATTCTTTCTGTTATTTTTTAAGACCTTTAATATCCTTTAAATCAAGGTCTTGGGTAAACTCAGCACCTTTTAACTTAGCACCTCGCATATCAGCACCAATTAAATTAGCATCACGTAAAGTTGCACCAAATAAATTAGCATTATGTAATATAACATCACTTAAATTAGCATAACGTAAATCAGCACCTTCTAAATCAATACCACGTAAATCAGCACCACTTAAATCAGCTTTGAATAATTTAGCATCTTGTAAAATTGCACCACTTAAATCAACACCACGTAAATCAGTACCACTTAAATTAGCACCACGTAAATCAATCTCTCCTCTTTTAAATTTAACTTTTTGTCCTTTAGCTAACATAAGACCAAGTTTAATATTTTCTTTATCTTTAGTCTTAATAAGGTTAAGTATTTTCTGTTTTACGGATTCATCATCATCTTCAGTTAATTGATATTCATCATTGATGGCACTACCAACAACATAGCTATACCCTAAATCCTCCCTCAATAACTTTCGTATGAAATCTTTCATAATTTTTATTTATAAATATCTAAAATTTCATTAAAAAATTGTATATTTGTTAGAATAATATTAAATTTATGGATAAGAAAACTATATTATCAGATATTGGTAATGAAATTAGGGATATAATTGATAAAAAACAAAAAGAATTAAACCTATCTTTTGTTGAAGATACACATACATATTATATTAAAAATAAAGATGGGGTATTGACATCAAAGTTTCCAAGTGTATCAACAGTTATAAAGCAATTCTATAATGAATTCCCAGAATTAAATAAATCCTATCAAATGGTTCAAGGAAATCTACTTGACCAAGATAGACTATTAAAAGAGTGGAGAGCAACAGCAGACTATGCAAATAATAAGGGGTCAAGGGTTCACTATTTACTTGAAATGGATTTATTAAAACAATATGGTTCATATAAAGAAGTTAGGAAACCAATATTTAATTGTGATGAAGAACAAGTTAATGATGGGAATAATATGATTGATGCTGGTCATGACTTTATAAGACTTATGCATAGAAGGGGTGCAGTCTTATTAGATACCGAAATGGTATTAGGTAGTTCCGAATTAGAATATACTGGTCAACCAGATAAGGTTTGGCTTATGCACGATAAGAATGATAAAATAGGTTTTATAATTACAGATTGGAAAACGAATAAACCAAAAAACTTTAAGGTACAACACTATACCGAAGAAATGCTACCACCCTTCCAAGAATATATGGATACGGCATTAACACATTACATGATTCAATTACCATTATATGGTAGATTAATACTAGATATGTTAAAGGGTTCAAAATATGAAGATATTGG